>VTLG01008706.1_pt1 | contig 77719 bp, 105 predicted proteins | sample 4694571 | NCBI WGS metagenome assembly VTLG01 (sample SAMN12604809, study PRJNA352737) | marine metagenome | biome: ENVO:00000447; feature: ENVO:00000209|ENVO:00000569|ENVO:01000036; material: ENVO:00002151; isolation source: viral sequences binned using virsorter ...
ACTTCCACTGCAGAAGAAAGATACAGAGCACATTATGTAAGAACTTAAGATGTTAGATTTAAAGAAGGTTACTCTTTTCACATTATATGCTCCTTGGGATAAGTCCAAGATTTCTTCATCTGATTTTCAGGATGGTGAGAGACAAAAGGTGGTTAATGAGGGAGTAGAAAAAACTATTAAAGCTTTATATACCAGTATGGATGGTATAGAATATGGTAGCGTTAAATTTGTAACTACTAAACAAGTTGTTGATCAAAGGGGTGAGGAATTACTAAAGGAAGGAATCACTTGTGAGGAGTGTCATATTCCTATCACTAATATGAAAGATTATGCTAAGTATATGATCTATCATATGCATGAGCATGTTGATACAGATTTCGTTCTTACAATACAGTATGATGGATTTGTTATAAATCCTAGTGCATGGAGGGATGATTTCTTTGATTATGATTATGTTGGTGCTCCTTGGCCATGGAGACAGAATAGTTATGTGACTCCATTTGGAGATCATATTGATGTTGGTAATGGTGGATTTTCATTGCGTAGTAAAAAGTTAATTGAAGTTCCTACTAAGGTTGAGGTTCCTTTTGATGTGGTTGCAATGAATGATTTTTATAAAATGTTTGGTGCGGTTAATTGGAATGAGGATGGAAATATCTGTGTACATAATAGACATCTCTTTGTAGATCAAGGATGTAAGTTTGCACCAGTAGAAGTTGCAAAGTATTTCTCTCATGAGACTCCACTAGATATAAACCGTGGTATAATAACCTTTGGGTATCATGAGAATTTACCAGATGGTATTGAGGTAGAATGACATTAGGATTTAATCATATAGGAAGACTAGGACAGTTGGGTAATCAGATGTTTCAGTATGCATCTTTAAAGGGGATTGCGAGGAGGAATGGATATGAATATATTATTCCTCAAAATGAGGCTGTAGATGATGGTCTTGGTAATCGTTTGAGGACAGAATTATTTGATCCCTTTGATTTAGAAGTAAAGTCTGGTATAATAGAGACAGATAAGTATTGGAAAGAACCACATTTTCATTTTAGTGAGGAATTTCTTAATACTTGTCCAGACAACGTATCTTTATGGGGATTTTTTCAGACAGAAAAATATTTTAGACATATTCGTGATGAATTATTAGAAGATTTTACTTTTAAACATGAGATATTAGAACCTTGTAGGGAGATGATGTCTCAGTTTAATGAACCTCCCATTTCAGTTCATGTTAGGAGAGGTGATTTCTTAATTAATTCTGGTAATCATTATAATCTTAGTCTTGATTACTATGAAAATGCCATATCTTTATTACCAAGGGTGTATGATAGTTGTAATCTTCCTGTTCTTGTCTTCTCAGATGATCCTGATTGGTGTAAGGAGCAGAAGTTGTTTGAGGATGATAGGTTTATGATTTCTGAGGGGAACAGTGCATATGTGGATATGTGTCTTATGAGTATGTGTAGTTGGCATGTAATTGCTAACAGTTCTTTTAGTTGGTGGGGAGCATGGTTGTCAGATTCTAAGAAGGTTATAGCACCTTCTAAGTGGTTTGGACCTAATAATGCTAGTAATGATACAAAGGATCTTTATTGTGAGGGGTGGATTATTCTATGAAAGTCTCTGTTGCTGTTCCAACTTTTGAATATTCTGGAAGAGGTGTTGAGTTTTTGGATGACATGTTCAGAACAGTTCAATCTCAAACCTTAAAGGATGTAGAGGTTGTTATTTCTGATCATAGCGTGAATGATGACATTAAAAATTATTGTGAGAAGAATGAATATAATTTAAACATTAATTATTTTCGTAATGAGAATGGGCGTGGCAACCCAGGTGTTAATACTAATGCTGCAATAGATCACTGTAGTGGTGAGATTATTAAATTATTTTATCAAGATGATTTCTTTTATGATACTGAAGCATTAGAAAAGATGTATAAGGCAATGACAAATTCATCTAAGAAATGGTTTGTCTGTGGTGCTATTCATACTATTGATGATGGTGCTTCTTTCTTTCATCCAATGCTCCCTCGATGGGATGACAAAATGATTCTTCATAACAATAATAATTTTATTGGAGGAGCTTCAGTTCTTTCTATTAAACAGGAGGTTAAAACTAGATTTGATCCAGAGACTGTAATGCTTTTGGATGTTGATTTTTATTATGGTGCCATGTTAGAATATGGGATGCCTATTCTTTATCAAGATGTTTTGATAGGTAATAGAGCGAGAAATCCTAATACTTTAAAGGAATCTCTTACTGAGGAGCAAATTGAAAAGGAGTTTCAACATTGTCATAAGAAGTATGGTATTACAAGATGAGTCATAAGTATTATTTCTCTATCGTTTCTATGTTTAGAAATGAAAGTTGGAATTTGAAAGAGTGGCTAGAGCACTATAAACTTCATGGTGTTGATCATATCTATTTGATTGATGACTTTAGTACTGATGATTATCTGCCTATATTACAACCCTATATTGATTCTGGATATGTAACATTGTTTAAAAACGATGTTACCAAGAGGTATACTGGACGTCAAATTGACATTACTAATAAGTATACCTTACCTATTGTAAATGAATCTAAGTGGATTGGGAATGTAGACCTGGATGAATATTTGTATAGTCCGGATTGTATTTGTCTTAAAGAATTATTGAGACAGTATGAGAATTATGGATGTGTTCTTACTAACTGGGTGTGGTTTAATTCTAATGACTTTATTGATCATCCTAAGGGTGGAGTAGTCAAGAATTTTACTCAGAGGGCTAAGTATAATGTTAGAGTATTCTTTACTAGATATGATTGTATGAATACAAATGGTCAATTTGAACCACAGTGGGAAACATTTAATGCTCCAAAGGGAATTGCTAATTCTGATTTCAATATTAAAAAGTTTAATGTCCATGAGATTTTTACAGATGGACCTAATATAAACTTGTCATATATAACAGATCCAGAACATCCTAAACTTCTTTTGAATCATTATAAAATTCAATCTAGGGAATATTGGGAAAAGATAAAGATGAAAGAGGTATATGATGTGAATCATTATTACTATACAGGTAATCCTCATGGATGGCATGAGTTTTATTCTCAGGATGTTGGTGATATAATAGATACTAGATTGAAAGAACAGAACGAGGGGATTAAGTTATGACTATTGGGATGAATAATCTCGGGAAGAATGGGAGAATAGGAAATCAAATGTTCCAGTATGCTGGCTTAGTTGGTATTGCTAAGCAGTGTGGATTTGATTTTAGAATTCCTGCTGATTGTGATCTCCCTGATGGTTTTGAGATGCTACATTGTGGGGATAGGTATGGATTGATTGAGGGAGATGAAGTAGAACTTCATGAATCACATGAGTTTTGCGAGGAGTTGTTTAATCAATGCCCTAATCATGTAACTTTAAACGGATATTTTCAAACAGAGAAGTATTTTCATAATGCTGATAAGCTTCTTAGATTGGATTTTAGAATTAAGAAATCAATACAAGAAAGAGTAGATTATCATTTTAAAGAATACTTAGATCAACGACCTGTTTCTCTTTGTATTAGAGATTTTAATCCTACTTTTGATTATCCTGGGTGTGATAACAATCATTGGAATCTTCCTATGTCATATTGGGATAAGGCTATTGAAAGGTTGGGTACAGATCGAGTCTATATAATTTGTTCTAATAGTATTGAGAAATATAAGAATCATTTTAAAGGAGATAATTTCATTTTTAATGAGGTTCAAGATAAACAAAAACAATTTTTTGATCTTTGTTTAATTTCTAAATGTTATGATTATGTTATTTCCAATAGCACTTTTAGTTGGTGGGGTGCTTGGTTAGGAAGGGGTCATCGTCATCCAGATAATGAATACCCTGTGGGAGGAAGAGTTCTTGCTCCAGTACCTTGGTATGGGCCAGGACTTTCTCATATTACTACCGATGATTTGTATCCAGTTGGGTGGGAGAAGATTAAATGCAATTAATTGACATAATGAAAGAGAGGAATTTGTTTGGAAGTTGGCAAACAGATTCTAATGGTAAAATGGTAGAATCTATTTTTACTGATAAAGGATCATCCCATTCTTATATTCAGAATTTCTATGAAGATGAATTCAAGAAGTATAAAGATAAGGATATTAATTTTTTAGAGATAGGAATAATGTCTGGGGGGTGCTTCCTTCTTTGGGCAGACTACTTTAAAAATGCTAAAAATATTATTGGAGTAGATTGTACAGACGAATATGTTCATCCTGAATGTAGGGAGATTGAAGGAGTTGATTTTTATTTTAAGGATGCTTATGATGAGGAATTTGTGAAGGGATTAGTTGATTGTGATATCATTATTGATGATGGTCAACATACTTTGGAAAGTCAACTACAATGTCTAGAATTATACTTACCCAAATTGAATAAAGGTGGTGTTTTAATAATAGAAGATGTACAGAAGGAGGGTCATTTTTCTAAGTTTATTGAGGCTTCCCAAAAGATAGCTGAAGATGATAGTGATGATGTAGAATATGAGGTTGAGTGCTTGGACTTTAGAGAATCTTCTCATCATCAAGAGAGAAAATGGAGTCCTCCAGATGATATGTTATTTGTTGTGAGGAAGTCTTAAAATGTCTGTTATAATAAATGCTGCTTCTCCTGGGATCTCTAATAAAATAAAATCATATCTTTCTCTTTTGAGAAAATATGAGGTGGTGAAGACTACTAAGCATAGTGATTCTTATATGTTTAGTAATATTCCTCATGTTGATGATGGGGATATGGAAAAGTATCCTGTCATCGATAATCAAGGATACATGGCTGCAGATATGTGGAGGTTAAAAGTATATGATGAAGATTTAGAATATAGTGAAGAGTATAAAACTATTGATCTTTTATATGAAAAGACACCTCCTTATTTTATGGAAAAGTATTTGAAATTACTTTCTAGCTTGGAGATTAATCCTAGTATTCTTGAATATGTTGACGAGTTTACTAAGGGATGGAAGGATATGGTTGGGGTACATATAAGATCTTGGTATTGTGATAAGAGAAGATTTCATAGTAATGATATTTTTGAAGAGGAGATTGATAAACTAGATCCTGATCAGAAGTTTTTCTTCTGCTGTGATAATGCAGATGTACAGAATCATTTTGTAGGTAAGTATGGAGATAGAGTAGTAACTTATGAAAGGGAGATGCATAGCAATCCTCAGCGTGCTGAGTCTGGACATCATGATGATATCCAATTGACTACAGATGCTTTTGTTGAATTGTTAATTCTTTCTAAGTGTAGTAAAATAATTGGAACTTATCTCAGTACTTTTGATGAGTTGGCTTGGTGGTATAGTGGATGTAAGTCTGAAGTTATTATTCCTAGACCAAATAATTTTGATGAACAGTATCATGAATCTCAGTTTTTAAAGAAATGATTGACCTTAAGAGTTGTACTTTTATTATTCCTGTAAGGATTGAGAGTGAGGATAGGATAAGGAATATTATTACAGTCCTTTGTTATCTCCTGGATAATTTTGATGCTAAGGTTATTCTTAAAGAAGTAGATCAGGAACCTATATTTGAGGAGGAATTGCTACCACAGATTACAGAGTATGTGGGTGACTCTATTAAGAACTTAACTCATGTCTTTGAGCAATCGAATGATCCTGTTTTTTATAGAATGCAGATTCTTAATGAGATGATTGATATGGCTGATACCTCAGTCATTGCTAATTATGATGGTGATGTTCTGTTTAAACCAGAGACCTATGTTAATTCGGTTAAGATGATTGAAGATGGATATGATATTGTATATCCATATGGATTTGGTGAGTATCAAAAGCAGGTCTTTGCTGATGATGAATTGGTAAGTGAGTTCTTATCTAATGATTGTGATTTTTCTATCTTGGATAGTAAATCTAGGATGTATGATGCACAGTATGGACATGTTCAATTCCTTAATAGGAAGTCTTATATTGAGGCAGGAATGGAGAATGAAAATTTTAGAGGTTCATCTCCAGAAGATAAGGAAAGGCATTATAGATTTGAGAAGATGGGATATAAGGTGGGTAGGATAGATGATCAGGTCTATCATTTAGAACATAGTAGGGGCAACAATTCTTGGCCCAATTCTGTTCAAGGCAATCCATACATGAGAGAAAATTTTGATGTGTGGGAGACTTTACAAAAGATGGACAAAAAACAACTTTTGGATTATTATTCTACTCAAGAATATCTTAAAAAATATACTATATAATAAATCATAGCGAACAAATTAATGACTGCCGTATTACCGTACAAAGGAGTTAAACTTTTTAATGAAGATGGCACCTATAAAAAAGAAGATGATATAGTTCAGGGTAGAAGCTTCAGTAGTAATCTTACTAAGATGATGAAGCATATGGATAAGTTGACTGCTCTTCAACAGGGCAAGCCACCTTCTCCTGTGATGGCACACATCTCTTTAACTAATGCTTGTAATCTAACTTGTTCCTTTTGCTGCTTTGCTAATAGAGATATTTCAGATAAGATGCCTACGGAAAAAGTCTTTCAGGCATTAGAAAGCTTTAAACAGATTGGTATAACTGGTGTTGAATTTACTGGTGGAGGAGAACCAAGTATTCATCCACACTTTAAAGAGATTGTAAACTATGCAAAAGATCTTGGATTTAGTCTTGGTATTTGCACCAATGCTGCAAGGTTTGGAATGGATAGGCAAATTAAAAAAGATATTGTAGAACAATTTGATTGGGTTCGTATGGGGATGTATGGTTTCTATGAAGGATATGATTATGATCTACGTGTCTTTGAAGGAACCAATTGTAAACCATCTGCTGCTTATGTGTGGGATGAGAATTTAGAGACTTCTGCTAATCCTAATATTACTGGTGAGTGGACGGACGTTAAGAATAAGAGAGTTCTTTCTAAGAAGTTCCAGACTACCGAAAATTTCATTCGTATGTTAGACTGGGTGGAGGAGAATAAGATTCCTTGTCGAATTGCTTTTAATGCTATTAAGGATGTTAAGGAGACTGCTAAGGACATCGAAACTATTCGTGGAATTATACAAGCCTACGAAGAGGATAGAGGTCACAAGTTACAGTCTGCCTTTTTGTCTGACTTTAACTTTAAAGGAGAGAGGAGGAACGACCATTGCTATATGCATATGGTAAAACCATTCCTCTTTACTGATGGATACATTTATGCGTGTCCTTCAGCAGAACTATCAATTGAGAACAACTATAATTATGTTCCTGAATCTCAATTTGCAGTTTGTGATATAGATGGTATAGAAGAGTTCTATAGCAAACCTCCTACACTTCGTCATCATGCTTGTCATTATTGTAAGTATGCAATTCAAAATGAATTGATTGACGATGTTTTAACTGATACTATTCATAATGATTTCGCATGACTTTATTTGATAAAGATTATTATGAGGATGGTGTAAGAAAACACATCTCCGGATATGAAAATTATAAATGGATGCCTACTCGTTCTATTCCTGAAGCACTTGATATTACAAACAAGTTTAGTTTTAATACTTGTGTTGATTATGGATGTGCAAAAGGATTTTTAGTTCATGCCTTAAGACTTCTTGGATGTCATGCTTATGGTGAGGATATTAGTGAGTATGCTGTGGCTCATTGTCATCCTGAAGTAAAAGAGTTTATCTCTGAACCTAATGATAATAAGTATGATCTTCTCATATGTAAGGATGTTTTAGAACATGTTCCTGAGATGGATATCCCTGGTGTCTTACGTCATTTTACTAAAAAGTCTAATCAATTCTTTTTCACCATTCCTTTAGGTGACGATAATAGATTTAGAATTAGAGAGTATGAAGTTGATGTTACTCATGTAACTAAGAAGGATGAAGAGTGGTGGATAGATATGTTTAAATCAAATGGATTGAAACTGAAAGAGTTCTCTTATTCATTAGGATCTATTAAAGAGAAGTGGATTAAATCTTATCCTTATGGTAATGGTTTTTTTATTTTAGAGGGGTAGATGTATATTGCTAGTTGCCCATTAAGAATATCATTGTTTGGAGGATCTACTGACAACCCTTATTTTGTAGAGAAGTATGGGTATGGATCAGTCATTAGTTTCACTTGTGATCTAAAGACTTATGTAACCATTAGTCAAGATAGGATAGGATATAATAGAGAGAAACATAAGTACATTATAAATTACTCAAAGAGAGAAGAAGTTTCTAAGATTGATGATATACAGAATGAGGTGGTAAGAACTGTATTAGATTACTTTAAGATGCCACCAGTTCAAGTAACTCTTACTAGTGATGCATATTCACAGGGAAGTGGATTGGCATCTTCATCTTCTTATACTATTTCTCTTATCAAAGCTTGTTGTCTTTTCTTAAATCTACCTATTAAGGAGCATGATGCCTGTAAACTTGCATACGAATTGGAACGTACTTATAACCCCTATTGTGGCTATCAAGACCCATATGGTTGTGGTGTGGGGGGTTTTAAAAGGATTGAGTTTATGGGGGATGACTCTATTAAGTATGAGTATCTATCTACTGATTTATTTAATCACTATGATACTCATTTGGTTTTTACTGGTGTCACAAGAAACTCCAAAAAGATCCTCAGAGAAATCACAGACAACTTAGATAAAGTTAAACCAGCTTTAGATACATTGGAGTCGGCTTATATAACTTTAAAGGAGAAGAGATATGATATGTTCTTGAATTTTGTTAAGCAAGCTTGGGAGGAAAAGAAAAAGACTACTGAGATTATTACTGAGAATAAAAAGATTAAAAGGATAGATGGGATATTATCTCGGAATGGTAGTGTGATAGCTCATAAATTATGTGGTGCAGGTAATGGTGGATTCTTTCTTACCTTTTCCAAGAAAGGTTCGTTGACAATCCCTTATAGTTCAGTTAAAATCTATGCTAGACCTTATGGAGTAAGGGGTGAATCCGTTTAAAGAATATATTGATACTCTGGAATCTGCTCATATGGAGGATGAGTTCCAGAAATATCTTAATGCTTTTAAATCTCACAAGAGAATTATTATATTAGGTAATGGAGGTAGTAGTTCTGTAGCTTCTCATATTTCTCAAGATTATATGAAGTTTCAAGAGAAGAAAGTTTCTATTCTTTCTGATCCTTCTATGATTACTATGTTAAGTAATGATTATGGATATGAGAATGCTTATCAAAAATTTTTAGAATATTATGTAGAGGATGAAACTTTAGTTGTTATTATAAGTTCTAGTGGTGAGTCTACTAATATGGTTAATTGTATGAACTATTGTGAGGAGCGGGGAGTTTCTTATGGTGTCTTGACTGGGTTCCATCCTCATAATACAGTGAGAAGGAATGCCCGCTACGCAAAGTGGAACTATCATGTGGACAGCGACTCTTATGGTGTGGTAGAGTGTGTCCATCAAATCTTCCTTCACGGGGTGGTATGAATTATTGTTTTGATCTTGATGATACCATTTGTGATACTCCACAAATAAATGGTAAACCAGGATATTTGGCAGCAACTCCTATTCCTTATATGGTGGAACAGGTTAATCGTCTTTATGATGAAGGACATCATATTCGTATTCAAACTGCAAGAGGAAGAGGATCTGGTATTGATTGGACTGAGTTGACAAGAGAACAGTTGGATGGGTGGGGTGTTAAGTATCATGAACTTGAACCCATGTTCCACAAACCTACTGCTGATCTATTCATTGATGATAAGGGTATTAATGTAGAGGAATGGAAGAAAACCCTACCTCTTAAGAAAGGTATTGTGGCAGGTGCATTTGATCTTATTCATCCTGGATATATTAGATTGTTTAAGGAAGCCAAGCAACATTGTAATCATCTGACAATAGCATTACATGAGAATCCTAATATGGGTAGACCTCATAAGATGGTTCCTGTTCAATCATTAGAAGATAGAAAGGAAATTCTTAGGGCTATCAAGTATGTGGATGATATAGTGGTCTATCAGGCAGAAGATACTTTTCTTGATTACTTAAAGGATTATGATGTTAGATTCTTAGGGGATGATTATGCTGATGGTAGTTACTGTGGTACAGACCTTCCCATTGAGATTGTATTTTTTTCTAGGAGTCATGGATATTCTACTACCAAATTGAAGCAAACTATTTGGCATGAGGTAGAGAATCATTTTGAATGGATGGAAGGAGTATTATGAGCTCAATAGTAGTTACAGGGGGAGCTGGATTTATTGGGAGCAATTTACTTCATACCTTAGTTAAGAGTTATGATCATGAGATTATATGTTTAGATAGTTTAACCTACGCTTCCAATTACAATAATATTCCAAAAGGGGTAACTTTCTATCCTTATGACATTTCTGATCCTAATTCGGTTAATGAAGTTTTTGAACAACATAAACCATGGTATGTGTTTCATTTGGCAGCAGAGAGTCATGTAGATAATGCTATTGACGATTGTTCTCCTTTTATTAAATCAAATGTAGTAGGTACTGTAAATCTTCTTAATGCTTCATTGGAATGTGGTGTAGAGAAGTTTATGCATATTTCTACTGATGAAGTGTATGGTTCTATTAAAGAAGGATCTTTTACAGAAGATACAATTTATGATCCAAGAAATCCTTACTCCGCATCTAAGGCATCCAGTGATCATTTTGTAATGGCATTCCATAACACTTATGGTTTTCCTGGTGTGATTACTAATTGCTCAAATAATTATGGACCTAGACAGAATAAGGAGAAGATGATTCCTAAGACCATCTTGAATTTAATGAGAGATGAAAAGGTTCCTGTGTATGGTAAGGGAGAACAAATTAGAGATTGGTTATATGTTCAGGATCATTGTGAAGCTTTGATAAAGGTATGGAAAGAAGGTAGAGTGGGTGAGAAGTATAACCTTGGTGGAGAGTGTGAGGTTAGAAATATTGATTTAGTTAAAAAGATTATTAATATTATGCAAAAGGATGAATCTATGATAGAATTTGTAGATGATCGTCCTGGTCATGATTTTAGATATTCAACTGATATCACTAAGATTAGAAATACTTTAGGGTGGAGTCCTAGATTTACTTTTGATCAGGCAATTATTGAAACTATAGAATGGTATAAAAGTCTATGAGTAAACCTTTAAGTCTGGTAACAGGTGCAGCAGGTTTTATTGGATCTAATCTGACAGATTATCTTTTGAGTCAAGATCATCAAGTTATCTGTGTGGATAATGAAAGTGCTGACAATGAAAAGTTTCACTGGAATGGTGAGACTATTAATGTATCAGGAGATATAACAGACTATAAGTTCATGAAGAATGTATTCAACAAGGTTGATTATGTTTTTCACTTAGCAGCAGAGTCAAGATTACAACCTGCTATTAAGAATCCTATTAATGCAGTTCATAAGAACTGTGTGGGGACGGCAACTATGTTACAATGTGCCAGAGAAGCAGGAGTAAAGAGGTTTGTTTATTCTTCTACCTCATCTGGATACGGTAATAATCCATGGCCAAATGATGAGACTCAACCTGATGATTGTCTCAACCCTTATTCAGCATCTAAGATTGCTGGTGAGAAGTTCTGTAAGATGTATTATAACCTCTATGGTCTTGAGACAGTGGTCTTGAGATATTTTAATGTCTTTGGTCAAAGGTCACCCACTAGAGGTCAATATGCTCCTGTTATAGGTATCTTTAGACGTCAGAAAGAGGCTGGTGAATCTTTAACTATTGTGGGTGATGGAACTCAACGTAGGGATTTTATACATGTGGATGATGTAGCTAGAGCTAATTATCTTGCATCCATTATGCCTCTTAAAAATATGGTAAAGTTTGAGGGTCATGATTATACTGGTGAGGTATTCAATGTAGGTAGTGGTAAGAACTATTCTATTCAAGAGATTGCTGATTGTATATCAGATAATCAAGTTTATATTGAAAAGAGACCAGGTGAAATGGACACTACTCTTGCTAATATAGATAAGATAAGTGACATTATAGGATGGAAACCGGAGGTAGATGTCATTGACTGGATTAATGGATAAAAATAAAGCTGCATACAAACTGAAAGGATTTGGTCCTCTTTACGTCATTAATCTGGATGAACAACCAGAGAGATGGGAATATATGGAGAACCAGTTTAAGTACTGGGAGATAAAAAATTATGAAAGGATCTCTGCCTATGATGGTAGAGATGATGATCTAGGACACATTCTTAAGGGAAGGTATCCTGATTTGATGGAGTCAGGTGAGGTAGGATGTACTACTTCTCACTTGAAAGCTATTAAACATTTCTTGGAAACAAGTGATGCTCCTTACGCAGTCATGATGGAAGATGATTGTAGCTTAGATTTGGTAAGGTTTTGGAATTTTAGTTGGCAAGATTTTATTTCTAAGGTTCCCTATGATTGGGATGTGGTTCAGATAGCAGTGATATGTACAGGAGATGTGCATATTAAAGTTCATAAGAGATTTGTTAATGAGTTCTCTACTGCTTGTTATATTATTACTAGACATCATGCGGAGAAGTTAGTCAGACTTCATTGTAGAGGTAAGAAGTATAAGTTGGATAATGGTGTTAAACCCAGAGCGGTGGCTGACGATCTGATTTACAATTCAGGTAATACTTATTCACTTCCTCTTCTTCTTTATAAAATTGAGTTGGGTTCTTCTATTCACCCAGAACATATTGATGTTTTCCATAAAGGAAACTATAATGCTCAGTTTAATTTTTGGAGTCAGACTGGAGCTAATATGTCTCTTGATGAGTTAACGGATTATAATCCTTACTTAGGGAGGACTGTAGAAAATTCTGCACAACTTGCTGCACAGGCAGAGATAGAAAAGAAACAAGAGAGAGATAATAATCAGCTTAGATCGATGAAGGCTAATCAAGGAGAAAAGCCAGTTACTAGTGATGAAACAGACACATAGGTACAAATGCTTGACAGTTAATAAAAGTTAATGTATTATAAATACTAAGACATACACAAAGGCCCCGAAATAATCGTCAGCCTGCGTAGTGTTATGAGTTCTGTCGAGAACTCTATCATCCGCGGGTTTTTTGCTTGCGAGACAATTCTAAGAAAAATGTTTAAACCTCTTATAGCAGCTGTTGCAGCTGCTCCTCTATTCGCTGGCGCTGCTTTTGCAGGTCCTTACGTTAACGTAGAAGCTAATGCTTCCTACCCAGATGGCGAATATGATACCGCAACTACAGACCTTCACTTCGGTTTCGATGGTGGAACAGATGATGGTAAGGTTGGTTACTATGTTCAGGCTGGTCCTGCTTTCGTTCATACTGATTCAGATGACGAAACTGAGACTGAACTCTCTGGTAAGGTTGGTGCTTCATTCCAAGTTGCTGATTCCACTAGTGTATATGGCGAACTCGCTGGTATCACTGGTGAGGATGGCGATGGTGATGACATCATCGACTTCGCTGGTAAGGTTGGCCTAACCTACAAGTTCTGATATTAATCGGACACACAAGGGACTCTTTACGAGTCCCTTTTTTTATGCTATAATTTAGTGCCAGAGAAATACTGGCTGCGGTAGTCCCCTTTGGTAGGTTCAGGACTAGCGGCGATAGGAACCTACCATCTATTACATGGTACTATGACTCAAAAAAGTGTAGGAGACATATTGACGCATCCTTTATGGATCATGCCAGTGTTGATGATTGGTATCTTTGCATTCATTGAGGGTGTGCATACTATGGCACATTTGAGGATGAATTTAGATGTACATGGATATTGTATGCAGAATAAAGAACATATAGAAAGGATGGAGCAAGATGACGACGATTGGTAAGTTAGGACATGTTGCTGTTCGTGTTAAAGATATGGATAGGGCAGTGTCTTATTACATGTCATTAGGATTTAATTGTGAATGGGAGAGTGATGATTGGTCTTACTTTGAGGAAGGTATAGCACTGCTAGGACCAGGATATAATAGAGCAGACCCTCATTTTGCTATGAATGTAAAGAATGTGGGAGAACTCTATGAGAGATATGAATCTTTTAAAGAGTTAGGATATGAGTGTGAAAAACCTTATACACATAGGGATGGAACCATTTCTTTTTACACTAGAGACCCTGAAGGGAACCAGTTAGAGTTTATTTGTCAGGGAATAGGTATAAATACTTGACAAAGACTTAATCTTTTATATATAATTGTGTAATGTTTCTTTACATACTACAATGACTTCCTCCTCAAGTACAGTTACCACAGAAGATGGTGGACGCCAGAATGTTTTTGCTTCAGAGCCTCAGATTGAAGTAATGGATACCACTTATAGCAAGGAAGCAGAACTTGCTAATGGACGGTGGGCAATGATTGGATTTGTTGCTGCTATCGGTGCTTACGTTACAACTGGACAAATTATTCCTGGTCTTTTCTGATGACCAGTATTGCATTTAAAAAGAGCCCTAACAGGAGATTCCTATGGGCTCTTTCTGATATAGGTATTAGTTGGGTCGCTGTAATGACAGGATTAAATTTCTATCATCAGTACCTTCATAATCCTGCATATCATATTTTCTTTCAATCACAGGGTATCTTTTTATTTTGATACCCTCATAAAACTTAATATTTCTAAATAATTACTCGTATCTTTTATCCTAATGGGCGAATTCGCATACGCAACAGAATCAGTTTCACCAGTCTGGGCATTAATATTTCCATTCCTTCCAGTACTAATCCTATTAGGATTTTATTTTGCTGCTGGTGGTGGATTTAATGATGATGACGATGATGATTTTGGCGGTGGTAAAGGAGTACGGGTAATGCAACCCCAACCTGTTCCTGTTCCCTCTGGTACATAAGATGCCTCAAGTAATTTTCTTGTCCACTGTAGCTGCATACGTATACTTCAATGGAGCTCAATACGCTTTTCAGTAGTCCTTGGTATCCCTTGTATGAATTTGGTTTCTTTGTTGGTGTGGGAATGACAGCTGGGTCCTTAGGTCTGATTTAGATCTAAATACTCTTAGCTGCTTTAAATGGATGCCTGAAGAAATTAAGGAAGAAAAGAAGCCTGAAAAAAAGAAAGGTCCTCTTGGTAAATTGAAGGATGCTCTTATTCCAGATCAAGAAGAACAAGCTGCTATTATCAGTACATTTGTACGCATGGGCGTTCTTGTGTGGTCCGGAGGAATTCTGACATTAAATTATGTGGCCATACCCGGAGTTCCTCAACAGAAAATAGATCCGACTTTTATTGCCTCGGTTTTTACCGGAGTTTTAGCTAGCTTTGGAATTCAGACAGCATCCAAGAAGGGTGATGGCACCATGAAGATGGATAAGAATGGTAATCCTACTAATGGTGGTGCACCTGCTGTTACAGCCAAGGATATTGAGGCTATCATGGCCAAAGCTGGTCCTGTTCAAACAATTAGAATTGAACAAGCTCCGCTAAAAATTGTTACTACTTCTGGAGAACCTCCTGTAAAACCTACAGTATGATATAATATAAGGAGGAATAATAAATGCTACATATGAGAGAACAATTATTATCAGCAGTGAAGGCTCATGCTCAAGGTGAGATAGCCAAACATAGGGCAAATGTTAATGTTTACCTAGAACATCCAGCAGGTATTGGAGAACATTCAGATATTACTGAAGCAATTCAAACTGAATTGGATAAGATCGCACGTTACCATGATCAGGTTGAAGTTATAGATAAGTATTTTAAATGAATAAATTTCTCTGGAAAGCTTGGTATAAGCTTAAATACTTGTGGGACTTAGGTATGGGTGGAGCAACTGAGGCAGTTACTCATCCTTATAAAGATAAACAACCTCCTAAAATTGGGCCTCAACCATATAAAGACAAACCAGAACTCAATCGTAAATGGCGATGAACAAGATCAAAGCAGCCTTCGACAAAGTAGTTGAATGGGACAAAAAGTTTATTGATGTTGTAGAGAAGAAACTTAGCCTCTCCCAATATCAAAGCAAGTGTTTATCATTTGCTTCAGGATTTGTTATAGGAGCTATTTTATTGTAATGAGAGAAGAACTTTTTGAGTTGTTAAAGAAGTATTCTTATCAGAAAGGTGAGTTTACTCTTTCATCTGGCAAGACCAGTGAACATTATGTTAATTGTAAACCAGTAACTCTGACTGGAAGAGGACTTACTCTTACAAGTTTACTAATGATAAAAGAAGTAGATCCTGATGCGAAGTCAGTGGCAGGATTAACTTTGGGTGCTGATCCTTTGGTGAGTGGAGTTTCAGTATTGTCAGCGTTGGATGGTAAGCTTCTTAACGCTTTAATTGTTAGAAAGGAAGCAAAGGGACATGGTACTCAAGCATGGATAGAAGGTCCATTACCTCCAGAAGGTTCTTGTGTTACAGTATTAGAAGATGTAGTTACTACTGGTGGTTCATCCCTTAAGGCAGTGGAGAAGTTGAGAGATATTGGTTATAGAGTAGAACGGGTAGTGACTATTGTAGATAGACAAGAAGGTGGGGAAGAGACTATGAAAGAGGCTGGAATAGAACTTAGAAGTTTGTTTAAGGTGGAGGAGTTTAATGGAAAAGGAATTAAATCCAACTAATGTTAATGAAGCTTTGGATGAGATACGTCCTTACATTGAAGCAGATGGAGGGTATCTAGAATTTGTGGAGATAGATTACTGTTCTGAAGGACCTATAGTGAAGGTAAGATTGCATGGTGCATGTGTTACCTGTGCTATGAGTACACAGACAATGACTATGGGAGTAGAACGTCATATACAAATGATTTGGCCAGAGGTGTATGGAGTTGTCCAGGTTCTCTAACATAGTCTTGAAACCCACATCATAATAGTTAATAATACCTATTAGAAAAATAAATATTTGGGTAACGTGGAGTTGAAAGATCATGTCCCACTATACTGTTCAGTATCTAGATGCAACTAGGCATCATCAAAGCATCTGTGAATACGCAGTAGATGCTTTTACCGCAAGAAATCAAGCAGTACAAGACGTTCCATATCTTTATGAGCATCCTACTAAAATAGATGCTATAATGAAGGAAGGATCGTTATTCAGTTCAGTGATATGAAAACATTTATACAGACTTTTTGGGTGATGCTTATAGTATCAGCCATTATTTTTATGCCTCAATTTGCATATGCAGCAGAAATTCAAATGGGTTCCGATGGGAATCTGGTATTTAATCCTAGCGAACTTACTATTGCTTCTGGTGATACAGTCACATTCGTTAATGGAGATCTACCACCTCATAACATGGTATTTGTAAATGGTCATGATGAATTATCACATCCAGACCTTTCCTTTATAGGTGGAGAGAGTTTTGATGTAACCTTTACAGACTCAGGAGATTATGAGTTCCAGTGTGAACCTCATGCTGGTGCTGGTATGAAAGGAGTTATTCACGTAACCTAATATGCAAGAAGTTGTTCAGAGCGTTAATATTATGATTGGAATTCTCCTCGGTGGGGTATCATGGTCACTTTACTATATACTAAGGATGGCTTATCTTGAAATGATACCCGGTGATGAATTACAAGATTATAGAGGAGATGAAAATGGAAGAGATGACTTTGGATACAACCCAGGAAATTCGTATAGTAGTTCTACAGAATAAGGTTGACAGGTTAGAAGAAAAACAAGTAGAATTATTAGAAAGGCTTCGGGTTGTGGAGAAGTGGGTTATAGGCGCTGCAGCGGTCTTAGCCGCACTTTCTACTATAGCAGGTCTTGGTGTTGCATTAATTAAATGAGTGATAAGACATTGAAAGATTTAAAGTATGAAGCACATATTGCTGTGCTTAACACTAAGGTAGACGCCTTAATAGAGAAACAAAAAGAACTCACTGGTAGGGTACGTGCTAATGAGAAAGTAGTTGCTGCTATTGGTCTATTGGGATCTATATCAGTTGCTTTTATTGGTGCAGGATATTTTGCTCCTAAAGCAGAGGCTATGCCTACACATGCGGCTCATGAATGGATTTCCAAAATGAAAGATTGGAAGGCAAAACAAACTAGACTTCCTATAGAAGTGATGATAAATAATTCATTAGAAGAAGTGGAGATGGATTATGGGAGCTATGACCCCCCCAAGCCGGAAGTCGTGTTACAATTTCCGAGTGACGAAGATAGACAAGGTATTGGATGGGGATACGATAGATGTCACCATAGATCTTGGATTCGATTTATTCAAAAAAGAACGGGTAAGAATTGCGGGAGTTGATACTCCAGAAAAAAGAACTAGAAACCTTGAAGAAAAGGAATTGGGTATTGATGCTACTAATTGGCTTAAGAAGAAGTTAGAAGATACTATTGCTGGTGATGGAGATGAACTTACCATTAGAACTGAATTGGTAGGTGGTCAGGGTAAGTATGGCCGTCTATTGGGATGGTTATATATAAATGAAGAAGAGGTATCTCTTAATGAGCAAATGATTACTGAAGGGTATGCTCATGCATATGATGGAGGAACCAAGGATATGAACCTTGAGAAACTCCGTGAGATTCGTAGATCATTCGGTACACTAATAGAGGGTTAAACCATGGAAAACGTATTAAAAGAAGTAATAGAAGTACCAGAAGCAATTGCTCCACCAGAACCAGAAGGAGGTTTTCCTTGGTGTGGTGTAGGTATTGGTGTTGGAGTTGTAGTTTTAGCAGCAGTTTTTGCTAAATTATATAAGTGTACAGCTAAAAAGAAGTGATGAACGCAGACAAAATTCCTTTCGCAGTAATTTCATTCCTAGCAGTCCAGTTAGCTGGTGCTGTATGGTGGGGTGCTCAGATAACAAGTACTGCTAATTTTGCAGCAGAAACTTCTGTAGAAAACAGAAGATATATTTCAGAGGTTGTCATTCCTTCCTATGAGATTAGTGACAACTGGGACAATCCTCACTACAACAACTGGTTAACATCTGGTGGTTGGAAAGACTAAATGGATCTCCAGAAGATTGCTACTTATGGAACTGCAGTTGCTGTTGTAGGAACTGGTAGTGTGGTAGGTGGCGTCAAGACGGTTGATAATGTAAGAGGTGGTCCACAAAAAAGAATAGAAGCACAAGCCACAGAATTGAGAGTGATAGTAAGAGAAGAAGTTAGAGCAGCTTTATTGGAATCATGGCCAACTGATACTGGTACTGTTAAAGGAAAGATTAACAAACCCGAACAGGATTATAGACAGAAAGTCCCACGGAGACAATGATTCCTGATCTTTATTATATCAACACACAGACTCCTAGTGTGGTGGGTATTGGGAATGTTAATACACAGAATCCTAATATTCGGGATCCTTATATTAGGGAGCCTGTTATAAGAGATGTTGCTGATTTAAGGATATGGACTCGAGAACCTTCTCAATCTGTTCCTTATACTCCTCCAGTGGTATTACAGATTGGTAAGCCTGTTGTTGATATGCCTGGTTGTGTTCAGGTGCATAAAGAAAATGCTAGAGAAAGAAATAAGAATAAACAATTAGTTAATGACGACCCTGATGAGAATGTAGTTCTCTGCGATTCTGGAATGCCTGCTTATGCTCCAATGGATTATAAGAGTGATAAGTTAAGATATACTACTGTTACTCCAGAAGCCGAGCAGGTTAAGGAGGGTGTGAAGACAAAGGAACCACCAGCACCTAATACAGAGACCCCAGAACCCCCTGCAACTCCTCCAACAGAAAGAGAGGATGTTCCCTGTCCTCCACCAAATGCAAGGAGGATTGGAGACCTTAATCAGGCTGGTACAGAAAGAGTAAAGGAATATAAACTAATTCAAGAAGGAACTATCTGTGAGACTGTCTGGGAGCCAATTCCGTTTGTGGATAAGTATTTGCCTAGTCCTCAGGTTGTGACGACCACGGCGACAATCGCTGTAGTTGCCACGAGTTCAGCTCTTCTTGCGAAACCCTTGGCTGACCTCCTTTTAAAGGTGGTGAAGCCTGCCGTGAAAAAGGCCATCGCAGCCATCCAGAAGAAGCTTGGGAAGACTCCTTATTCTCCGACTCAATCTGAACTTCGGACGAATCGTTATCGGGAGAAGAAGGGGATGTTGGGGATAAATTTTGAGAAGCAGCACTCGAAGAGGGAGAAGGCTGAGAAGGAGAGGAAGAAGGCTGAGAAGAAGAATCCTTAAAGTTAAGTTTAGGAAGGTTATGTGTGTGTTGTTGTAGTGTTCCAGGTGGTGTGGTAACTATGACATCGGCACAAATAGAAGCGTAGGGTGAACGAGGATGGAACATTATGCCTTTCTGTTTGAGTTCACCACAGTTCTTTAATCTAGCTATCTCGAAGTCTAATCTTTTATTAGATGTTATTTGTTGCTGTTGTTCTATTTGAGTTTGAGCAGCTGTCTTACATAGTTTTTGTAACTGCTTATCCATAGGCCAGGATAGGGTAGCAGATAATCCTACATTAAAGTTTTGATTTGCTCTGGGATCTATTCTTACAGGTTTTTCCCAGAGGACAGGTAGTTGTCCATTACTAAGGTAATCAGGAACACCATCAGGACTATCTACTTCAACAGTGATATCCATATCAGCACCATCTTCAAACCATCTATCTCCATCATCATCTACTCTATCATCATACCAGTCTTCCCAAGGGTAGTTCTTTACAGTAACAGTTTGTTCTACGCTTCTCCCAGTAAAATCTCTTGCATCATACTGAGGTTCATTATAGAAATCTTCCCAAGGATCTTTTCTTGAGTCTGAGAATTGAATGTATGGTGTAGCATTAAAAGTAGGTCCTTGACAACTAATCTGGTTCCCGTAGGTGTTAGTTATATAAGGACCTTGTAAGACCTGGATCGCTTGATTGGTTACGGATCCGGAGGAGTTAGCTATCGGATTAGCTGTTGCTGAGACTCCACCCACACCTTCCGCATATGCAGGGACTGCATTTGCACTTAGAGCAAGTAGTAGACATAGTTTCCTTATTGTGTGAATGTACTTGTTGTATCGGTGACGCTTTCGATTGTTGTGACCCGTTGTATGATCGTCTGGTTGGTCATGCCGGGTCCTGAATAGCTTTGCGTAAATTGAAATGCGTCTCCCGGATTGGTCAGTGTGAAGTCTGTTGGAGTCGCTGAATCGAAGTTCAGAGAGTCGTAGGAACTGGTTACGCTTCCTGTTATTGTGCCGCCATTTGTTGTTCCAGTTGCTGGAGTCACGGTCACTGTTGATGTATTCACTGGTGGATTTATCGGATCTCCATCTGCGGAAACCCCTACACCTGTTACGCTGTATTCCCATCCGGTTCTATAGTCAATTGAATTAATTGTCTCAGTGACGGTTGAGGTCGTCTCTGAGTGGCTAGTCATCGACCCTTGTGTAAAATTCGGCACTATTGGCACCGCCAGGGATTTTTGACTCGTCGCACTAAACAATACTAAAAGTAGGAGGAGTTTCTTCATAGTAACTCCTGGTCAATTATTCTACAGTTACTTCACTAACAAATTGGCCTGTAGCAGTTGTACCTGCTCCGCCAGCTGTTAGCGTCATAACTCCAGCAGATGTAATGGTTCCAGCTAAGGATCCAGCAACACCACCGGATTGAGTAGTAGTTATACCAAAGGCTGGCATGTCAGCTACAACACCGGTAGCTACGTCAACACCAGTTCCAATAGGATTTACAGCATCGCCTTGAGTATAGCTTTCACTAAAGCTAAAAGCTGAGCCGTCCGTTGTGATATCGTAGGTTCCTGCTTTCATAGTAGCAGCTGCAGTAGCTGTACCAGCGGTGAGACCACCGAATGCATCACTATTACCACTACCGACTTGCATGTTATTTCCTGACACCGCATAGGTTGATCCGATGCGTGAAGAGGCAGTAGCTGCTCCATCTACACTCAGCTGGGTAGAGGTAGTCAGTCGGTGAACTAAATCGGCCCGAACTGGTGATGCCAGGGGTGCCGCCATCAAAAGCATTATGAAAGGAATTAATCTTTTCATAGACGAAGGACAACATTATGCGTCTATTTAGGTATCTTTACTCCTTTTTAATTTAGCTGGATATGGTATAATGCATAAATATGAGCACTACATAAAGTGGAGAGAAGAAAATGCAAAAAATTGTAAATGTACTTGCTCTTGCGTCTAGTGTTGTATCTCTTGCCGTTGTTGGCACTGTTGGTTACGTGTTCGTTAATAAGGATGCGATATTAGATGGCGTTAAGAAGAATGTAATGGAGTCAGTTACTGGTGGAATTGGTGGTGGATTGCCTTCTGGAGGTGGAGCATTGGTAGGACCTGGTGTTGGCGGATCTTCAGGTGGAACAGAATCAGCTACTGGGTTTGGTGTTCCTTCTCTCTAAAATGAATCCAGATGATGTAGTATTAAGAAATATCTCTCAACAATTTGAGTATGAAAGAATAGCTCGGGAGTTGGATGAGTGTTCAGATCCTGACGTTCTTAGACAAATGTGTAAGTTTCTGGTAAAGTTGGAGATGAAGACAAGGGAAACTTATAGTATAATCTTGCAGGATACGATGCCGGATATGTCAATTCCTGCTGATAAATAATCTGAGTGGCACTGTGTGCAGGTAAGTCCACTATACTACCCCAAACCGAGACCACGGGGATTCCTTAGGGATTAGTCTCTTATCTTACAAGTACAATCGCTCTATTACAGAAATGACAACCCTTCAAAAGAGGGAGCAGTCTCCATTCTATAATTGGACCGAGTTTTGTGAGTGGGTAACCTCCACGAACAATCGCTTATATGTTGGATGGTTCGGAGTCTTAATGGTTCCTTGTCTTCTAGCTGCGGCTACTTGTTTCATTATAGCTTTTATAGCTGCTCCTCCTGTCGATATTGACGGGATTCGTGAGCCAGTTGCTGGTTCACTCATGTATGGAAACAACATCATCTCTGGTGCTGTAGTTCCATCATCTAATGCTATTGGCATGCACTTCTATCCCATATGGGAAGCTGCTACTCTAGATGAGTGGCTCTATAACGGAGGTCCATACCAGTTAGTAATCATGCACTTCCTTATTGGTATCTGTGCCTACATGGGCCGCCAGTGGGAATTATCTTATCGTTTAGGAATGAGGCCCTGGATCTGTGTTGCTTACTCTGCACCCGTCTCAGCCGCCTTTGCGATCTTCCTCATTTATCCTTTCGGACAAGGAAGTTTCTCTGACGGTATGCCGCTTGGGATATCGGGAACGTTCAACTTTATGTTTGTCTTTCAGGCGGAACATAATATCCTTATGCATCCTTTCCATATGTTGGGAGTTATCGGGATGTTTGGAGGTTCTCTCTTCTCTGCTATGCATGGTTCCTTGGTCACTAGTTCCATTATCCGTGAGACAACAGAAATTGAATCACAGAACTATGGATACAAATTCGGACAAGAAGAAGAAACCTATAACATCGTTGCTGCCCATGGGTACTTCGGTAGGTTGATCTTCCAGTATGCATCCTTTAACAACAGTCGAAGTCTTCACTTCTTCTTAGCAACATTCCCAGTTGTTTGTGTATGGTTTACCTCAATGGGTATCTGTACCATGGCATTCAACCTGAATGGCTTTAACTTCAACCAGTCTATCTTAGATAGTGGTGGTAGGGTAGTTCCGACATGGGCAGACGTGCTCAACAGGGCTAACCTTGGAATGGAAGTAATGCACGAAAGGAATGCACACAACTTCCCATTAGACTTGGCTGCAGCCGAGACTACAGAGGTTGCTTTGCTTGCTCCAAGTATAGGATAATGGAACTTTTCCTTATTCTAGCTGCCATAGGTGGCAGTGCATATGGGGCTTATAGGATGACTCCTAAAAATTAAATATTTTTTAAGACCCCTTGATTGGGGTCTTTTTTTATGGTATGATATTTGAATGACTCTTATAAACCGATGTAGATTGTTGGGAAGTGTCCTACTTATAATAGGATACTTCCTTGTTTTGTATGTTGATGTTAAGTTTGGATGTACTGCTCGTCTTTTTGGTAACCTCTTAGTGTTACCCTTTTCTATCAACTGCAAGGCTTATGATATTGCGTGTGTATCATCATTTTTCGCAGTGATCGATATCACTAAAATTATTCAACTTTCGAATATATAATAATGTAATACAGAACAAGAAAATGGGTTGCTGTTCATTTACACGTTCAAAAATGTCTCATGAAGATCATCAGAAGTGGAGACTAAAGATGCTTAACTATTGGAAGGATCGTCTTGAAGAAAGATTAGCAGGTGTTGATGCATCTATTTCAAAATTAGAAGAACACATTGCTAGAGATTATAAAGAGGAAGTGACTGTAGATGATGGAGATTGATGAACAGTTACATACAGAACATTTGTTGATGGAGGAGAGGACCTGTAGGGTCTGTGGCAAGGAGAAAAGTCTTCTAGCTGATTTCCATAGGTGTGGTAAAGATGCTACTCTTCCTTCCTCATATTCTTATGAGTGTAAGGATTGTAGTAGGAAGAGAGCTATAGAGAATTATAGAAAGAAGAAGAAGTACGATATTATTAGAGAAAAGGATAGAGTTTGTTCTATTTGTAATACTACTAAACCAGGTGGAAGATATAATAAATTTGTTTTGGATGAGAATAATCTTCTTTGTTTCAATTGTGACAAGATTCTTAAGTTAGTAGGTGAGGATGTACAAACTTTAACAGATATGGTACAATATTTGGAAAGGAGGGAATTATGAAAGAAACTGAAAATTATGAGCAACTTCTAGAAAGGTTTTATAAAAGAACCACACAACTAGAAGAAAGACAGGTTGAATTAGAAGATGTTTATCAAGAGTACATGAAACTTGATAGGGATCTAGATCGTTTGAAAGGATCTATTCAAGCAGTGGAGTATCTTGCTTATGGTAAGATGCCTGGTGATGGTAATCATGATGGGTTTAAAGCTCACAAACCAGTTAAACACGGAAACTTAGACGCACTAGACTAATGCAAATTCTAATCATCATCATGTCTTTTTTGGATTTTGTATTCTATCCCACGATAGTAGCAACTATTATTGCGGTTATTATTGAACAGATTGTTAGGAGATTGGCAACATCAGACCCACAGACGTCGGCTGATGCGAGAGTAATTGCACTCTCTATGGGAGTAAGAAAGTTTTTCTATAGACAAGCTGTTATAGTTAACATTCTGTGGTTCCTAGGATATGCCATACTTCTCTTTACTGTAGGGAGACAACAACCAACAGCAATGCCTGATATGATTTGGAGGGGATGATGATGATGGAAAATATTATTACTGAAGTTGGATTTGTATTGCTAGGTGGGATGGTTGCAGCTGTCCCCATTTACATATTAGGTTTAATTCTTAGGAGTGGAGATTGATGACATTGTATGTTATTGGATTATTGATAGTATTGGGCATAGTAGGGTGTGTCTTTTACTTTAATTGGTATAACCCTCATTAATATGGAAAAAGAAATAAGTAAGATTGATACCCAGGGTCTTAGTGGTCCTGCTATAGATCCTAAGAAAGCCGCCAAGGAGTGGAAGTATAAAGATGGGTATCCGCCTATGATGGTGAAACCTAGAAGACTTCTTGAGGATACTTTTGTTAAAGAGATGAAGATGTTGATTAATGAAGTACTAGATGAGAGGGAAGGTAAGATGGACTATCAATCCTATTTCGATCTAACAGGTCGGGAGTATCCAGTAGAATGATTTTTGGAAGGAAAAAAGACATGTTAAGTACTAGATATAGATTAGAACTTACAGACATTTGTTGTAGGATCATATCAAAAGGTCCAGTTACTTTGGAAGAAAGGATCTGGATGAATAAGTTGTGTGATCATAATTTACATGCTAGAGAATTAGTTGGTGCTTTGTTGTGTCCCTATAAAGTGGAGGGAATTTGATGAACACTGAATTGATGCATGGGAAGGTGAAAACTTTATATGATACTGATGATGCACAAACTGTACTAATCAAGTATGAAGATAAGGTTACTGCTTTTGATGGGAAGATGGTTGATTACCCAGAAAGTAAGGGTACTGTTTGCTGTCTAATTTCTGCTCTTTTGTTTGAGAAGTTACAATCAGCAGGAATTAGAACTCATTATCTTGAGTTACCTTCACTTAACACCATGTTATGTAAGAAGTTAACAATTGTTCCTGTGGAAGTTATTTGTAGAAATATTGCTGCAGGATCTATTGTCAAGAATACAGCTGGTTTACATGAAGGACAAGTTTTTCAACCTCCTATTGTTGAATTCTTTTTGAAGGATGATGCTAAAGGAGATCCTCTTCTTACTGAGGATAGGGTGAGATTGATGGGAGTTAATCCAGATCCACTTAAAGAACAAGCTCTTTTAGTTAATGGAGAATTGCAAGTTTTATTTACTCTTCTTGGAATAGATCTGGTAGATTTTAAATTAGAATTTGGTTATGATGGTCATGGAGATCTTTATCTTGCTGATGAACTCAGCCCAGATAGTATGAGATTGTGGTCTAAAGGTACTAGAGAACGTTTTGATAAGGATTTGTTTAGAAAAGATGAAGGAGATATTGTTACGGCATACAAACACATACTTGAGAAGTTGAGACAATTCGCTTAATATATAATAAAATCGATCACATAGAAATGGCTAATTATTCAATTACTTTCCGTGGCGAAGATGGTTCTGAACAAACTGTCGACTGTGCTGATGACCAATATATTTTAGATGCTGGTGAGGAAGGAGGGTTAGATTTACCATCTTCTTGTAGAGCAGGAGCTTGTTCTTCTTGTGCTGGTAAGATTATAGAAGGAACTGCTGATCAGTCAGAACAGTCATTCTTGGATGATGATCAATTAGAAGCCGGATTCATTCTTACTTGTGTTGCTTATCCTGAATCAGATATGGTTATAGAAACTCATCAAGAGGAAAGTTTGTACTAATGGAAGATAATCCATTCTGGGGTGAACCTACACCTACTGATCTTTGGGATGATATGGATAAGCTCAACGCTCTTTATGAAGAATTGTGTTGGGACCATACAGATTACTTAGAATTTGCCATAGAAGGCAATCACATTACCATTAGAAATAGATCTAGGGAGGGAAGATGACTGAAGAACCCCATACAAATGGATCCCTTTCAGTTGTAGTCCCTATGGACGACATGACTGCTATATTAGTTCAGTTATGGAAGTCTCGTCAGACTGAACCTCATGTGGGAGAGTTGTATGAAAAGTATAAATCATTGATACCATTAGAATGAAACTCACACAAAAGATAATAGATGATCTAGAGAAGGCTCTAGATATGAGAAAGAAGAATGGTGAAGAAGTATGGAATGATGGGGATGAGATCTCTGTCAATGTTGCTGGTACTTTTGCAGCAGATAAGTTTATCACCTTAACAAATAATACTAAGAACCCTGTAGTTTCTGCACAACCTCATCCTAATTTTGATTATGATAAAGGTGAGTGGAAAGAAGGCTATGGGAAACGTGACTAACATTAACCACTAAATAAATTTTTCATCTCACCATGAATCAAAATTTTACTGTTTATTCGAAGGACGGATGTCCTCATTGCGATAAAATAATTGAAGTGTTAAAATTAGCTAACCTTAAACATGTAGTTTATAAATTGGACCAACACTTTGATAAATCTAGTTTTCATGGTCAGTTTGGAGAAGGTTCTACCTTTCCTCAAGTAGTTGTGAATAACGATAATTTGGGTGGAAGTATGGAAACGATTAAATACCTTCAAGAAAATCAAATAATCTGATGGATGAAGAAGTTTATGATTTGATTGAACATGCTATTGATCTCGCATTTTTTAAGGGAAATTTACAACTTAAGTTCTATGAATTTTTAAAATATCGCAAGACTAAGAAAGTAGAAGCTGATGAATTCCTTGCGAGTTCTACAGCTGACGAACTTAGGAATATTATATCTGAACTTACAGAATATATTAAAGGAGGGAGTGATAGTCAACACAAGACTTTGAGAGAGGGGTATGGTCATATTCCCAAACCCCAGGCTCGAAAGATAAAGAATTATTTGTATGGAATCCTTGATGATGCACGGAGGTACAGTGACGATAGAAAACCGGGAAGACGAAAAAAGCCCTCTAAATAAAAATAAAGAAGAGACTCCTCCTTCTATTAATAGAGGGGTAGAATTGTTACTTAGAAATAGGAGGAGAAGAACTCGTACTAAGGCTAAAACATTCGAGGTACAGTTTTCTTTCTTCAAGTGGGAGATTACTTTGTCCTTGGACATCAAGAAAAAAGAATCTCTGGAGGAATAGTATGGAAACGTTAGTAGTTACTCTAACACTCACCACAATTGTGGCATTCTTGGCTCTCTTAGTTGGAGGAATGATAGGATGGATGGCAAGGCAACATTCTTATGAAACTCAACCAACTGCTTATTGGGCCCATCCAGAAATGTTTGACAAGAACGGACAACTGATACCTGATGAGATACACGCAGTAAGATTTGAGAATCCAGAAACTTTACAGGATGAAGATGAAGATTGACGTGTTACTTTAAATATACTATACTTAACTTAAAAATATTATTATGCCTAGACCTAAATCATCCCCAGCCTCGGCTGTTAAAAAGAAAAGTACTTTTACCGTAAAAAAAGCTGCTGCTCCTAGTCCAACAAAACTTCCTCCTAATCCATTCGTTTCGGAGATTTTGGATTTAGTTAGTAAGCAAAGAGGAGTTGCTAAGAAGGTAAGTGTTCTTAAACAATATGAGAATGACGCACTCAAAGCTATTTTGATATGGAATTTTGATGAGACAGCTGTCTCTGCTATTCCTGAAGGTGAGGTTCCTTACGAGAGGAATGATGTTCCTGCTGGGACTGATCATACTTCTTTACGTAAAGAGTGGAAGAATCTTTATCATTTTTTAAAGGGTGGGAATAACACTCTGTCTACTATGAGGAGAGAGACTATGTTTATTCAGATGTTGGAAGGTCTCCATCCTGAAGAAGCTGAGATTGTATGTCTTGCGAAAGATAGTAATTTAGAATCCAAATATAAACTTACTAAGGGTGTTGTAGCAACAGCTTTTCCAGATATTAAGTGGGGTGATAGATCCTAATGTCAGGAGGATTTGGAGGAGAAGTTCCCAAGGAAAAGGATGATAAACTTGAATTAAATGTCAATATGACTGAGGTGGATAAGCTTATTAAGAAGTATAAAAAGATAAACAAGTTTCGTAAGTCTTCTTTTTATGAAGTCAATAGACTTGATGGAAAACAAACCTATGTTGAAAAGTTGATCAACGATTTTGGCATTGATGAAGATGCTATCTCGTGATTGTAGGTTAAGATTCACTGAGATATGTTGTAGGATGAAACTTAATCGTTCTGTGACCTTACAAGAAAGAATATGGGTACAGAAACTTTGTAATTCCAATTCACAGGCTTCAGGAATTAAAGAAAGATTTTTATATCGACCTTTTAAGTAATGTTAAAACTGTATCACATGTTACAGTTCTACTTGACTATATACTATGGGTATGATATCATACTCACACGTTCATCTCACTAGAGACGCAAGTAAGTCGCGGAACGGATACGTTCATCCTATGATTCCTTTTTTATTAGCTACAGCTCTATCTTGTGAAGAATCTCAACAAATCATTGATGGTATCACTGATTCTAGAGTAGTAGATAAGACAGAGTTGATTCAGGTTGTTAAAACCCATAGTGAAAAGGGGTGTCGGGACGCAAACGACTAAAGGAACGGGCCTTAAAATCCAACTACTTTAGGAGTAAAACCATGCAAGTAACATACAGGGGTGTTAAGTACAGCACCGAGGACAAGAAGACCTGTCAGAAGGTCACCTCTGATTTAGTTTACAGAGGTATCAAGCACACAGAACAGAAGGTTGTATGTGCTAAGTGATTTCATCTTACTTGAATCAGAGAGGGGTAGACACCCCTCTTTTTTTGTGCTATAATTCATAAATAAAAATAAAGCCATGGATACAACAGTCACAAAAAAAGAGAGACTAAAACTTATTGTTAATAATCTCAAATCCTTAGTAGACGCATTAGAGTCTGAAGTTTATTCAGATCCGGAAGCATACAGAAATTCCATCGCCTTTTCTTCCCCAGTAGCAGATTACGACGAGATGTATGATGACGATGACGGATACGCAGACTGATTGTTATGCCGATGACAAGTTAAAACTTAGAGCAGAGTGTTTAGGAATCTTATTGAAGAAATATGGGGGCGCTCCAGTGGAGAGTGCTGGATATTCTAATAAGGATATCTATGAATGTGCCGACATTTGGATTAGCCAAGGCAATAAAACTACTTTTGGTATAGTTGCTTTCTTTAACGCCTACTTCAATACAAATTTCACGTCCACATGAAGACTAAACAAGCAATCAAGTACATTATTAGGCATCCAGATCAATTTACAGACGGTGAACAAGCTTATGCTAAATTGATTAAGAAGCAAAGGAAACTTCGTAAACAGAAGAAAAAGAGTGAGAATGAACAACAAGATCAAACTGATATCAGTAACTCCTGACGCTGAAAAGCACATAGCATATGTTGCTAGAGTTTCTAATCCACAGAACCAAGAAAATGAAAAGTTTGCAGGACTTTTAAGGTACTGTATTCAACATGGACATTGGAGTGTATTTGAACAGGCATTTATGACTCTGGAGATTAATACTACTAGAGGTCTGGCTGCTCAGATATTAAGACATAGATCATTTACCTACCAAGAATTTTCGCAGAGGTATCAAGATGTCTCTCATATTAGGGAGGATATTCCTTTGCCTGAGTTGAGGAGTCAAGATACTAAGAACAGACAGAACAGTATTGATGATGTAGATTCTGACGTAGTTAAGAGATTTAATAAGAAAATGAGATCACATTTTGATGCATCTATAGATCTTTATAAGGAGATGCTTCATGCTGGGATAGCAAAAGAGTGTGCTAGATTTGTACTTCCTCTTTCTACACCTACTAGACTTTATATGACTGGTAGTGTACGTTCTTGGATTCATTACATAGAATTACGTTCTGGACATGGAACTCAGAAAGAACATATGGATCTTGTAGAAGAAGCTAGAGGTGTTTTTAATCGACAGTTTCCTACAGTAGCGGAAGCCCTTGAATGGGTTTAATAAATAACCACATAATATTAAGAATTGTATGCCTACTTACCCTGTTATAAATCTAAAGACTAAAGAAAAAAAGGAACTCTCTATGTCTATGTTGGCATATGATGAGTGGAAAAAGGATAATCCTGATTGGGATAAAGATTGGTCAGAAGGATGTGCTGGAGTCGGAGAAGTTGGAGACTGGCAAAATAAATTAATCCAGAGAAATCCGGGATGGAATGATGTTCTTCGTAAGGCTGGTAAAGCCCCAGGCGCAGTTGTAAAACCAATTACTTAATCTATATGGCAAGGAAAAAGTCAGCAGGTATTAGTACAAATCCCGTCCCAGCTGGGATGAGTAGTAGAAAAATGAAAAGAAAGAAACCAATTAATTCGGACTACATAAAAGATATTAAACCTCTTACTGAAAATCAAAGTAAATTCTTTGACAGTTATAAAGAGGATAAGAATGTTGTTGCTTATGGTGTAGCGGGTACTGGTAAAACTTTTATTGCTCTTTACAACGCCATTCAAGATGTCTTGGATTCAAAAAGTGTTTACGAAAAAGTATGCATTGTTAGGAGTCTTGTTAGTACTAGGGAAATTGGTTTCCTTCCTGGCGATCATGAAGATAAGTCCTATCTTTATCAAATACCTTACAAGAATATGGTAAAGTATATGTTCCAGATGCCAGATGATGCATCCTTTGAGATGCTTTATTCTAATCTAATGGCTCAGGAGACTGTTGATTTTTGGAGTACTTCATTTATACGTGGTACTACATTTGATAATACTATTATTCTTGTTGATGAATTTGAGAATCTTAATTTCCATGAATTAGATTCCATCATCACTAGAGTGGGTGAGAATTCTAAGATTATATTCTGTGGAGACGCTACTCAGAGTGATTTAAAGAATACTCAAGAAAGGAATGGCATCTTTTCCTTCATGGAAATCTTGAAAAATATGCCATCTTTTGATATAATAGAATTTAATGCAGGTGATATCTGCAGAAGTGGATTAGTTAAGGAGTATATCATTGCAAAACTTGAACTTCAAATTGACATGTAATGTTTAATCATATTGTTATGGGTATCCCTGAATTGAAAAGGGTTACCATTGATGGGGTAAGGTATTATGATGTTCCTGATGGGGACAAACTGGTATCTATTACGTCTGTCATCAGCTGGATCAATCGTGAAATCTTTCTTGATTGGAGGAAGAGAGTAGGAACTCAAGAAGCTGATAAGATTACTAAGGCATCTACAAGTAGAGGAACAGACTTCCATACTCTTGCAGAACATTACTTAAATAATGAAGAACTTCCTTCTGTTCAGCCTCTTTCAGAGTTTCTTTTTAAACAGGCTAAGCCACAGTTAAGTTTGATAGATGATATTGTTGCCCTTGAGACTTCTCTTTATAGTCAGAAGTTAGGAGTGGCAGGAACTGTTGATTGTATAGCCAAGTATGATGGTGAATTATCCGTCATTGATTTTAAGACTTCTAAGAAACCTAAACCACGTGAGTGGATTGACCATTATTTTGTACAATGTGCAGCTTATGCTTGTATGTTTTATGAGATGACAGGTCAAATAGTTAAGAAGTTTGTAATTATTATGTCCTGTGAGGACGGGGAGTGTGTTGTTTATGAAGAATATGATAAGGGGAAGTACATTAAGCTACTCTCCGAATATATTAGAAATTTTGTTGAATTTAAACTACAGGAATATGTCGAAAACTGAAGACACCAATGTAGATGAGTTAATTAAAAATAAATTTTATTGTGCTCGTAAATTTACTGAAGAGATAGAGAAGGTTGTTCTTGAAAACAAGGATATGAAATATGTTGATGCCATTGTTTTCTTTTGTGAAAAAAATAACTTGGACGTAGAATCTGTTCCTAAGTTAATTACCAAACCCCTTAAAGAAAAATTGAAGGGTGAAGCCATGGAACTCAACCTCCTTAAGAGAACTTCTCACGCTAAATTACCTCTATGAATGATTCTTTGGAAATGAAAAGATTACGGGATGGTTGTCCTGTAATGGTGGTGAAGATTCCTCGACCTATTATGAAAGAGATTGATGGGTGGATAGAGGAAAGTAAGAAGTTTAAGAATCATTCATTATCAGAACTGAAAGCTCATGAGAATGTAGGGTATCTTTCTGGTGATGGTAAGGCACATAATTCATATCAGTGTTCTATCTCTCCTCATTTAATTGAACAATCTTTCTGGTTGGCATGGGTAATAAGATTGTCTCAGAAGTATTGGGGTATGGGAAAACATCATAGAGCCTTTAAATTGAGAAAGTGGGATGGTCACTTTGATGGATATGATATCTGGACTAACTTTGCTTATAAAGGAGATGACAATCCTAGACATAATCATGCAGGGTTTTTGTCAGGTGTGATATACTACAAGAATCATAGACATCCTACAATCTTTGATGATTATAATTGTTCCTATGAAGGATTGGATGGAACGATGGTGATGTTTCCTTCTCAGGTTTTTCATCATGTAGAAACACAAATCCTCAATAAAGAAAGAATTACTCTTGCTTTTAATATCGCAGATGATTAAAGTGCAGCCTTTTGATACTTACAAAGCTTATCTTGGATTAAAGAATCATTTTACTAAAGAGAAGTATGATTATGTGAAGTATTGTGGTAAGTCACGTGCTTCTATTGAGTCTTTTTACAAGAGAAGGGATAGGTTTTTCTTTGAGAAGATAAGTAGGCAAAAGAATGATGAAGAAGTTATAGATTTTTTTGTGGCTAATTTTGTTTCTTGTGATGATCCCCAATCTTTATGGGTTGGTGAAATTATGAGGAATGGTGAAGATAATTATACTAATTGGAAGAGGAGAACCCAGTCTTTATCTTACGTTTTTAAGGAGGAGATAGGGAATGTTTTTAGTGGAAAGGATTTTGATAAGATGTTCGAGATAAAAGGAACCAAACATCCTGATATAATAAAGGAACATTTACAAGGTAATATTTGTTTAGAGACTTTTATTATTCTTGAAAGGATCTTGGGATTTAAGAAAATTTTTGATAAGAAGTTGGAGGATCCTGTGTGGAAATTTCTTTCGATGAGAATGAAAAAGTATAATTCCTTTCTAAATATTAATGTACTTCAATTTCGTAAGTTACTTAAGAAGATTGTGCTATGAGTAGTAAGTTTTTTAACTCTGAATTAGTTCAGGCAGAGCTAAGAGAAATAGAAAATTTACAAGAGAAAGTTTTTAGAAACTTTTTTAATTTTAATTCTCTATCTAAAGCCGGAAAGTTAGAACAGGTTGATAACCTAGAAACTTTGCTGAATAAACAAAATATTTTTTATGCTAGATTGAGTTTATCAGATGATCCTAGAGCTAAAGAGATGAAAGAACAACTTCAGCAACAATCTAGAGATCTGGGGTTTCCCGACGATGTTGATTTAGGTAATGTTTTTAAAAACATGCACCGCATGATTGAACAAATGAAAAAAACTATTGACGAACAACACGGACGCTGATAGAATACAGAAGTACACACAAGCCAAATACATTTAATACGAGGTATACAAATGGGTTTTTCCGACCTTAAAAAGCAAAGCTCTTTGGGCTCTTTAACTAGCAAACTAGTCAAGGAAGTCGAGAAGATGAATAACACTGGTGGAGGAGCTGATGATAGGCTCTGGAAGCCAGAGATGGATAAGAGTGGTAATGGTTATGCCGTTATCCGATTCCTCCCTGCTCCTGACGGAGAAGATTTGCCATGGGTTAAGCTATTTTCACACGCATTCCAAGGACCTGGTGGATGGTATATTGAGAACTCTCTCACTACTATTAACCAAAAAGATCCTCTTGGAGAATTGAATCGTGAGTTGTGGAACAGTGGGAATGATAAAGATAAAGATACCGTACGTAAGCAAAAGCGTAAGTTATCCTTCTATGCAAACATCTATGTTGTAAGAGATCCTGCTAATCCTCAAAATGAGGGTAAGGTTTTTCTTTACAAGTTTGGTAAGAAGATCTTTGATAAGATTATGGATGTTATGCAACCAGAGTTTGAGGATGAGACTCCAATCAATCCCTTTGATTTCTGGGCAGGTGCTAACTTTAAGTTAAAGCTCCAAAAGAAGGATGGTTTCTGGAATTATGATAAGTCTGAGTTTGATACCCCATCTCCATTGTTGGATGATGATGATGCTCTAGAAGCACTCTGGAAGAAGCAACATTCTTTAACTGCTTTTGTAGCAGCAGATCAATTCAAATCATATGATGACCTTAAGAAGCGTCTAGACTATGTTCTGGGCAATAAAAGGCCTGCTCAACGGGTAACTACCGAGGAGTTGGACTATGATACTACAGTTCAGACCGAACAGAAGAGAGTATCAGAAGAAGAGGTTCTTCATAAACTCGAAAAGAGTTATCAAGATAGTAAGCAAGGAGAAACTTCCTCAGATGAGGAAGAAGATCCTTTAAGTTACTTTGCTAAACTAGCAGAGTCCTGAGGGAAATTGAACTTTTAATTCCAAAATCGGGGGGAAAAATGTCTGGGGTAAAAATCAGTTGAAAACCCCTTTTAGGTATTTTTACCTATTAATTGTATAATCTAATATTTTCTCCTCTTACCAGGGTTTTACTCACATATTGAGTAGAACCCTTTTTATATGGCATGATATCTTCCATATCGTCTAATACCAAATTTATATACCTTCCTTTTAAGAGGAAGATATTTCTTTTTTTATCCTGGATAAGTTCTTCATATTGATAGTTAGTCCATTCATCTGTTATACTAGTGCGAGTTACTTCAGCACTAATTCCTGAATCATAGAAGGTTATACTAAAATCTGAAGGAACTTCTAGTCCTTTAGGTAGCATTATTCTACCTGTACTATCTTTTACTTCTTGGGTTTCATAGTGATGGGAAGAATGGATTCCTGCTTCAGTAGTATATTTACTGATAAGATATTTGTGGAAGGATGTTTGATCCATTGGCCATTCATCTTCTAGATTGATGATGTTATTGGCCAGCATAACTAACCAGTCTAGATTCTGATCTTTATATTGTCTATAAGCTACCTGATCAGGTCTTTCATCACCAACAATTTTATATTTGGTGAATTTACTTAAGTCCGCCCAGATATCTGGTCTTAATTTAGCTCTTTTAAAAAGATTTTTTACTTGGATATAATCGGATATATTCTTGGAGTCCGCAAGACGACTCACATAATCGAAGTTAGGAACTTGTCTGAAGTATTTTTTTGCCATTAGGTGAAGTCTCCACTCTCGTAGTCATTGGAGTATACTGGTTCCATTTCATTAAATCCCATGGTGATGTTGTATTGAGTCATCGAACCATCATTATAAGTGGCATAAGAACCATCAGGAGTATAATTCACGTCAAATTGTGTTAATGCACAAGGTTTAAATTTATTCAACCAAGGATGAGCTTCACTAGAACCCTCGTTACTAAAAATATATTCTAATCTAAAGATCTTGGGAGGATCTAGGAACAGTGTTGATTCTGTTTTTTCAGGAGCCATATGTTGTTTAAAGAATTTAATCATAGTGCTGATTGTACGAGCCTCTTCTGCACTTCTTGGTGTTAATCTAAATCCAAAATTAAAGGTTCTTAGTCTGGGACCTTGGAAGGTTAATTCCATGTTGGGATTGATTACTTGTCCAGTAGTTCTTCCTAATACGTTTGCATCTGCTGCTTGACCAGCAAAGTAGGCTGCTGCTCCTTGTACATTTTCCTTGTCTATAAGTTTTTTTGTTTCTTTTACTAATTCAAATCCAACTTTTCCTGCCATAGCTATCATGGCTCCTGCTGGTCCACCTGCAGCAAGAGAACCAGCACCTACTGCTGCTCCGGCGCCAGTAGCAGCATCTTCAATTGATGTCATAGCTGCTTGTGCTGCAGCCATTCTCATCGCATTCATATTATCTGCAGCCCAACTAGTAGAATTAGATTCTGATAGATTGGGTTGCATAGGGAGCTGAACAGTTTGTCCTACCTGAGTTTGAAATCTAGCATCTCCTCTTTGACCCTGTGCACCTCTCATATTCATAGAACCTACAAAATTATAAGCTCTTATTTGTATATAATCATAACCAAAGGAGGATAAACTCATCTCAGGATATCTGAGGATACTTCCTGTGGCTCTACTGGCATTGGGAGGTTCTCCAACCCCTGATACTCCGGTTAAAAAGATGGGTGTAGGTGATCCATCAGTGAGAGTACCAGCTTGTTGTGTGGCAACAGGAGCTTGTGATGAAACTGTCCCTGTAGGTGATACTACTTGATTGATGGAGTTTATGATACCCGGTATTCCTAGAGTATTAGCATAATAATTACGAGCAGTGGCTGATTGATCATTTAATATGTCTGTTCTATCATCATTGAATATTGTAGTTCCATTAGTATTAAAGGTTCTAGCAAAATTAGTAGCAGATAATTGGGCTCCTCGTCCTGCTCCTCTTCTATTATTATAGATACGTCTAAATGTGGTTGCATCATCTATAGTCCAATTTCTTCCAGGATTGGTACTGCTTGGCGTAGAGGAAGCCAGTACCGCATCAGATCCTCCTGCTGAGGCAGTAGATCTTGCTGATGTAGTTCCATATAAACTGATAGCTCCTGTAGAAGTATTGACAGCTTCGTAAACCGGTAGCCCGTCCCATATTCTAGTTCTGTTTACTATGGCCATTAGATATGCAAACGGTTCATTTTAGTTATTTATCTTGAAATTTTGATAAGGGATAGAACGTAAGTCATTTATTTCAAGGGGATAAGCTTGATATAAATTACCTATTGATTGTTGCCAGTCATAGTTTCTAAATCCTGGCCAATGATAGTTAATTCCTCTGAATCCCCATCTGAATAAACCTACACAAGCAATCAAAGGGAATTGATCATAACGAATCCTAGGAGTTTTAGGATCGTATATAAAGGTATAATATCTTCCAACATCTGGAGCAGCTACTACAGTATCATTGAGTGTCTCCATGATAGCCATCATTCTATCATCAGCATCAGTCATACCGATGATATCACTGACTACATTCTCTAATCTATTCTGTGTGGTTGCTAGATACTCTTCTTGTTCTGGGTCCATAGTTGTTCTTCAGTTATGATCTTGAACTCTAGAGAGTTATCTTTACAAAATTCTTTGGCATACTTCCACTTAGCTTGGTTGAGTGCATAGGTTTTACACTCATTAACATATGATTTAGTAACTCTAGATCTTTTCTTTGGTTCCTGAGTCTGTCTTTTTGGTTTTACCTCAATGACATACTTTTTTATTACACCCCCAGATTCTTTAACTTTAATTAAAAAGTCCGGATAATAACGATGAGGACGATTATCTAGAGGTGAGAGATAAGGAATAGAGAACTCCTCAGAAGCATATTCAATAATATTGTCATTACTATCACACCACTGTAAAAATCTAAGTTCCCAACTACTTCTATAGATTATATTTTTCACATCTCCTAAGTATTTTTTAGGGTTATGTGGATGAAACAATCCCTGATGATACTTAGAATCACGTGGCATCGTAGCTACATAGTATAGGAATTAAAATTATTTATAGATGCCCGGTTACGCGCCCAATAAAATATCAAGTGCACAGGTTAAGAGTAATCTTTTAAATATTGCCCAGACTTCGGTATACCTGATTAAGGTTCAGCCTCCTAGTGGTGTTGCGAGTTTTTTGAGGGGACAGGGGTATAATTATACCTCTAATGGGAATCAGTTAGAGTTGTTGTGTAGTGGTGCCACCCTTCCTGGAAACGCTTTAGTTACTCATGAGGTTACTAATGATTATATGGGTGTGAATGAGAAGATGGCATACAGAAGGATGTATGATGCTAGTTTGGATTTAACTTTTTATGTTGATCGTACTTATGGAGCTATACAATTTTTTGATGGATGGATAGATTATATAAGTAATACGAATGATAAGAGGGCAATGAAGTCTCCTTATGTGAATTATAGAATGAATTACCCCGAGTCTTATAAGACTAATATATTCTTAACTAAGTTTGAGAAGGATGCAGTAGGATCTTATTTACATTATACTTTTGTAGATGCTTTTCCTATTAATGTGTCTTCAATACCTGTATCTTATGAAGGATCTAATTTGTTACAATGTAGTGTATCAATGAGTTATATTCGTTATGTGAGAGAAAATGAGACACAATCAGCTTCTGGAAGTCAACAAAGTCTTAGAGATTTTCAACCTCAATTTGGAGCAGGGGTTGCTGATTTGTTGGGGACATTATCTAATTTTGCTTGATAAATAAATTTACTGAATTGTATTAGGATATTATGCCTTTACCAAAAATTGCGACTCCGACTTATGAGTTGGAGTTACCGTCTACTGGAAAGACTATTCAATATAGACCTTTTTTAGTTAAAGAAGAAAAGCTTCTTGTAATTGCTTTAGAGAGTGAAGATACAAAGCAAATTACAACAGCTATTAAAGCAGTACTTAAGAGTTGTGTTCTCACCAAAGGAATTAAGGTAGATCATCTTCCTACATTTGATATTGAATATCTATTTCTTAACATCAGAGGCAAGTCTGTTGGTGAAGAAGTTGATGTTAATATTATTGCGCCAGATGATGGGGTAACTGAGATTCCAGTTCAGATTAATTTAGATGATATTCAAGTTCAAAAGTCTGAAGAACACACTAATGAGATTGTATTGGATGATAGTCTGAGGATGGAGATGAAGTATCCTTCATTATCTGAATTTATTAATAGTAATTTTGATTTTAATGAAGAAGATAATATGGAAAAATCATTTGATCTTATTGGTAGTTGTATTGATAAGATTTACAATGAAGAAGAAGTTTGGGCTGCTGGAGATTGTACAAAGAAAGAGATAAAGGATTTCTTAGAACAGATGAATTCTAAACAATTTAAAGAGATTGAAAGGTTCTTTGAGACTATGCCTAAACTTTCTCATACGATTAAGGTTACTAATCCTGCTACAAAAGTAAAGAGTGAAGTAGTATTGGAGGGTTTGTCGTCTTTTTTCGCATAGGCATGATCCATATGGATCTAGAGGGATATTATAAATTGAATTTTGCCCTCATGCAGTACCATAAATACTCATTAACTGAGATTGAAAATCTTATTCCTTGGGAAAGAGATGTCTATGTTGCTTTATTAAAAAATCACCTAGAGGAAGAAGAACAAAAGCAGAAAGAGCGAAATGCCAGCTAAAGTAGGAACAAGTGGTCTTTTAGAGGGAGTTGATCCTGGGATTTTAGGCCTGCTTGGAATTTCAGATAATAAAGATATTGATCTAGGTACATATAAGACTCTCTTAAGAGAGAAGATGATGGCTGGTCGGATGACCGACACCAAAATGTCTAGTGGAGATACGGAATCGCTTACTGAGGAATGGAAAAGAGTTAAAAGTATTAAAGAAGAACAACCAAAAACTACTGGAAAAAAAGTTGCTGATAATTTGGTAGGTCGTAAGGATTCTCCTTTTAAGGCTACAACCACTAAGGCTCCATCTGGAACCAAGATAGATCCTAAGAAGCTTTTACCTCCTGCAGGAGATGATTCATCCGAGGAGGTGTCTGGTCTTAGAAAAAGTGTAGAGGATTTGAAAGGTGTTTTAACTCCTGGATTATCTAAGATAGAAAGTAATCTTCAGGGGATGCTTGAGGCTTTAAAGAAAGGCAATCAGGTAGATAAAAAATCTCAAGAGAAGTCAAGAATAACTTCAGAGAAATCATCTAAAGCTGGAAGAGAGGCAGGATTAGAGACTAAAGCTGATGTGCAGCCACAAAATAAAATGCTGGATACTGTAAAGAAACCAGTAAAGGGTTTCTTTGCTACCATATTAGATTTTATTAACAAAGTTTTGTTTGGTGCTGTAGTAGTAGGACTTCTTAAATTATTATCAGATCCCATGGGATTCTTGAAGCCTATTTTTAAAATAATTAATGCCGTTATTGATGCCTTAAACTGGCTGGTGCAACTTGTAGTAGATTCTTTTAGAAAACCTTTTAATCTTTTAATTGGTGCACTTAATACTGGTATTGGATTTGTTGTTGGTGCAGTTAATAAAGCTCTTTCTATAATCCCAGGTATTGAAGACCCTATTCCTGACCTTAAGTTACCAGAGATTCCTAAATTCCCTGATATACCAAAAATACCCCTACAAGACGAGAGTGCTCCCCCAGTTCAATCTGCTGCAGAGGGTGGGATGGTTTGGCGTGAATCGACTTCTAAATCCGGTGATGGTACAACTGCTGCCGACCAACTAGGAACCCATTCGATAAGACAAGTAACTCCAGATGAAGCACATCAGAGGTATGCACAACATGGACTTCCATCTATGGAGTTAGAGGATGGAAAAGTAGTTCCCGATGTGGGTAAAATGTCTGCAGATAAAATTACTACAAGTCTTCAAATGATAAGGGAAGATGTGGATAAAGGGAGTCATTCACAGAAAAAAGAAATGATTGATCAACTGGATTGGTTGATTAATAATCCTCATGGTCAACCTGAGGCCATACAAAATACGATTAATAGGTTGGTTCCAGGTTCAGAAGCACAAGTTGCTGGTGATTTGGGTGATGATATAACTGCCGCTGCCAAGATGAAGGGTGGTGGTGAGGTTCCTGCTCAGAAAATGTCTGTGAAGAAGGGTGGAAAAATTACTTCAGGGAGTGGAGTAAAGGTTAAAGGTGCAGGTAAAGATACACAGTTGGTTGCTGCTCAGCCAGGTGAAGTGGTGATGAGTAAGAAAGCAGTTGATAAGATTGGGGCTGATAAATTATTGGCTATGAATAAAGAAGGTGGTGGGGATAATAAGCCTAGATTTATAAATTCTGGAGAGATTCAGAGGGCAGAAGGTGGTGGAAATATTATGGGAATGAGTGGAGGTGGTAGTGTTACTCAGACTATTATGTCAATGCAGGGGGGTGGTAGTGTAGGAAGTATATCATCTTCTAAATCTATTTCTACTCCACCTCCTGCTAAAAATCGGGTGAGTGTTATGGATCTTTCCACTATGAAAAAAAGAAAAAGGTCGTCGCGGGGAGGAACAACCGGTGGATCATCAGGAGATCAAAAGGTAGTACAGCCTTTTTCACCTTCTGATGTTAATAATTCTGCATCCTTTGTGATAAAAGGAATGTATAATATAGTGGGTGGATAAGATATGGCTGTGTGGGGAGCTCTACTTAAGACAGCGGGTACTTCTTTTGGAAAGGGGGCTGCAACTAAAGCTATAACGACTAGTGGTAAGCAGGCTGCTAAAGGTGCATTGAAGACGAGATCAGTTGGTGCTGCTAAAGGGATGGCTAAGGATAAAGCTATTGAAGCAGTAACTGGAAGAGGTAAGAAGGAGAAGGGAGGAGAAATTACAAAAATCGAGGTTGGTGGGCAACGTGGTGGTGCTTTAGTTAAATCAAAGGGAACTACACCTTTGATTCCTCCTAGTGATGGAGGAGGAGATATTGGTGGTGACGTGGGTGGAGGTGCCGTCGTACCTTCAGAGGGAGGAAAGATAAGTTTTGGAGGGATTAATAAACAGATTGATAATATTGTAGGACTTACTGGCACTCTTAAGAATGCTTTTGAGACTCAGACTAATCAGAAGGAGAATCAACAAAAGGTTTTACGTAAACAGTTAGAAAAACAAAAGAAAGCTGCTAGGGAAGAATTATTAGAGTCAAAACAACCACAAGATACTCCAGTTAAAGGTGTAGAGAAGCCAGATAAGAAGGCAGGTTTCTTAGGGACGGTGTGGAAGTTTCTTTCTAATATTATAATGGGCACCCTTGTGGTGAGTTTTCTTAAGTTTGCTGATCTTGCTAAGAATATATTTGGAAGAGCTAATGCTGGAATGGAGGCTCTTTTTTGGGGTATAAGATCATTATTTTTGTTTCCTAAGACATTACTGGGGGCATTAAAAGGTCTTAGAGGTTTATTAAAATTTAGTTTAAAAGCTATATTAGATCCCTTAGCAAAGTTTGGAAAAACAATATTCAATTCTTTAAAGACTGCAGGTGAGGCTCTTAGGACTTTCATTAGTGGTAAAATTAAAGCAGCTTTTGAGGCTGTAAAAAATGCAGGAAGGTGGGCATCGAATGTTGTTGGTAGGGGTGCAAAGTGGGTTAAGGGTGGTGTTGATGCATTAAGGAAGACTAAGGCTGGTAAGGCTGTTGAGGGAGCTGTTAAAGGTGTTAGGAGGGTTGGTGGTAATCTTGTTAAAGGAGCAGGAGGACTCCTGAGAGGTGGTAATAAGGCTATAAGGGGTGGTGCTTCAAGTCTTGCTAAAGGTGCCATCAGTACAGTAACTGCTCCTATTAAAGCAGTAAAGGGTGGAATTAAAGCAATAGGTGGCTTCGTTTCTAAAGTTAAAGGTGGTATTCAGGGATTGAAAACTGGCGCCAAATGGGCTGGCAAAACAGCAGGTAAAGTCGCAGGTAAAGTTAGTGGATTTGTAACTAAACTATTTCCTGGACTAGGGAAGTTAATAGCAAAGGGTGCACCTATATTCAAGGGAATGGCTAAGGCGGCTAAGGGTATCAAGATACCTGTAATTGGTCCTCTTATGGTGGCCATATCGTCTTTATTGGCGGGTGAACCTTTAGGTCAGGTAGGTTTTAAGACTATGGGTGCTGGTATTGGTGGTGCTTTAGGTAGTCTGATTCCTATTCCTGTTTTGGGGATTTTAGTCGGTGAGATAGCTGGTGAATTTGTAGGTGATTTGGCTTTCAGTTTGTTTAATGGTGAAGGAATGGAAGGGGTGAAGGAGAAGGCAAAGAAGAAGTTTCAGGATATAGTTAAATCTGGGAAAGATATTAAAGAATTTATTACTGGTGGATTTAGTAGATTTATAGAATCGTTTAAAAAAGAAAATACTAATAGGTTGGGAATTACTAATTGGTTTGCTCTTCTTAACTTAGGTAAAACTTTTCCTTTACTGAAGAAGTCATTTTTCCCACCTAAGGGAGAAGAAAATTCAGCAGATTTAGGTAGTGGAGGTGGATCAAAAGTTTCTGATGATGTTAAATCGGTATCCAAAGAGGATCCCACTCAGGAGGAGGGAAATACGCTAGTGGTGACATCAGATTCTCCTTCACCTGCAGGAGGTGGAGGTGCTGTAGGTGGTGGAGGTGGAGGAAGTTCTACAACCCCTCCTCCAATATTGGTTAGTGCTGAGGCTATAGCGAGTACGTTAAATAAACAAGAGACCCTAGGGGTTTTATATCAAAGTTAAAATAATGCCAGATTCTCAATCTACAGCAAACGCCGGTAATATCACTAAGTTTAAACTGAGTGCTAATCTCACTAGTAACGCTCGGGAGCTGACTAATGCCATAGGTGAGTTTAGATATTATGAGAGTATTCTTTCTAATAATATAACAGCAAGTGCAGCTATTGTTGAAAGTGGATTTGAAGAGGATGGAGGCCAAGAAACTTTTGCAAGAGGAACTTTAGATTGGCTTCCTATACGGGGAGGAGAAAGAGCTGATATTGTAGTAGAAGATGCTCAACCAGAGCCAAATAGATTAGATTTTAGTAGGGATATGGATGCTCTCTATGTGAATAGAGTGAGAGGTGTGGATCCTGGAACTCAAAAGGATGTATATTTTATTGATTTTGCATCTAAAGAATACTTTTCAAATGATATGACGAGAGTTACGAGAAAGTATGAGGAAAAGATATCAGATAATGTGAAGGATATTGTAGAACAATTATTGGAAGGAACTTGGGCTGATGGTGAGGGTGTTGATGGAAAAGATATAGATGAAACTGCTCTTTCTTATAATTTTATTGGGTGTGATAAGAAACCTTTTTATGTTTGTACTTGGTTAGCTTCTAAAGGAGTTCCTACTGGAAGTGGTGACATTGAAATTGGAGGAGCTGCAGGATATTTTTTCTGGCAAACTAGAGATGGATTCCATTTTAGATCTATTGATAAGATGTTTGATGAGGGTAAACAGAATAGAGAGAATCTTAAGAAATTCATTTATAATAATACTGGTGAAGCAGTAGATGGATATGATGCTAATATTGTTAATTATGATATTGAAAGTGATATAGATTTGAATGAGAAGTTAATGTTGGGATCTTATAATAATAGATCTATCTTTTTTGATTCTTATGCTTTTAATTATAAGGTTGTTGATTTTAATATAGCAGAACAAGAAGGAAAAGTATCAACTGCTGGAGGTGATTTTAATAATATAGCAGAAGAATTTACTAGATCTCCTTCTCGGGTGATGGCTCATATTATGGATTATGGAGTTCTTCCGAGAGGAGTAGATTCTCAGGCTCAGTTACAAGAGTGGAAGGATGAACCAGAACAACCCAATTATGATGCTGAGAAGACCATGGTTCAGACCATCATGAGATATAACCAGTTGTTTACTGTTAAGACTACTATTATTATTCCAGGTGACTTTAGTATTAAAGCTGGTGATACAGTTGTTTGTGATTTTCCTGAATTAGATGGAGATCCTAATAAGACCGTAAATGATCAATCGGGTGGCATATATATGGTAGCGGAAGTCTGTCATAGACTTACACCTAAAGAATGTTTTACCAGCATGACCCTAATAAGGGATTCTTTTGGTAGACGTTAAATCAAAGTAATCACATGATAGAACAAGGTTTCATTAAAAAGAATTTTGTAGGCCAGGAAGGATTCCAGTGGTGGATTGGTCAGATTGCTAATGAGGAAAAATGGAAAGCTAATATGCCTTCTAGTCCTCAGAATAATAATGAAACTATTCAGGGGTTTGGTGAAAGATATAAGGTACGCATTATGGGATACCATACTGCGAGTATGACAGATCTACCTGATGATGATTTGCCTTGGGCTCAGGTGATGTATCCTGTTACCGCTGGTGGTGGAGGAAGAAACTCTTATGGTAATGCTAACCTTACACAAGGATGTTTTGTGTTTGGTTTCTTTATGGATGGTAAAGCTGCTCAGATGCCTATTATTATGGGGTGTCTAGGATACAATGAGTATCAGGCAGTGATGAAGAATGTTCCTGATGCACAATTTATTCCTTTTAGTGGGTATACTGAGAATTATGACCAAGGTAAAGTTGCTACTATTGCAACGAGAGTGGATAGTGATCAAGGAACTGTTGCTAGACAGGTGGGACTTCAAACTGGTGCTCCATTAGTTGATGCTTGGAGTGAAGGGGTAGCTGCTACTGCCAATATTAAAGATATGGCAAGTTTTGTAGCTGTGGATATGGAAACCACAGATCCTACTCCTGATACATCAGAGTGTGAGCCAATGCCTGTTGGTAAGTTGCAAAGGCAGCTTCAGAATATACTTCAAGAAGTTGAGAAAGTTAGAAGAGCTCAAACTGATTATAGGTATGCTGTTACTAGGGCATCGGGAAATGAGGAAGCAAAAGTATCTGCTCTGATTAAGAAAGCAGCTAAGTTTGTTGCTGGTTCTATGAAGTATGTGTATGGGGAGATAGAAAAATCTATATTGAAATCAGTGAATAGTGGGGTTCAGCAAATGCAGAATTTGTTGATGCCTGCTGAACAACATGAATTGAAAACAACAGTTGATGGAATTAATGATGTTATTTCTTGTTTGTTTAAAAGGATGATCGGTGGCCTTTATAATATGGCTTTCAATTTCCTCAATCAAATGTTGACGAGGGCTGTTAATATTACCAGATGTTTTGTTGATAATTTTATAGGGCAAATATTAGGAAGGGCAATGGGGACCATTGATGGTATTGTTCAAGGAGCTTTGGGTGGATTGAATGGGGTAATGGCTTTAGGTGCTGGATTAAGTGGAGCTATTCCTACCATACCCAATATCAGTCTTAATGTGACTTCTCTTATTGGAGATGTTTTATCTTTCTTGACTTGTGAAGAGAATCCTCAGTGTAGTGAGGTAAAGGATTTTAATATTTTAAGTGGAGTGGGATCTTTGGCTTCCACAGATGTAGCATCTATTTTGGGTACAATGGGAAGTGTGGCCGCTCAAGCAGCCGCAGATGTAGCAGGTCAAGTGGCAGCTGGAGTTGGAATTCCTGTTCCATCTGCTAGTGATTTGGATAATTTAGGTTCTTTGGTTAATTTTTCATCGGTATCTAGTTCTACTTGTATGGATGGAAGTAATGCTGGTACTGATCCACGTTCTTGTGGACCTCCTTTGGTTAGTTTCTTAGGGGGTGGATTTACTGGTGCGCCTCCTGTAGGTAATGCTTTGATTAGTGCAGCAGGTTCTGTGTTGGGTGTGGATTTGAACAGTTATGGACTTAGTGTTAGTAGTAGTTTACAAATTAGTATTAATGATGATTGTGGAAGTGGTCAAGGGGCTGTAGTAACACCAGTATTTGGTCCTGTTCAAACTTATCAGGCTACAGAGACAAATATTAATCAACCTCCACCTACTAATCCTGATGTATGGGATCAAATCCCTTCTACTGGAATTGGTACTATTATGGCATGGAGTCCAACAACCACTTATGAACCTGGTGATATAACACAAGTACCAGTTGGTAATCCTGGAACTGGTGCTGGAACAGTGGCTGCTGCTACTACTGATGGGTCTGCTCCTACTACAGGAGTTGTTGCTGTAAATGTAGTACAAGGTGGTACAGGATATCTTTCTTCACCTAATGGGAGTACTGGTGGTGATGGCAGAACTTGGGCGAGACCTGATGATACAAGTATTGTTCGTAATTCTCTTGATGGTGAGAGTGATGGTAGAGATGGATTGAGAGAGATTCCTCGTGCTCCTGGAAATAATATGTGTGTAACTGCGGGAGACCAAGTTCTTCTTCCTCCAGGAACATCTGTAATTTTGGAACCTTCAGGTGAAGAGATTTTAGGAGGAGCTCCTCGAACAGTTACTACAACTGGATGTTTTACTACTCCATCCCTTCCTACAGATACCACAGCGAGAGGGGGATATCCTTCAGGCGATGGTTCGTATCCGGTTATTCTTAGTATGGATGTTATCAATATTAGGAATCCTGGTGTAAGATATAGTCCTGATGATGAAGTCGTTATTAGTCCAGATAATGGTGCTACAGCTCAGCTAGAGGTGAATGATATGGGATCTATTACTAATGTTAGAGTTACATCACCTGGTGAGGGATTCCAAGAAACACCTCAAGTCTATGTAAAGTCTGGCACGGGATTTAATGCAGAATTGAATCCAAGATTCCGTATAGATAGAGTAGGTGATGTAGAAGTTGAGGAACCATCTGTGCAAGATAATATTATAGAAGTTATTGATTGTGTAGGTAAAATTCCTACATCTCTTTATGCTCCTTGTAAGAACTGTACAGATACATCGATGGTATGGTAAAATGTCTACTGAATTAACTAGTCACCATACAGTTCGTAAAGGAACTGCGGAAGGAGAATATGTTTTTGGTGGGTTGACTGCCGATAATGAGCATAATGCTGTAATGTTGAGAAATTGTAGAAGTTTCCAGCATTATATTTCCTTGTGTATGACTGGAGATCAATCTCGCAAAGAGTCAACTATTTGTAGGTCTCTTGGGAGTTTTATAATTAAAGCAGGTGATAATATAGGAGCAGAACAACCAGCTCCTTCAAGTGGAGCCGCTGGTGCTCTTAATACTGCTTCTAATATTATTGGTGATAATCCTTTGGGAAATGCTGTTGGTGCAGTTGCTACTGCTTTAGATCCTCCTCCTGCTTCTGATGGTACTCCTGGTGTGAAGATAGAAGCGGTTAATGGTGATGTACTTATTACTGCTCCTAGTGGTAAAATTAAATTAGAAGCAGAGGATGTCATTATTAATTGTAGTGGAAATGATAATACCACTGGTAATTTTAATGTCACTACTAATAATAATGCTAAATTGGAAGCTAAACAGACAATTGAGTTAACTTCAGGAGTTCAACTTAGTTTGAAGAGTGATAAAAGAATTGATATTAGAGCTAGAGCTGATTTAAATGTGTGGGCTAAAGACATTGATTTTGCTGATGGTGGAGCCGGTGTTTTTGGATCAAAAGGGGCATGGAATTTATGGGAGGAGAGGATGCGTGGTTTCTCGGCTATGGCCAGATCTGCCACAACTCCTACTCACTCTGGACATTAAAGGAGAAATTAAATGAAATTAGCTGATTTATGGATAGGAAAAAGATTATTGGTTGGACTTGGACGTCCAGAAACTTTAGGGCGGGGAAGTAGAGAAATAAGAGGGTCTGCGTATGTAGAAGGACCTTTACAAGTAGGAAAGAGTGATGAATTTGATACAGTGAATAGTGGGAATCCTTCTGCTACTGTAATGATTGGTCCAGAATATAATACAGATACTTGTAATGTTGCTGGTAGAACACATCCCACCCAAACTTTGCATGTAAAGGGAGATGTTAGGATAGATCCCAATAGTGAGAATCAGACTGGAGATCTTTTTGTAGCAGATGATGTTAGCATAGGTGACAATCTGACAGTAGCTGATATTGTTACTATTAATGGAGGAAGTGGTAGTTTAGTAATTGATAATACTGCTATTACTAATAAGAAGGGAGTAATCAAACAAGCTTGGAAAGGTTTTGATATTGCGCATCCAGCGAAGGAAGGATATAGGGTTAGACATGTTTGTTTAGAGGGTCCTGAAGGTGGGGTGTATGTAAGAGGAAGAGTAAAGAATACTACTGAGATAGTTCTTCCTTCCTATTGGAAAGATTTGGTTCATAGAGATAGTATTAGTGTTCAATTAACACCAATTGGATGTCATCAAGATGTTATTGTGAAGAGATGGGATGAGGAAAAGATTTATCTTCAAGGAAATGCAGGGATGCCTATCAATTGTTTCTATCTTATTTTTGGAGAAAGAAAGGATGGTGATAGGCTTATTGTAGAATACCAAGGAGAATCTCCAGCAGATTATCCTGGTGATAGTAGTCAGTATTCTATTGTGGGTCACGATTATGATAGGAGAGAGAAATAATGCGGTGGCATAGTTATCTGGATGACACTGTAGGAACAGGTGCTGATACCGTTGAGGATATGCAGGGTGCAGATTCTGCGGAATATGGCATTGGAGTAAGTACTGATTTGTATGTGGCTGGTGTTTCTACAGTTGTAGGTGTAAGCACTTTCCAAAATGATCTTTATGTTGGTGGTGATCTTTATGTTGCTGATGATATTGTTTATGATGAGCAAACATCAAGAAATTTAGATGTAACTGGTATTGCTACATTTGCTCAGACCAATACAAGTGGTCTTTCTACTTTTAGTGGTTATGCTGAGAGTGTAAATGCTTTAGGTACTTTAAGTAATGGTAGTACTCATGATCTTAAAGTTGATGAAGCTTCTGTGTTTACATGTACAATTAATGCCACTGATTCTGTTACTCTTAGAGTAATTAATGCGGTAGCTGGTAAGATGTGTTCAGGACTTGTAATTGTTACTTTTACGGGATCGGGTACTAGAAGTATTGGAGTAACTACTGGAAGATGGCAAGGTGGTTCCGCTCCTACTTGGTCAACATCAGCTGCTACAGATGTTTTCTCTTTCTTTACTCCAGATAACTGTTCTAATGTATATGTAAATGCTGTGGGGGTTGGATTCGCATAATGTTAAATAAGGGATTAATGGGTGGATCTTTTGTACGTCAACCAAGTATAACCAATCCAACCGCAAGTGAAATTGATGATACTCTTACTCCTACCCTTACTTCTTCTGCGTTCGTTTCTATTGGTAGTTTAACTCATGCTTCTACTGATTGGCAAGTAGCATCAGACTCTGGTTTTTCTACTATAGTTTGGGAATCTCTCAATGATACTACTAATAAGACTAGTATTACCACCTCTGCTTTGGGTGGTGGAGAAAGATATGTAAGGTGTAGATATAAATCTAATACTGGTTTGGTAAGTAGTTGGTCTTCTATTGTTCAATGGACTTCCCCTTGGGTAGCGGGTTCTAATATGACAATTACCAGCTCTGCCAACGCTGACGTTAATGCTACCACTACTCTTACTTTCCAGGCAGGAACTTATAGAATTACTCTATGGGGAGCCGCTGGAGGTAAAGGAGCTGGTGCTGGTGGTAACGCAGGTGCCGGTGGATCCACTAGAAAATCATATACATTCCCCACATCAGTAGCAGTGCCTATTACTATAGGTACGGGTGGAGGTGAAGGATGTCATTGTGATCCAACAAATCCACCTTCTTGTACAGGTCCAGCAGCTGCTGGTACTCCAGGTGGGGGAGCAGGGGGATATTTTACTCATCCTAATGGAACTTGGAATGGTGGAGGAGGAGGTGGAATGTCTTTATTCTCTTATCCTACCTTTAGTATTCCTCCTATCGGTAATCCTACAGTGACAATGTATGCTGCTGGTGGAGGTGGTGGTGCTACTTCTGGTAATGCATCTGCAGGTGATCAACCTTCTTCCGATAATCCAGCTGGATGGGGTGGAGCTGGTTGTGGTGATGGTGGAGGTGGTGGAGGATCTGGGGCCCCTGATTCTAATGGAGGTGGTGGAGGAAGCCATGTTAGTGGAGGAGCGGACTTTGATTGTGAAGGTGGTAATGGAGGACAAAATGCAGGAAATTATGATGATGATTGGTCTGGTAGTAACCAACTTGTAGCTAATCCTTATAGTAGTCCAGCTTATAGTAGAGTCTTTGGGTTTGGAAATGGCAGTTCTGGTGGTGCCAGAATAGAAAAGATGTAATTTGACATTTGATTATTAATCAATTAAAATGGAGAAAAAATTATGACAGAAGAAAACGAAAAGCGTTACAAAATTCAAGAACAAACAACCATGGGATGGGGTGATGTTGAAGATGGATTGAATCTCACCAAAGATGAGTGTACGGCTTATTACAAAAGATTACAGGAAACGGGTGTGTCTCCTGATAATCTGAAAATAGTCAGAGTCAAGTGATATAATACATCTATGGAAGATCCCAATTATGATTTCAATGACTATACTGTCGAAAATGAGGGAGATGAGTATGTTACTAGATGTATTGTAGATCCTATGAGAAGAAGTGTTCGTCTTCTTTCTAGTCAAGGAGATGAAAGGAATGTTGATTGTGACACTTTGGAAGAGTTTATGAATATACTTGAGTTAGTAAGGGCTGTTGTACCTGATGAAGTATTAGTTTATGTAGATCCTCCATAAATACATTATGGATATAAAGCTCTGGTACTCAAAAGATTTGAAGCAATGGCGGTGGTCATTGATTGACCCTGTATCTGGAAAACAAGAATCAGGACAACAATGGGACTTGCATGATGCGATGGGCGACGTTGCTAACACAGTCCATCATTTAATAGAGGATGGTTATGATGGAGAAATTGAAGATAATGGACAAAGATTGGTTAGAATCGGAAAGATGGGTTGATGATGATTATGAGATGATCAGTCAATTCTATACTGCAAAAAGGAGGCATCCCAATATCCCTTTTTATTTGCAAGATGAAAGAGGACAGACATTTGTATTTGGATGGGATTTAATATACCAGTATATTGGAAAACTTACCCAAGATGATAAGGACGGTTGCTTTCTTTATCCTGATTATTGATAAAGTTATAAATAAGACCCCCCTTCAGGGGGTTTTTAATGCGATAAATAATCCATAATAGAAATACTGTGCTGGAAAGATGCCACTAAGTCGCTTAGATAATTTCCTGAAGAATGTTCGGGGTAACATCATTTATGTCAGCCCAAATGATTTGGACGCTACCGATAGTATTGAAAATCGTGGCAATTCAATGGGTCGCCCATTCATTACCATTCAAAGAGCACTTCTGGAAGCCTCTAGATTTTCATATCAGCAGGGATTAGATAATGATAGGTTTGGAAAAACTACCATTTATATGGGACCTGGGGAACATTTAGTAGATAATAGACCTGGATGGATTCCTGATGGGGCTGATAATTATAGATTAAGAGATGGTACTACTTCCGATGATTTCCCAGCTTTAAGTACAGCTTCTAACTTTGATATTACATCTTCTAATAATATTCTTTATAAACTGAATAGTATTCATGGTGGTGTAATTATTCCTAGGGGAATATCTCTAGTAGGTCAGGATTTGAGAAAGGTTAAGATCCGTCCTTTATATGTTCCTAATCCAGAAAATTCTAATATAGAAAGATCAGCTTTATTCCGAGTGACTGGTGGAAGTTATTTCCTTCAGGTTACTATGTTTGATGGTGATCCTAATGGAAATGTATATAAAGATTATACTACTGCTCAATTTGTTCCTAATTTCTCACACCATAAACTAACATGTTTTGAGTACGCTGATGGTGTAAACAATGTTGATATTGCTGATACCTTCCAGACTTATAAGACAAATAGAACTGATCTGGATATTTATTATGAGAAGGTAGGATTATTATATGGTACTGCTTCTGGACGTGCTATTCAACCTGACTATCCTAGTTCTGGTATTGATATTCAACCTAAAGTGGATGAATATAGAATTGTTGGTCCTACTGGTGGTCAAGTAGAAATTAGTGATATTTACGCTGGAGATGGTACAACAGGAACTACTACTATTACGTGTGAACTTAGTACTGCTATTGCTGGATTGAATGTTGACACTGCTTTCCAGATTAGTGGAGTTACGGATACAGGATATAATGGTCAATTTGTGTGTAGTGAGGTTGTAACTACTACTAGTACAGGAACTACCAAGTTCAAATATCAAGTTTCTAGTGTTCCTTCGGTTATAATAAATCCTGGTGTTACTGGAGCTACTTGTAAATTAGATGTTAATACTGTAACAGGTGCTTCTCCATACATCTTTAACTGTTCTTTGAGATCTGTTTATGGTATGTGTGGTATGCATGCTGATGGATCTAAGGCGAGTGGATTTAAATCAATGGTAGTGGCTCAGTTTACTGGTGTGTCACTACAGAAAGATAATAATGCTTTTGTTAAGTTTAATTCTACTGCTGGTGATTTTGATGATGGAGATACAGTATCTAATATTCATAATGACGCAGATGCTGTCTATAAACCAGCTTATTATAACTACCACATTAAAGCATCCAATAATGCAGTCCTTCAGTTAGTTTCTATCTTTGCTGTTGGTTTCTCTCAACACTTTGTGACTGAGAGTGGAGGAGATTTCTCTGTTACTAACTCTAACTCTAACTTTGGTCAACAGGGACTTTCTTCTAAGGGATTTAAGGATTCTTCATTTGTTAGGGACGATGTAGGATATATTACCAATATTATTCCTCCTAAGAGGATTGCAACTAGTGATATTAAGTTGGAATGGAATGCTGTTGATGTTTCTCAGACAGTAGGAATAGCATCTACCAGTAGACTTTATCTTCTTGGAGAAACAAATCAAGCCGCTCCACCTCCTTCTTTACTTCAAGGATATAGGGTTGGTGCTAAATCAGAGGATGAGTTAAGTGTTGGAATAGGAACCCTAACTTATAATGCTCGTATCGTAATGCCTGATACTGAGACTAATGTTGGAACGTCTAATCAGATTAGTTCTGTTAAGACATCTACTGTTGCTCGTACGGCCAGTGGTAATAGTATTTCTGATAATACTATGACCTTTACTGCAAATCATGAGTTTCTTAATGGTGAATCTATTAGGGTTTTCAGTGATAATGCGAGGTTGCCTGATGGATTGAAGGCTAATACACTTTATTATGCTATTACTGGTAGTGTAGATGCAGATCAAGTTAAAATTGCAGCTACTCCTACTGATGCTACTAATTCAGTTGCAGTTGTTTTTAACGCATTAGGAGGAACTCTTACTGTAGAAAGTAGAGTAAGTGATAAGATTTGTGGTGATACAGGACATCCAGTTCAATGGGATAGTTCTAATAGTCAATGGTATGTTGGTGTTGCAACAGATAATGACATTTATTCACAGGTAATTGGTTTAGGTACGGCTGGTCTGGGTGGTGCAACAGCTAGGACTTATATTACTAGAACTCCAGATACTAGAGGTATTGAGGATAAACTTTATAAGATTCGTTATGTAGTTCCTTCCACAGCTGGGGTTACAACTGCTCGTGCTCCTAGAAACAATTATGTCTTACAGGAATCTAGTGATGTAGTTGGAGCTAACGATACTGAAGTGGCTCTTCTTTATAGCCCATCTTCAGTTACGATGAGTAATCCTAATGAATTAAGGAATCCAAGTTACTTACGTCAAGCAAGATGGGAGGGTGGAACTGCTTATTATACTACTGAGCTTCCCCATAAACTTCAAATAGGTGCTCAGGTTAAGGTTAATAATGTTACTAGTTCCAATAATACAACTGGTTTAGCTAAATCTGGATACAATGCCACCTTTAGTGTGGCTGGTATTAGTAGTGCTAGTGAATTTTCTGTCAGTATGACTACTGATCCAGGAACATTTAGTAATGATACTTCTAACAGAACTACTTCTCTTCCTACATTCCAAAGAACTAAGTCGAAATATAATTTCTACATCTATAACAGTGAACAAATTTCTGAATACAAGGCTGCTCAACAAGATGGTGTTTATTCACTTACAGTAGTTGATGCTTCTAGTACTCCTACTGTTACTCCATTTAATGACTCTGATACTTTCTCTTATCCAGCTCCAATTTCAAATCTTTATCCTCAATATGATAGAGATAATATAAACTTTAACCCTAATCCTACTATTTCTTATGCACTTCCTTCTCCACTTGGAGAAGTTAATATTGATGAACCTAAGAAGAGTATAACCAGGTCAACCATTGATAAAACATATTGGGATTATGGTGTTGGGGTAGGACTTACTGATATACAATCAGCTTCTGTAGTTGGTAATGGTGTCACAATTTATACTGATGTATCTCATGGATTGGAGAGAATTACTAGGGTAAGTATTACTGATGAGGGGGCTGGATATGGTAATGGAAGTGCAGCAGTTGAAAATCATTACAATGCTGTATTAGGACCATCCACAACAGGAGCATTTGCAACAGCTAGGATTACAGTATCAGCAGCTTCTACCATCACAGCCGTTAAGATTATGGATGGTGGAACTGGATATAAAGTAGGAGATTCTATAAATGTCATAGGAACTGCTACCACAACTGGTTTTAGTACTGCTACTTTAAGAGTTGATTCTGTTGGTATTAATACTGGAGATACTATAAGAGTAGCTGGTGTAACTTCAACCATATATTCTGGTTATAACCAACTGTATAAGATTACTGGTATTGCTAGTTGTAAGTCAATTACAGCTGTAGGTGTTAATACTATCAGTACTGGTACTACAACAGGGGTGGGAGTTACTGAACTTACTAATGCGTATGTTCAATTAACTGGACCAGAGTTGAATGTATCATCTGCCGCTTATAATGGCACTGTTGGTATTTTAACAGTTACTAGTCTTCAAAATCATGGTTTAAGAGCTAATAATAGTATTACAATTGGTAGTACTGATGGTGGTGCTAATGTTGACATTTATAATGGAGAATTTATTGTAACTAAGATCAATAGTTTAACTGAATTTGAAACTAATGTTGGAGTAAGTACTAGAACTCCTACTTTTACTGGTAATATTAATGGTTATTATTCTGGATTAGCTGCTCAGGCTGGTACTATTACACCTACTGATGAACAGTATGGTGGAAGAGTACAAGACATTTATGCTGGAATTAGCACTACAATTGGTAGTGCTATGGATGCTACTACTAATTCTTGTTCAATTAGTAATCATACTGATTTCAACTTTGATATTGGTGATTATTTGAGGGTTGATGATGAGATAATGAGAATTAAGACCACTCCTCCTGATTCAGGTGCTCTTACAGTTTATAGAGGAAGATATGGTACTAAATCAGTAGCACATGATATTAATAGTGTTATTAAGAGAGTTACTATTCTTCCAATAGAATTTAGAAGACCTTCTATTATTAGGGCTTCTGGACATACATTTGAATATATTGGATATGGTCCTGGTAACTACTCAACAGCTTTACCAGAGAATCAAGCTGATCAACTTTCATTTGAAAATCAGATTCTTGCTCAATCATTAGTAAGTAGTGGTGGATTAAGTGTCTATACTGCTATGGATAGTGCTGGTGATTATTATATTGGAAACAAGAAGATCGCTGCTGCTAGTGGAAAAGAGAAGGTTTATAATTCTCCTGTTCCTACTATTACTGGAGAAGACATCACTAATCCTAGTGTAGTTAATACTGATAATATAGATGTTTCTAGAAGAATCATTGTTGATGGGGGTACTAATAACAACATTCTTTCTGAATTGAATGGACCTGTTCTGTTTAGTAAGAAAGTAACTTCAACTTCTGATGAAGGTATTGAAGCTGCTTCCTTTAAGATTCAGGGTGATGCTACTATTTCTAGGAAGTATACTGTAGGAATTGCAACTCCTACTACTGCAGGAAATGCTGGTGATGTTGTTTATAATTCTGATCCTGTTAAGGATGGATACCTTGGTTGGGTTTATACTACTGACAATGGTTGGTATCCATTTGGAAATATCAGTATAGGTCAGAATAGTCTGGACTTTACTTTTGATAAGGCTGGTATAGGAACTGGCAGTTATGGGGATAATACTTTCCAAGTGGGTAGTGGAACTTCAATTTTCTCTGTTGATGCTGATTATGGAGTGGGTATTGGTTCTACTTCTTGTTTGTTTAAGTTAAATGTTAATGGAAATACCAATATTAATGGAGTTATAACTGCAACTAACTTTGTTGGTGATGGTTCACTCTTAACTAGTCTTCCTAGTGATAGTTTGTGGACATATGTTGGAGCAGGTGATACAGGTATTTTCCCTCTTAATCAATTAAATGTTGGTATTGGAACTAGTGTTGGCACTACTGCAACATTAACAGTTGGATCAGATTATGCTCCTTCAGCAGGATTTACCACTTCATTGATGGTTCATCATAGATCTCATTTCCTTGGAACTGCTGATTTTGGTTATGATGTTAATGTTAGTGGTATTACTACTCTAGCGGACTTTGATTTACAGGATAGTACTAATGGTAGAGTTAATTGTGGAGTTGCTACAGTAGGAATTCTTACAGTTGGTACAGGTGGTACTACCTTAGCTACAGTTGATGAGAATATTGGTTTAGGTACTGCTACTCCAAGATCTAAGATAGATCTTGAAGGTCCTACTAGGATGAGTAGTTATCATGAAATACCAAGAGCTGTTACTAGTTCTTCTGGTGTGGTGACATTGGAATTGGATAAGCATCAGACATTTACTATTACTACATCAGAAGCTATTACACAATTTACACTTCAGGGTGTGACAGCAGATTCTTCCAGTACATTTACAATAAAGATTCTTCAAGGAGATGATGGTAATGGTAGTGGTTATGCTGTTGGTATTGATACCTTTAAAACTAGTGGTGGTAGTGCTATTCCAGTTTATTGGCCTGGAGGGGTTGTACCTACTGTTACTACCACGGCAGCTAAGACAGACATTTATTCCTTTATGACATTCGATGGTGGATCTAGTTTGTTTGGTATAGTAGGAGGCCAGAACTTCTCATGAGTCCAGTAGCAGTCAGAACTTTCCGGACTATTAACACATCTTTAGAGTTAAATGGTCCTACCTTATCCATAACAGAAGAACCCAGTGACGTTACAGTAGTAGCAAATACTGGAGATCCTACTTTTGGTAGTGTAGGAATGGCCACAGCCTCATTTAACTATGATGGAGATTGGACTCAATCAAGCACTTTATCATATCAATGGTATCAGGTTTCTGGATCAAATCTCACGGCTATGGTCGATGTTACAAGATCTAATGGTACTGTAGTGGCTGGATCTGCTACTAGTGTATTAAGCTTCACCAATGTTACATATGGGATGGATAATGAGAGCCAATATAAGTGTAGGGTTACTACTAATCCTAGTGCTTATGATGGAGATTGGACTCAATATGAAGCAGGAACTCCTAAGGCGTGGAATGATCCTTTGGATACTGATATTGTTACTCTTACGGTGACCCCTGCTTTAAGTATTAGTGGACAACCAGCTGATGTGGAGGATGGAACTCCTGAAAGTAGATCTCTTTTTAATGTTATTGTAGAGTGTGATAATATTTCTTTACTATCTACAGTTACTTATCAGTGGTATTTGGATGGTACAGCTTTAACTAATAGTTCTACTGTTAGTGGTGCAACTAGTAGTCAATTAAGTCTTACTGCAGCTGTAGGAGATCATACAGTTTATTGTGTAGTGGGCCATACTAGTGCTAATCCTACTTCTATAACTTCTGATACTGCTACTTATACCGTACAGCAGTTGAATATTTTGAATATGGAAATAGTTGATGCTGGTGGTGTTGGTTCGGGTAATGTATACTATAGTCCAAAAGTTGATAAGGCTAACAATTGGAATTTAGCTGATAATCCTCTGAACTTGAGTGGTCAACCCGTTCAGACTATGGGTCACGATAGTACCAGAGGTGCGGGTAAAAATATTTTTGTTTGGGCTCCTGAGAAAGATGTGGATGTTATGATTGAGTTGGCAGGTGCTGCTGGTGGGAATAGACCAGGTAGTTCTGGTGGCCAGGGTGGATGGGGTGTGTTTAAAATGACTTTGAAGCAGAATCAAGAATATACATTTAAATTAGGTTCTAAGGATAATACTTATGGACCTGGTGGGGGTGGTATTGATGGAAGTCTAGTTACTGGTGCTGTTGGTGGTGGTGCAGCTATAATGTATAAAGGAAATCGGGTAATTGCTCTCGCTGGAGGTGGTGGCGGAGCTGGTGATGCTGGTGGCGGAGGAGATGGTGGTGGATTAAATCAGAATGGTGAATCTGGGTTTGGAAGATTTGGTGGTGAAGGTGGTGGAACAACAGGTGCTGTAGGTAATGCAAAATTTACACCTAGCAGGAGTGGAGGAACTATCTACGGGTGTCCTGAGGTTACGGGTGAAGGGTATCCAGGTGATTACTGTTCTAATTATACCTCAGCTGGCCCAGTTATTACAAACAATGATGGTAAATATCGAATTTATAATGGAACACTTCAAGATGTAAGTAATCGTTGGCCAGGTAGAGGTGAGCAAATGTTTCCTCTTACTGCTAGTATTGCTCGTGGATTTAGATCTGGTAATGGTGGTAGATGGAATGGAGGATGGGGAATTAATGGTCAAGGTGGTGCGGGTGGAACTGGATATCAAGGAGGTTATGGTTCTCAAGCTAATGGTTATGGTGGAGGTGGTGCATCTGGTTTTGCTCTGCTTGGTTTAGATCCTACTGATACACTTACTAATGGATTAGAAATTTTAAGAGCTAGGTCTGGAGTTAATACAGGGCATTCTTATGCTATAATTCATGTATTGGATGAGAATAATATTCCCGATAAAACTGCAGTTACTGATCCAAGTGTACAAACTTTGCAGTGGAATGATACTAGAGCTCTGGGATGTAAGTATGGTTGGGGTGGAACCGGTGATCAGTCTAATCCTGGATCTAATATACTAGGTCCTACTGGAAGTTTATCAGATCCTAGAGGTAAGAATTGGATAGGTGAGTGGAGTAATAATGCTAGATTTACTTATCAATGTTCTGGTAGTGATAATAATATAGGTTATTTTATTTTTAGATTGTATTTAAGGAGATTGGCTCCAACATATTATAATAACGATGGGAGTATATCTACACAATTTTTGAGAGCTAATCCAGGGTCTCCAACTGGAGCAAATGGAGCACGAGTAAGAAAGATAATAGCTCCAGCGGGAGATACTGAACAAGAACGTCGTAATTGGATTAGGACTAATACTTTAGGTAGAGTATATAATTCTGATGGAACTTATTCTGTACAGAATTTGGATTGGACCTATACCGGAACGGATAGAGAAAATCGGGACAATAGATATACTCCTAGTGTTAGTGAAGCTTTTAGACCTTTCAGGATTGAATTTGAAATAGAAGTTACTTTCAGTGGTACAGCTGCTCCTGGAGGAGCATATAATCGTTTGGTGTATACTAAGAATGTAGAATTTACTAGTTGGGGTCAAGTACAGGATGTTGAGTTCTCTTCAGGGCAGCTTGGAAGTGCTAATGGTTTGGGTGGTAGTGATAGATTGGAATTACCTTATCGTGATCTAGCTTATGTTGAGGGATCTACACAATCATTAGGGTATAGGGGTATTAGTTTAGCTGGTATTCGTAGTAATGTTGTTAATTTGGATGGTGATGGAAATAGTGGATGGAATACTACTCAAGCTCTGCTTCAAAGTAATGGTGGTGGACCTAATAGAAATCTAAGTGAGAGTGATAGAAAATCGGGGAATGGTGTAGAATTTGGAAGAACGTTTAAAGGCTAAATAATAAATATTGAGGGGATAGTGAACCTCGGAGACTTATGGCTGTCAATAAAAATTTTGTAGTCAAAAACGGAATAGAAGTCGCCACAGATTTGATCTATGGAACTTCGACCCTAAACAAGGTTGGAATTGGTTCGACTATCCCAGCTTCCACTCTAGATGTAAGAGGTGGAATTGCTGCTACAGACATTACTGCTAGTGGTTATATTGAGGTAACAGGTACTGCTACTTTTAGTGATAGTGCTACTATAGCTGGTGTCACAACTTTAGCATCCTCTGGTGGTATTACTACTACTGGGGGTGATCTTTACGTTGGGGGTGACCTTTACGTTTTAGATGATATCAGTTATGATGAAGTAACCGGTAAGAATCTTAATATTACTGGTGTTGCTACGATTGCTGAGCTGGAGGTTAGTGGTAATACTGTTTTAACAGGAGTAACTACTCTTGGTGGCGGTGGTGGAATAACCACAACTGGTGGGGATTTTTATGTTGGTGGTGACCTTTACGTTTTAGATGATATCACTTATGATGAGGTAACTGGTGTAAATCTTAATATCACTGGTGTTGCTACTATTGCTTCATTGGGAGTTACTGGTATTGCCACAGTTGGTACTGCTTTAACTTCTTATGGAACTTTAGATGTAGATGGTGATACTCAATTAGATGATCTGAATGTTGCCGGTGTTTCTACATTTTCTGCTTTAGTTGATGCTAATGCAGGTGCTGATGTTATAGGTGGTTTAACTGCTGATAATATAAATGTTACTGGAGTTTTGACTGCTGCCACCCTTCATGGTGGTTCTATTGGTCTTTCTTCAGAAGGAACTTATATTGGAGCAGGCGCCACACAAGTCAATTTTGCATCTAGTAATAGTACAGCATGGACTGTTACAGAACCTTCATCAGGAGTAGCTACAGTAACAGTGACCCCAGGTGCATCAATTGGTCTAGTCTTGGCTTTGAGCTAAGGGGTAATAAATAAACATAACAAGTAAAAAACAATGGCAGAAGCTTTTTCAAATTCTATAACAGGAGCTGTTGGGATTATAACCACGAACAGCGCAGCTGGTTCTATATCAGCGGCTTCAACTACTATTACAGGTATTTCTACTGTAGGAGTGGCTGTTAGTGATTTGGTTCTTAATCAACATTTTCGTGGAGGAACTAAGGTTTATTCCATTGGAGCTGGTTTAGTTACTTGTACTAAAACTTCTACTAATACAGCAGCTGCTACTTCACAGGATGTAGATTTTCTTGGTCCTACCACTGCATATACTTCTTCTGCTAAAAGTATTTTAATTGGGGGAACATTTGCAAATCTAGCACCTGATCAGGTTAAGATTTGGGTTGAACTACATGATAGTAGTGGTGCATCAAACACCAATATTGCTAATGATATTCCTGTTCCTAGTGGAAGTTCTTTTGTTATTAGTGATGCAGGTAAGACTGTAATGGAAGCGAGTGATCAACTAGTTGTTTATTCTAACACAGCAACTGCTGTGGATGTAACTTTAAGTATCCTTACTGGTGTTAGCTAATTATGTCAGCAAATAACGGTTATATAGGAAGAGCGCCGAGCGATTCTTCAGTAGTAATTGCTAGGGAGAAGTTTACTCCTAGTGGGGTCACTACAGATTTTACGTTTGCTGCTAATTACGATGTAGGATATCTTGATGCTTATTTGAATGGTGCAAGATTAATTGATGGTTCAGACTACACAGCAGCAGATGGAACTACTGTTAGTTTAATTACTGCTGCTGAGAATGGAGATGTTTTAGAATTAATTGCTTATAAGGCTTTTACTGTTAATAATGTAACAGCTTCCACTGGAGATTTTAGTGTTGGTGGGCAGTTATCTGTTACTGGATTAACAACTGTTGCTGATGTTTATGCAACTGGTATTATAACTGCTACTAGTTTTGTTGGAGATGGTAGTGAGTTAACTGGAGTTGCTGGAGGAAAATTTGCATCCAATGATACTGGAATTAATACTACCACAAATGTAGGTGTTGGAACTACAACAGCCTCTTCTGCTTTAACTGTTACTGGTGATGGTACTTTTACTGGTGTGGTAACTGCTACAACTTTTTCTGGTAATGCAACTGGACTAAGTGGAACTCCTAGCATTACTGTTCAAGATGTAACTGCTGAATATATTTCTGTTGCAGGAACTATTACTTATGAAGATGTAACTAGTGTTGATTCTGTTGGTATTGTAACAGCAAGAACTGGTGTAAGAATTTTAGATGGTGGACTTGAAATTGTTGGAAATACTACTGGATTAAGTGTTACGGGTGTTGCTACTTGTGCTAGTGCTACTTTCTCTGGGGCAATAGATGCTAATAGTACTTTAGATGTAGACGGAGATACACAATTAGATGATCTTACTGTAGCAGGGGTTGCAACATTCTCTGCAGGAATAGATGCTAATAGTACTTTAGATGTAGACGGAGATACACAATTAGATGATCTTAATGTAGCTGGAGTGGCTACCTTCTCTGCATATCCTGCAATAGATGCTAATGATGAAATACAGGTTGGTACGGCTATTCAACTTGGTAAGGCTGGAGTTATAACTGCAACTTCTTATATTGGAGATGGTAGTGCTTTAACTGGTGTTGTTTCTGGTATTGAATTAAAACAGGGAGGAAGTTCAGTTGGAACATCCCTAACAGCTATTAACTTTGCGTCTGGAGCAACTTTAACTTCAGGATCAGCTGGTATATCTACCATAAGTATTTCAGCTGGGATAACCACAGAAGCAGCCACCCCATCAAACGCGGTTGTAGCATTAGATCTTTCTAGCGCACAAGATCATAAGGTAACTGCTACAGGTATAGTTACAGTTACTTGTAGTGGGGGAACAGAAGCAGATAGTCATACAGTAAGAATTACAAGTTCAGGTATTTCAACTGTTGGATTTAGTACATATTTCTTATGGCCTTCAGGATCTCCTCCTAATTTAAATGGTCTTGCTGACGGATCTATTCAACTTGTTTCATTTACTGTCCAGAGGGTAGGGAACACTTCCGGAATATCAACTCAGTTGTTATCTGGGGTTTCACTTAATTATAGCTGAGGATAGATAAATGGGATCACCAATACCGCAGGTAATTACCCAAGATAGAGCCTCAGGGTCACAGCCTTCTGGTGGTAGTTTATGCTTTAAGCAGGATTTTAGGTATCTGAATAAAACTTTCGCCGCAGCAGGTAATAGGAAGACATGGACGTGTAGTTATTGGTGTAAGCTCACTGGTATTGGCCAAACTCGCCATATACTTGGAGCTTGGATTGATACTAATAATAGAGATAATCTTTATTATGGTACTGGTAACTTATATCATTATAATATGAAGTTATCTAGTAGTTGGCATGTAGATTGTGATACTGATGCTCTTTACCGTGATGTTGGATGGTATCATTTCTGTCATGTATGGGACACTACTCAATCATCTTCTGGAGATAGAGTAAACACTTATGTGAATGGAGTAAATCAGACTTTTGGTGGTTCTGCAACATCTCCTTCTCAAAATGCAGATTCCATCCTTATGGCTGCTTGTGCTCATTACATAGGAGCAGGGCCAGAGAATGATGGTAGTTTGCAGGCAAGCAGTTATTATGAGGGTTATCTTTCTCAGTTTTATTTTATAGATGGTCAAGCACTTGAGGCAACAGATTTTGGATATACAGATCCATTGACAGGAATTTGGAGACCTAAGAAGTATGTTAATACTTTAGGGAAGAGTTGGCCAAATGACCAAGGGGATATATGGAGTGCTGTCTTCACGAGTTCAGGCACATCGATGTCAACTACATACCCAGCTGTAAATGTTTTCGATGGAAATATATCCAGTATTGGTGGGAATGCTTCAAATGACAGTTCTAATGCATTAGCTTTTGCTCCAGCGTTTCAGTTCACAGGAGTTCAAAAGTTACGAGTTAGAAAAGATTATGTTTACTCTCAAATTGAAATAAGAATAAAGGCTGATAGTTCATGGGGTAGTTGGTTCGATACTCCTTCTTCTAGTAATGCAGATTGGGTAGACCTCACTTCTGAAGTATCCGGTGGCAAGGTTAATGGAATTGAGTGGAGAATGAAAAGTGGAATTTCAAATGCTATTTACCTTGCAGCTATAGAGATAAATGGCATTATATTGGTTGATGGTGGAGGATATGGAAGAAATGGTTATTATCTACCTTTTGATGGAGAGGCAGCAATAGGAAAAGATAAGTCAGGACGCGAAAATGATTGGCAATTCGCCAAGGTAAAGGGACAGACATCACTTAATCAAGCAACAGGAGCATTTCCTATTCTTAATACTACTTCTGCTGGTGCTTTTGGAAGTAGTGGCGCAAGACCTGATTATGTTCCAAACGTGACTCCTACTGCAATAGAGGGTTGTGTTGCTTATAATGGTAGTGGTAACCTATCTCTTCAAACTAGTTCTGATCTTGCATTTGGAACTGGGGACTTTACTATTGAATTTTGGACTTATATGAAATCAGATGCTGTAGTGGTATTTTTTGATATGAGACCAAATCCTGCTTCAACCCAAGGATTATATCCAGTTATCTATGGTGGTGGTGGCAATGGTTTTACATATTTCGTAGATAGTTCTGCTAGAATTACCGGGTCAACTCCTACACTTGGTGCATGGTATCATATTGCACTAGCAAGAAGTGGAACATCAACAAAATTGTTTGTTAATGGAGTACAATCAGGATCTACTTATAGTGATAGTAATAATTATTTGAATGGTGATACAACAATAGGATCTAATTCAGATAACAATTCCAATCATCTGAATGGATTTATATCTAATGTTCGTGTTCTGAAAGGAACAGCACTTTATACATCAGATTTTGAAGTACCAATATCTCCACTTACAAATATAACCAATACAAAACTCTTATGTTGTCAGTCATCTAGGACTTCTACTGCAGCACTAGTTTCTCCTTCAACTTATGGTACTGGTTGGTCTGGTTATATTACTGGAGGATTGATTCCTGGATCAGCAGATCAATATGTTCCGTCAAATTGTTTTGATGGTGATGTAACTACAACTCATGTGCGACATAACTCAACTGTTGGAGAGAGGGGATATGCAGGATGGTATTTTCAACCACCAACTGGTATTGAATATACCTCATTGGAGATTCATACAGGAGTAAGTGGTGTAGGAACTCAAGAGTATATTCTTAATGGAGGTACTGCTACTGGGTTTGCTGAGAATAGTTGGGTTCAGATTGATGGTAGTGCTGGTACTTTAACTTCATTGCAAATTACACCAGGATCTACAGGTAATGCAAACATCTATTTGGGTGGTATTCGTATTAATGGATCTACTATTTTAACTGATCCAATTTATAATCATGGTAGTGCAACTGCTCGGTGTGCTCCAGCACTATCTGAAGCTTCTGGTAGTTGTATTCTTGCTCTTCCTTTGATTGATAATAGTGCTGGTAGTGGTGCGGCTACAGAAGATGTAAGTAATCAGATTAATCCGGAGAGTCCTACAAAGACAGCAGCGGTTTGGGGAGCTACTTCAGCTGCAGAGGAGGGTGGTTTCTATAATAACAGTTATTATTTTGATGGTACTAATGATGAAATTATTACTTCACATGCTACTGCTTTTGATGTAGAGAATAGTGATTTTACCGCAGAATGTTGGTGGAATATTGATACCTACTCTGGAAATAGAAGAGTTTTTACTTCTGGTAATGGAAGTAGTTCTAGTCATAAGAGTCATTTCCAGTTGGTTGTTACTTCAAGTGGGTTAATTAGATTTGATTATGATGCTACTGCAGGACATTCACTTTCTTCTCCTACAGATATTGTTAACAGTGATACTTGGAATCATACAGCTATCCAAAGAAATAGCACCAGTGGTACTCAAACAATGGAGATATATCATAATGGAACTCGGGTAGCTAGTACCACTAGTAATGCTAGTTTTGATATGAATAATACTGAGGGAGTTACTCTGGGTAGAGAATCTACTGGAAGTAGTTGGTGGAAGGGTTGGATCTCGGATTTCCGCTTTTATAATGGTGTAGCCAAGTATCAAAAAGACTTTATTCCAGGAACTTTTGGTCGTCAAACTACAGTTATTGGTCCTAGTATTACTAGAGATTGCCCATCAGGAGAGGCATCTTTTGCATTTCCAAATCCAGTGGGTGGCGCTGTCATGTTTAATGACCAAGCAGGTTCTTACCTTTCAATGAGTACTGATGATGATTTGGAATTTGGAACTGGTGATTTTAGTATAGAATGTTGGTTTATGACAAATCAATTGGGTGAACAGCAGCATATCTATGAAGGAAGAAAGACTGGTAATACTAATAGAGTATTGATGTATATAAAGACTGATAATAAATTATGGTTTTATGGTAATGCAGCTGATAGAATTTCAAGTCAAGTATTACAGAAAGATGTGTGGTATCATACAGCTGCATGTAGGTGCGATGGTGTAACAACTTTATACTTAAATGGAGTTAGTCAAGGAACATATGCCGATACTAATGATTATGATAAACCAGGTGGTACTTTCTATATTGGAATAGATGATACTCCCTCTGGTTCTAATTATGGAGGATTCATTTCTAATATGAGAGTATTGAAGGGAAGGGCAGCTTATATCGCACCCTTTTTACCTCCAACAAAACCACTCGAATCAATAGACGATACAGTTCTATTATGTTGTCAGTCATCTGAATATCCAACAGCAGCTGCAGTTATTCCTACTGGTAGTATTACTGCTAATGGAATTAGTGCTAATGCAAGTAGGTTTACTCCATTTGGGGATGTAGATCTTAGAAAGGCAGGTAAGATTGTAAGAGGACGATCTGCTAATTATCCTACTTTGAATCCATTAAAGGTTGTTGAAAACTGTACTTTCTCTGATGGTGATTTGAGAATGGTTACAGGTACTAGTAGTAATTCAGCACAACCTGTTCTTGCAACAATGGTTATTCCTAAAGGAAGTGGGAAATATTATTGGGAAGTGAGAACTACAGAAATGGCTGATAATGCTTATGGTAGAGTTGGATTGGCCGCGGCTGACACAGATTATTATGTTGCACAGTTAGGTAATACTCTTGGACAAGTAGCTTTTAGATTTGAGGTTGGAGATATCCGTCAAAATTTGAGTCAATTGGCTGATGGATTGGCTGCTTCTGAAGGAGATACTCTTGGAATAGCTTATGATGCACTGAATAGTATATTTACTGTTTATATAAATGGAGTTTTAGGTGTAAGTGCAACTATAAGTGAATATGATTATATACCTGCATTTTCTGATGATTATAATGGTTATAGTGCTACTTATGATGTTAACTTTGGCCAATATCCTTTCCAATTCCCACCTCCAAAAGAATATCAACCACTTAATAGTGTTACCATGGCAAATGCAGCTTCTAGTATAGTTGCTACACCTAAGCGGTATTTTGATGTAGCTGAACCTTGGACAGGAACTGGGGGCACTAAGGCGATAACTGGTTTTCAATTTAAGCCTGATTTGGTATGGATTAAACAGACATCTAATGGAGTAAAAAATAGAGTTTATGATACTATAAGAGGAGTTGATTCCGCTTTAATATCAGATGAAATCGATGATCCAGATCAGTATGCAGCTTATGGTCAGTTGGATAGTTTTAATCAGGATGGATTTACTGTAGCTTCTGGTAGTGGTGATGCTGCTGGAACTAATGAAAGTGGTGAAACTATTGTTGCATGGTGTTGGAAAGGAGGTGGAAGTGGAGGTACATTTAACATAGATGATAAAGTATATGCAAGTGCGGCAACTGCTGGATTAGGTGATGGTCACATTAGTCCTACTGCTTGTTCTATCAATACTAAGGCTGGATTCTCCATTCTAAAATGGACTGGTAATCAAGGAAATGCTCAAAATATGGCTCATGGGTTGGGAGCACTTCCTGATTTTGTTATATGTAAGAATTTAGGGACTAATTATAATTGGTTTATCTACCATAGTAGTGCAATGACAAATGGGCAGAATGCAGCACTATATTTTACTGATGCTGCATTAACAACTGGTTTTGGTACTCAACCTTTTGGAACATTTACCACTCAGTATTTGAATTTTGGTAATAATGATGGAGTTAATGGAGCTTATGATTATATTGGTTATGCTTGGAAGAACATCCCCGGCCTCCAAAAATTTGGCAAGTATACGGGCAATAATGACGCTGACGGTCCATTCATTTACCTAGGATTTAAGCCAGCACTGGTCGTGATTAAACGAACAGATACAGCTAATAACTGGAATGTTCAGGACTATAGGAGAACAAGTTATAATGGTGAAGGAACAACAAGTTTGCAATGGGATACTGCTAGTTCACAAGCCACTATTGGTAGTGGATATCAGAGAGATATATGTGCGAATGGATTTAAAATAAGAAATAATGGAACAGAGACCAACGGCAGCGCTGGTACTTACATCTACATGGCATGGGCAGAAGAAGCAGCATATAATTTATATGGAGCTACAGCTACTTCTAGAGGAGAAGTATGATAGTATTGTATAAATAGATAAAAAGATTTTAGAATAATGTCGAAAGTTCGTGCAGATGACTATTTGGCCAGAGATGGCGTGGGTGCACCCGATTTTAGTGGTGGTATAAACGCTACGGGAGTCATAACAGCAACCAGTTTTTCTGGATCTTCTACTGGGTTGACTGGTACTCCGAGCATTACAGTTCAAGATGTAACTGCAGTGAGTGTCTCTGTTTCGGGGACAATGACGTATGAAGATGTAACTAGTGTAGATTCGGTTGGTGTTGTAACCGCAAGAAGTGGGGTAGTAGTTAATACTGGTGGTGTATTAGTAGTTGGTGGTGGAGTTAGTATTACTGCCGGTGGTCTTGATGTAATGGCAGGGGTAACCACAATTAGTGGCACACTAGATGTTGATGGAGCTATAGATGCTGATGGTAGTGCTGATGTGGCTGGAGGATTAACAGCTGATAATATTAATGTTACAGGTATAACAACAACTCAATCTGCTGGAATTGATGATCTTGTAGTTACTGGAGTGACAACTACAGGTTCTGTTATTGTAGGTAGTGCTGTTACTCTTACAGCTTCTGGTATTGATATTGATTCAGGTATTGTAACTGCAACTAGCTTTGATGGTGGAGGTAATGTTCCAGCAGGTCAAACTGGTAGTGTTACACTAGCTGCATCAGATGCAGGAAGATTTGTATCAGCATCTGGTGGAATTACAGTTCCTGGATCCATTTTTGCTACTGGAGATGTGATATCAATTTACAATAATACAGGAGGTAATATTACAATAACCTGTAGTGCTCCTTCAGCAGTGTATTTGGGTACTGATGGATCTACAAAAACTAGTCTTACTTTAACTACTAGATGTATCTGTACTATTATTTGTGTTGATTCTTCAAGTAGTGGTACATTTGTGGCTACTGGTGGAGGTTTAGCATAAATGGCCATCATTCAGATGTTGATGGGGGGTGCTGCCTCGGATAGTGGTATAGAGGCTACTGGAGGAAACGCTACTGTTGATTATCCTGGAGCACCTGATGGGAATAAGTATAGATGTCATATTTGGACAGGATCAGGATCTCTTGTAGTATCTGATGCTGGAACATTGGGTGCAGAAGTTGAATATGTAGTAGTTGCTGGTGGCGGCGGAGGAAGTAATCAGCACTCAGGGGCTGGAGGAGCAGGAGGATATAGAAGTTCTGTAAGTGGAGAGAGTACTGGTGGGGGTGGATCCTTAGAAAGTGCTCAAGCTGTGACTGCCGCTACTTATCCTGTAACGGTAGGAGGTGGTGGAGCTGGATCAACTCCAGGACCTAATGGAGGTAGTCCTAAAGGAAGTGATGGTAGTACTAGTACATTTGCTTTACCTAGTTCAGTAGGTTCTACAGGTGGTGGAGGATCTGCAAACTGGTCTTCACCTGGAGATACAACAGGACGTCCTGGTGGATGTGGTGGTGGAGGTTCATCTCACTCTTCTCAAGGTAATGGAGGATCTGGTACATCAGGACAAGGATATGCTGGAGGAAATGGATCTCCTGGACCTCTGTGTCATGCTGGGGGTGGAGGAGGTGGCGGTGGTGCCATAGGTACTAATGCTTCAGGTAGTGACTCCGATGATTCTAAGGGTGGAAATGGTGGAATTGGAGTGGGTACTTTAATTGCTGGACCAACAAATACAACTTATGGAGCAACTAATCCAACATCTCCCGGTAGATGGTTTTCTGGAGGTGGTGGATCTGGTTGGTATGGTGATGATTATCCTCCAACTGGAGGTGGAGGTTTTGGTGGTATAGGTGGAGGTGCAAATGGATTGAAAGGTCCTCAGCCTACATCAGATGGAAATGATGGAACTACTAATACAGGTGGCGGTGGTGGAGGTGCTATTTACTACCCCAATAACGGAGGTGCTGGTGGTTCTGGTATTGTAATGTGTAGATATATAATTACACCAGATCAATAATTGATAAATGGCTCATTTCGCACGATTAGATTCAGATAATATTGTCACAGATGTCATAGTAATCAATGACAGTGATAGTGGCGGCGGCACTTTAGATACGGAAAATACGGGAATTACTTTTTGTCAGAATCATGTAGGTGATAATAGCAGTGTATGGAAGCAAACCTCTTATAGTGGTCAATTTAGAGGAAATTATGCTGGGATTGGATTTACTTATATGACTGGTGTGAGGACATTAGGCGTAGCGAGTACAGATATTTTTGTAGATCAACAACCTTTCCCATCTTGGTCCATAGGAGTGGGCACATCAAGGTGGTTTTCTCCTTTAGGAGATGCTCCTGCGGTTACAACTGAGCAGTTTAATAATGGTCAGGGTTATCTTTGGAATGAGGTTGCATATCAGGCAGATAACAATGTTGGATGGGCCCTTACTACTTTTACTAAATGGCGTCCCTAATGATAAATATTTTCACTAGCACCAGGAGGATAATCTAGTTATGAGTGCCATTCAGATGCTAATGGGCGGTGGTGTAGCTGCTCCTACCTGGGATGCTTCAGGTGGTAATGTTGTTGTTCCTGGTAATGGGTATAAATATCATATTTTTAAAAGCCCTGGAAATTTTGTTGTTGCTGTTGATGGAGAAGATGGTGGTTTAGAAGGGCTCGTAATTGGTGCTGGTGGTGGAGGAGGTCGTCAACATGCTGGTGGCGGTGGAGCTGGGAGTGTAGTTCACTTTTTTATACCAGCTGGTACAGATGCTAGTGGTACTAGTCCAATAACAATTGGAAGTGGAGGAGCTGTTCAATCTCCTCCTTGGAGTCCAAACGTTCCTGGAAATCCAGGATCTTCTGGTGGTGCAACTTCATTAAGTTGGGCTAATGCAGCTCCTTATAATATTACTGCTAATGGTGGAGGTGGTGGTACTGCTTGGAGTCCTAATACATATCCTGGTGGTGGATCAGGTGGTGGATCAGGTCCTGCTAACCCTGGTGCGCCTAAGGCAGCTACAGCTCCACCAACTTCACCATCTGCTCAAGCTAATACTGCTGCGGGTGGTAAGAGTTATCAGTCAGGTGGTAGTGCTCCTCCTAATGCTAATACTGGTGGAGGTGGCGGTGGTGCCGGAGGTATAGGTATAGCTCAAGGTAACCCTGGACAGCCTAACCCTGGACCAGCTAACTATGGTGGTAATGGAGGTGCTGCTCAACCATTTGGTACTGGATGGGCTGGACCTTTATTCGCTCCAAGTATGCCTACTGACTGGGAAGCTGCTGCAGGACCTACTGGTTATTATGGTGGAGGTGGAGGTGGCGGAGGCCACAGTGGTGGTGGTAGCCTTGGTGGACAAGGTGGTGGAGTAAAGACTGAATCAGGAGCGTGGGATAATTCTGGTGGAGGAGGAGCAGGCGGAACTTATAATAGTCCTGAAAGTTCTTCTACTAATGGTAATGCTGGATTGGATAATACCGGTGGAGGCGGAGGTGGTGGTGCCTCTAATGATAGTGGTGCATCAACTGGTGGTCCTGGTGTAGTTATTATTAGATATCCTGTTTAATCTTTATAGATATTTTCTTTTAGATAATTATACATGGTTGGATAAGTTTGGACTGTTTCGTTCCATTTTTTAAATTCAGCTTTTAGAGGTAAACATTCCTGATAGGTTAAGGTAGGACCTGTAAAGGGACATACATTCATTCCAGATGCGATGTAAGGTAATCCTCTAGTAGGCCATATAAATCTAGATTCTTGATAGAGCTCTCTGCCAAAAGCACATAATCCATACATTCCATATAAGTTTTCAAACATTGATTTCGCTTGGTCATATTCTTTATTGAAGATATCTCTCCAATAGGGAGTATCTTTTCTTTGACTAAATGAATAGTGTATTACAAGAAATTCTGCAAAGGTATCATAGTTTACTTTCCAGGCAGAATTGTAGTATTGTTTTATTAATGCAGAGGGTTCTCCTCTTCTTAGAGTTTTATAAAGATCAAGAAGATTTTCATGGACCATAAGTAATCCATTACTTTCTAGTGGTTCAAGAAATCCTGCACTTAATCCAATTGCTATAACATTACCAACCCAAGTTCTTTCATGTCTCCCTATTCTCATTGGAATAAGTTTATATTCTCCTTCTGTGTCTAATCCTTTTGATTTTAGGTGGTTAATGAATTCTTTTTTTGCATCTTCATCACTAATATACTTTGAGGAATAAACATATCCTGTTCCAATCTTATCCCATAAAGGAATATTCCATACCCATCCATTTTCAATAGCTGTACATTCTGTAATGGGCTGCATATTTTCTTTATCTGAATGAGGAACATGAGTTGCCCATGCTCTATCATTAGGAAGAAGGTCAGTGAATGATATAAATGGTTCTTTTAAAAATTGACCAAGTAATAAACTTTTAAATCCTGTACAATCTATAAAAAGATCTGCTTCTATATTTTCTCCTGTATCTAAGTGGATACTTTTAATACCATCTTCAAATTTTTGACAGTCAATTACATTGGCTGTAATATGGTTGACTTCACTGCAATATTTTTTTCTTAAGAATTGTCCAAATTTAATAGAATCAAAGTGATAAGCATATGCTCCTTCTCTCCAGGGTATATTAACTTTTCCCTTTTCTGCCAGTAAGGCAACATAATTGGTATAGTATGCATACTCATTAGGAGATAACTCACCACTGTGCATGTATAAACTCCAAAAGGCTGCAGGGTCATTTATAGTCAGCCCAAAAGGATAATGAAAACTTCCTGAATCTTTTTCTAAAAAGTTTGTAAATTTAATACTGTGTTTAATGGTTCCGTTGGTTTCTCTGAGAAACTCTTTTTCATCTTCATGGATTCCAACTACCTCTATCCATTCTCGAATTTGTTGTATAGTACTTTCACCTACTCCCGAAACAGGAATGTCGGGGGATTCTACTAGAGTAACATCATAATCTAATACATTACAAAAGGTAGTTGCGGTCATCCATCCAGCAGATCCACCTCCGACAATACATACCTTCATTTATTGTTATTCATAATTAGATTTTATTATATCATATGGTTGACATTAAATCCACCCCACTATATAATAGAGTGAATACATTATAGGTATATGGCATTACAGAGTGTATGGTATTACACGGATATTCCGAGTAAGGTAGTGGATCTTATAGAAGAAGATTTAACAGAGAAGTTTGATGGACAGATGGCCGATTCCAAGCTTGGTGGGGATGTCTTGAATAAGGATAAAAGAAATTCACAGAATGCTTGGATTCCTACTAATCATTGGGTAGGGGGATTTATATGGCATTATATTCAGAGAGCAAATAGAGAGAATTTTTTGTATGATTTAAGATGTATTGATGGGGAGAGTATGCAGTATACTCGTTACGAACAAGGCCAATATTATGGATGGCATAATGATTCTGGATTATCAACTCATTATAAACCAGTATCGGTAAGTAATAGGGTAACTGGTCAAGAGACTATGCAAGATTTTGTAAATGAGAATTGTGAAATGGTAAGAAAATTATCTTTTGCGATGCAATTGTCTGATCCTGATGATTATGAAGGTGGAAATGTTCAATTGTTGGCGGAAGATGGACATAGTTATATACTACCAAGAAAGAAAGGATGTATAGTTTTATTTGACTCTCGTACTCAACATAGAGTTCTTAAGGTAACCAAAGGAACTCGTAAGTCTATCGTTGGATGGACTGTTGGACCTCGTTGGAAGTGAGGTAAATTATGGCAGAATCAATGACTGAGGTTCAGGTTCAGTTTCAGGAGAAGTTGAACACTGGAACTGCATGGACAAGAAATGAGAAGTTTGATAAGGATGGATACTTTATAGTAAAAGATTTATGGGATCCAGAGGAATTGTATCATCCTCTTCCTGATATAAAGGGACAGTTAAATTATTGGGATAAAAATCCAGAACATTTTACCCATACAGAAGTTGAGGGACAAGTAGAAGGGTCACTTGCTCGATATAGTCACCCACAATATAAACAGATTCATAGCGGTGTTCGCCTGAAGTTGGAAAAGGTGATTGGTAGGAAACTTTATAATACTTATTATTATGATAGATATTATTTTCCAGGACAACCATTAGCTAAGCATGCAGATAGAGATGCATGTGAAATTTCTGTTAGTATTCATATTAGTACTAATCTTCCTGATAAATTAAAAGATTGGCCATTTAAGATTAAGACCCCTGATACTTATACTGATAAGAAGAAGACTGCTGTATTAGTTCCAGGTGAAGAACGTTCTCTTGTTCTTAATCCTGGTGATGGATTACTTTATAAAGGATGTGAACGTCCTCATTGGAGAGATCCTATGCCAGGTACTCCTAAAGGTAAGAAGAGTAAGAAATTATTTGGTAAAGGACCACAAGAGGAACAGTATTATCATCAGATATTTTTCCATTATGTCTTACAGGATGGAGAACGTGCTCACTGTGCATGGGATAAGGCAAGATGAAGGCACCTCTTTTTAACTATCCTTCTTATCAGTATGAAGTAGATGATTGGGAGTTTAAGAAGAAAGGACTTCTCAATCGTGTTAATAAGAGTAAGTTTATAAGGACTGAGTTACAAACCTTTGAGACCGACAGACAAACTAATAATAAAGTTTATGTTCGTTATTTTGAGGAGTTTTTAAGAGATATTCTTTCTGAATTTTGTCAGGAAGCAGGAGTTACTTGCTCCATGACCGATGCATGGTGCGTAAAGTATCAGAAAGGAGATCAACAGACTGTTCATAACCATAGAGGATGGGGATTTAGTGGAATTTTATATGTAGAGTATGATCCAAAAGTTCATACTCCCACCTTTTTTATTGCTCCGTGGAATGATCCTAGAACTGATACAACATCTCTTTCATTCCCAAGCAATGTAAAGGAGGGAACTATTTTTATTGCTCCTTCTTCTTGTTTACATTTTGTTCATCCCAATACATCAAGAAAGGAGAGGATTGTTTTAGCATTTGATTTATTACCTGATTTGCCTTCTCATCAATCAATAAATAATGATGATAAATAACTAGAAAGCTTCTAGTAATGACAAGAGCAAGAGAATTATCGAAATTAGGTAATACCAATGTTATAGCTGCTGATTCCAGTAATAATGTAGGAATTGGAAGTACTCAACCTGATGCTAAACTAGATGTTGCTGGTGTTGTAACTGCTACTAGTTATTATGGAAGTGGTGCTAATTTAACTGATATTGTTTCTGGCATATCCCTACAAAGTGCTGGATCTTGGATAAGTGCAGGTACAGCAGCTACTACTTTTAACTTTCAATCAGGAGCTACTCTTACTAATGTAGACAGTGGTATAACTACGATTACAATTACTTCTGCTGGATTGGGAACTCCAGTAAATACTGATTCTACTGATCCGATGAATCGGATTTATTATACTAATAAAATATTAGATATTACTTCTACTTCAACTGTTGATGTTCCTTCTAGTGCAATAGTAGGTTATACTCAGCATCCTGAAATTGCTGTTTCATCTGGGATAGATTTAATTATAGCAGATGGAGATGAACTGGTTCCAGATATTCTGGGTCTTAGTACTGAGGGAGTTACTATTCTTCCTGGTGCTGGTGGTAGAGTAAGAGCAGATAATCTTCTTAATAGAGAAGGTACTGGAGCTCCAACTCTTCCTAAAGGGTTGGATATTGTTGGTCTTACCAGTGGATTACATGTTTCTGGTATTGCCACTTTTGCTGGGGCAATAGATGTAGATGGTGATACTCAAGTAGATGATTTTAATGTAGCCGGTGTTGCAACATTCTCTGGAAATACAGTATTCTCTGCAGGAATAGATGCTAATGGTACTTTAGATGTAGACGGAGATACTCAAGTAGATGATTTCACTGCTAGTGGTGTATCTACATTTAGTAATTCAACTGCCTCATCTTCTGTTACTACGGGTGCAGTAATTATAAGTGGTGGTGTTGG
>VTLG01009222.1_pt1 | contig 77567 bp, 67 predicted proteins | sample 4694571 | NCBI WGS metagenome assembly VTLG01 (sample SAMN12604809, study PRJNA352737) | marine metagenome | biome: ENVO:00000447; feature: ENVO:00000209|ENVO:00000569|ENVO:01000036; material: ENVO:00002151; isolation source: viral sequences binned using virsorter ...
AAAAATCACATGATGATATTGAGAATGGTTCGCAATGCGATTTATATGATGACTTCAGAAGATGCGAACGAGAGAGAAGAATTCAAAAATATGGTAAGGGAGGTTAAGCAAGATTTAGCGAGGAAAGTGGCAGTTGCATAACTGTCACATGGACTTGCCAAAATGCCCATTTATCCATTATAATAAAAGAAATCGGAGGAAAAAAAACTATGAGTTGCATACATAACGAGACAATTCTTGAAAATTTGTATGATGAAGTATGGGAGGAGTATCGAATTGAAAACAATTTGACTTCAGACCAACTTGATGCACTTGACCAAAATTCTGAATTGGGTTATCTACCAGTAATCGCAAATGAAGCAAATAGGAGATTTGAAGAGTTATGCAGATAAATGATAAGCACCTCGTACAGAGGTATCGAAACTTCTCTTGCATCTCTATTGGAGATAAGTGTTGCCTACATGGTAAAGAAGGAGACGTTATTAGGATTAATGGACTAGCAGAAAGTCCCGAATTGGTATTAGTCACAAAACGAGGTAAAAGGTTACCAGTATTTGACTATACTGAACTCGAAATAATCGAACCATTTGACCTATACATTTTTAATAATGGAACTTACTAAAAAACAACTTGAGTATTTGAGAACTTGCTTAAACTTTCATTATTCAGAAAGTGACCATAAAGAGCATTATCTTGAGATCAATTCTAGCATATGCAGATTAATCGAATTTGAGATTAAGCAATTTGATGAACTTCAAAATAAGATAGATATAAACAGAGCAAAAAAACCAACACCAGAGTGGGATTAAAAAATTGCATCACGTTTTATACGAGTGGTCGGAGTTAGTGGAAATTGACCAGAGATTAACCAAACTTGAAAAAGGTATTGAGTTAATAAAAGAAATTAACACTATTCTTTATAATAGCGATAATCAAGCATTATTGCAACATAGTCATATTATTCAAAAGGAATTAGAGCAACAATTCCAGGATATTCAATCAATTTTTGAAAACAGACTTAAAAAGACTAATCTAACATGAATTTTAAACTTTTTCAACTCTATCGAATTAAAAACGATATAGGTTATATAAGTTTTATATGTCAATCCTATATAACTCTAGTTGTTAGAGAATGGGAGGATAAAGAGAGCATGAACGGAAAAAGGCAAGTTAAAATTTTGGTTTTTCCTCACGAGTATAAAAACATGGAATCATTAAAAATTGAAGAGTATGCGGAACAGTTCCCGCACACATTTGTAACACATAAATGAAAGATGATAAAATCATCAAACCTAAGGAGTTGCAATATATTTGGGCAATCCTTAAAGAATTAACTGTAACCATATGGGAGGAAGTAAGAAGACGAGGATATTGGAAAAAAGAAGAAAAATAGAAATCTTTTTAAATATGTAAATAAATCTAGTTAAGTGTTCAATCTGTTACACTCTTAGCACGCATCTTATAAGTTGTCAAGCATTGCGAGGATATCGAAATATTGTAAAGTCGCAGTTGACAAGAATAAATAAAAATGGTATCATAACACTGATAAGGGTTAAGAGAAACTATGATTTACTCACTCTATAATGATAAGCATGAACTGTTAGGACAGTTTAAAAGCATATATGAATTACAAACTTATATACATGATTTTAGAGTTAATCGAGACGAGTGGAGAATAAGAAAAAATAAAGACGTATCGGTATTTGATTATATCAAATCTATTGGATATAGTTGGGACGTTGTACCAGTTCAACAAGTGTCACAAGAGAAGTTGTAATGGGTTGCCCTATTGCTATAATAAGTATAACAACACAGGAAAACCAAATGAGAAAAATTGAAAGACAAATGAATCAAGCAATCAGATCAGGCAATAACTTCTCATCATCTAATACAGCAGTAAGACACGGTTTTGATAATGAAGCAGATGTTTATTTACATGGCAATCATATAGCAACAGTTAAAGATCACTCAATCATTATTAAAGATGGCGGTTGGCAATCTAATACAACTAAAAGCAGACTAAACGCACTTTTAGATGAATTTTCTTACGGTATGCGAGTTTTTCAAAAGAATTACGAGTGGTTCGTATCTTATAAGAATGTTAAAGAGGATTTTGTTAGTGGTATGGAGTTAGCGATCGACTAACTTGACAACTCACACGGAATAACATATAATGGGGTATAACAACCCCATTTTTTTATGTAAATACAATCTCGCTAGTCTTATCGCAATCTTATAACGGGAATCGCAGTATTTTTACCCCCCGTTAAATTAAAATCGGCCACTACCCTAACCTACAAAGGTTCCCCAAAGCGATAGATATATTATTCGCATTTAAAAAAAATTTCCGAGAAAAAAAAATGCCTCCAGAGAAAAAACTCAACAGACAAGATTTAAGAGTATGGTGTATCGAACAGTTGATACGCTATGAAGGTCTCTTAGATAATCGTATGTACGAATGTGCAGACCATGCAGCGTCCGTCCTTAATGTAGACAGTAAGGAAACGCTATATACGTTATGGACAGATTGGAAGCGTAGAAACCCGACACCATCTTACCATCAAATAAATCGTATGTAATACTTATGTCACACAGATTCACAACTAAACTCGATGAAGATGATTATGGAGATCTTATATTGACAATACCTTATGAAATCTGTGAAGAGTTAGGTTGGAACATTCAAACAGAGTTACAGTTTGAGTTAGGTGATGAAGGTAGCAGTATTATACTGAAAAAAGCGATTGACTAAAATATTAAATATAACTTTCGGAGAAACCATACAGTGTATGTATAAAATTTGAAATTTACAACATCATGGATGAAAAACAATTAGCAGAAGCATTAAATACTATTAATGATTGTTTAGTTAAAGTAGGTGAAAGACTAAACGCTATAGAAAAGTATGTAAGTGAACTACCTACACCTGATAAAACATATTATAAACCAACTGGAAAGGAAGAATATATGAATATAAAGGATAACTTCGATGAGATATACTCTCGTTTAAACAAGATCGAACATGGGATGTAAAACAACACTATCAAATAATGGATGTGTAGGAGGGTTCAGTAATGGTACTCTCAGTGATGAGTCATGCAATAAGTATGATCCTCAAGCAGGTGGTGTAACTGTATCATATGTTGAATACCCTCAATCTCCTATCAGACAAGGCAATTACAATGTGCCTACTAGAGAGGCAGATTTTATCATGTATGAAAGTTTTACCACTGCTGGTTTTGTAACTTCATCAGGTAACTGCGGTAAGATACAAAGACCTAATCCTTGTAATACTAACCAACCAAACTCTAAATTGATATTTGACTATACTCCTTCTCAATTATCATTTGATTTTGCCTATTCTGATCGATTCTTTGCATACCTATACGATACTTCAAATAAAGGTGGAACAGTAGGAATACCTTCTTTCTTTATTGAAGATAGTAACGCTACAACTACAGGTGGAAGTAATGATGGTAATGTAGCAACTTCTTCAAATTGTTTCCCTTGTAGTAATTTTACTTGTACACCCGCAACCACATCTCTTTCATATACATGTGATACTGATTATACGGGCGATCCAGACTGCCCTCATCCGTCGCTGTTCGGGTTTGGAACCACAAGTAATAAGATCGCGTTCAAGTATGACGCTTTATCTTCTCAAGCACCTGACGGAGTAACTGATTTTAGTTTCTCTTACGATGGGGTAACTTACGCTGACGCTTGGGTACAAAGCACTCAAGAGGGAATTGCGTATACTTCGACACAAAATCCGTGGCAAAGTGGGGACGAGTCGCTCGATGACTTTACTATCTACGAAATCAATGGGTCGGGAGCGACCACAGGACTCCGATTAAAGGTGAGAATACGTCCTATTGTAGACGAGTCGGGGTCGTCAGTCGCTTTTACGGGCACTGAATGGTTAGTTACAGAGATATTAGCAGCAGGTACATCATATAGTGTTAACGATGTATTCAGTCTAAGCTACACACATACACATCCTGACACTACAACAAGCACATTAACAGTCAATTTAAAGATAACGGCTGTTGGTCCTGTTGATCAAACCTCCAGTGTATCGGGTTTTGATGTATTAAGAACAGGAGATGTTGTAAATGGACATACCCTTACCCGCGTTTTCCACATGGATGAGGGTAATTTCCCTTATCATGTAGCATACGTTGACGGAAGTGGTAGTAATTTTGCTAAAGATACCCAATATACGTCTAATAGAGCACATCAAATTACCACAGTAGCAGGTAAAGGTATAGCGGATCGTGCTATTTTAGTTGGAAAGTATGAATTTTCCGATAAATCCATGCAATTTATCACCGCAAGTGTAGATTTATCCGCACCAGACATCTATAATACCATAAAACAACCCGATGTTACGCTTGAAATCACAAATGGTCGCGTAACAGGTGCTACAATAGTGAACGGAGGTGCTGGTTGGAACCAATTACAAGAGTCACCAGACATAATTGTAACTCCTCCACTCATTGAATCAGGAATTCAAGCGGAAGTTAAGGGAACTTTTAGTGCAGGTGTACTAACTGCGTTAGAAATTACACGCGGAGGTAGCGGATATGACGAAAATAATCCTCCAAAGGTCTGGATTCGCAATAATTACAAGAAAAAAGTAGAAACTTTTACAAATTCTGCGTTTGATTCTACTTTTGATGATGAAAATGAACGATTAATGAACTCAATACCTAGTGCGGAGTTACCAAAAGTCGATGTTTCGTATATGTCAGCGTTAGATCCTCAAGGTTACAACAGATTACTTGAATTAGGGTTCACTCCAGAGCAAATTGAACAAGAAATTAACAAAAATAACGCAAGAATACCCGATTTAGACGATTCTAACTTGCCTAAGATCACTTCGGAGCATATAAAAGCACTTTCAGAGTCATATAATCAAATGTTAAAGACAGTTAACAACGAAAGTCGTGAACCAACAGTTGAAATCAAGTTAGATAACGATAGAAGACGCACTACAGTACTCCCACAAAGGAAATATTCCAAAGGAGTGACTGATGAACTGCGTGATATTGTCTCTCCGAAGTATGATTTGAACTTTTTAAACGATGATACCAATATTAGTAACGAATATAAGGAAATTTTAAGAGAAGAACTTGAAAGAACTACTTTAGAACGTTCACAATCGATTGATGACATCACTCAAACAAGTGTTCCAGAGTTATCAAACCATAAAGAGAGTCTTGTAGAGACTGTTCAAGGTTCTTTTACTGAATTACCCGCAGCTTCAACAGGCACTAAATACTTTATGACGCAATACCGTGCAGATCAAGCAAAAGAGACTTCTATTTCTGTTACATTGTCTATGTCTCCCGTAAATACGGGAAGTTCACATTTTACATGTAATGCTCCCTCAGGATCAACTGGTGGATCATCTAGTGATGGTCAAGGAGGAACTGTAAATACATCATATACAATGTCAGGTCTTTTAGGACCAGGTTGTCAACCATGGAGTGCAAGTGGAAGTATCAGGATGTTCCATGATTTATCTTCTGCAGCAATTCAAGCAGCAAACGCGGGAGCAGCGTACGGAAACCCATTCAATATAACTTAAAATGCCAGGAGCAGCACTATACATGGGGACAGACAGTGGACACGGAGTAGGAACTGGTTCATCACACCATCCTGGTCTAGGTGGAGGTGTATTACCTAACTGTCCACATCCATCTCTTAGTCCTACTATAGTTCCAAGACCCGTGCAAGCGATGAATGCAACTACAATTTGGCCACCGCATCCGCAACTACCTGCGGGACCTTATTTGCGGACTGTTATTATCAATGGTCAGTTACCAATCATTGATCAAGACATTCTAATACCGCATCCTACACCGACCATGCACTCAACAACGTCTGTTGGGTTTAAATGTCTTACCACAAGGGCAACACCTGCCTGGTGGTGTACAATAGGAGTTGCAGGTGGTAGAGAACCTGCAGTTGGTCATTCGAGGAAACTTTTTGCTACAAGTATGACTGTTTGGATTAATGGTCGTCGTGCTGGAAGGTTCGGAGACCCACTTGGAGATCAGACACCCGCATTTCCATGTACTTCCGTCGTAACAGGGTGTTCACCTAATGTTTTTATTGGAGTTTAATTATGGCAACTAGATTCAACAACGGAATACCTACAGTTGAAACCAAACCGAAGAAAACACGTCAAGGACGTGGACAGCACACAAAATACAGTGCAACTTCATCAAATAAAAGAAAAAAGAGATATCGGGGTCAAGGTCGATAAATAATACAGGACTTTCCCTGTAAAAATGGCATTAAAGAAGATAAAAGGTAGTAGCTTTACTGAATCTAGGTCTTTTAAGGACTTATCAGTTGGTTTTACACGAAATGCGAATACAAAAGACGTTGCAATCGTGAAAAACGATAATGCCATCAAACAAGCAGTTAAAAATCTTATTTTGACTGTTCCTGGTGAAAAACCATTCCAACCAGAGATCGGATCTCGAATATCCGAACTTTTATTTGAACCACTTGATCCATTTACTTCTGATTCCATCAAGCAAGAGGTAATAAATACAATTAGTCAGTATGAGCCTAGAGTTAGAATTGTCAATGTTTTTGTAAAAGCAAATTTTGATAAAAACTCTTTTGATGTTGAACTACGTTATCAGATCGTTGGATTACCTCCAGTGGAGTCTATTGAGTTCGTATTACAGAGACCCGAATAATGCAACCGAATAACTTAACAGCATTAGACTTTAATGATATTAAAGCATCTATAAAATCATACCTCAGAACGAGGTCAGAATTTAGTGACTATGACTTTGAAGGTTCTTCACTATCATATTTGATTGATACACTAGCATATAATAGTTACTATACAGCATTTAATGCTAACATGGCAATGAATGAAGCATTTTTGCCTTCTGCCACTGTTAGAGACAACGTAGTTAATATCGCAAAACTTTTAAACTATGTTCCGAGATCTATTACTGGATCACAAGCATGTTTAAAATTCATGTTACAGACATCATTAACAAATGGTGCTTATCCTACTAGCGTAACTCTTGCAAAAGGGTCAGTTGCTAGTGGTGGTAATTATCTTTTTAATATTTTAGAACCAATAACAGCTTCAGTCAATACAACTACAGGTATGGCTGAGTTTGATAATGTTCTTGTTAGAGAAGGTAGTATTGTAACTTTTTCATATATTGTAAACACCTTTGCAGCACAAACATATAAGATTCCTACTGAAGCAGTTGATATTAGCACCTTATCAGTTCGTGTAAAACCAAACGAAACATCTACTCAGTCTGATTTGTACAGTTTGACTGATACTATCACTGACTTGACTGCAACCACTCGTGCATATTTCCTTGCTGAAGGTGAAGATCAACGTTATGAAATTAAATTTGGTGATGATACTGCAGGTAGAGCACTAAAAGATGGTGAGGTAGTTGTTTTAGAATATCTGGTTACTTCTGGTGCAGAAGCAAATGAAATTAATCAGTTTGCTTATGTTGGTAGAATGGTTGATACTAATGGAGTCAATTACTCACCTGCAGATATAACTGTAGAGATGAAAGAACGTTCTCAGTTAGGTGCAGCTGCTGAAACTGTTGATTCTATCAAATATAATGCACCTAGGTTTTATTCTTCCCAATATAGAGCAGTTACTGCTCAAGATTATGCAACAATTACTAAAAAGGTATACAGTAATGCCGATGCAGTAGTTGCGTATGGTGGAGATACTCTTAATCCTCCAATTTACGGTAAAGTATACATTGCGATTAAAACTAAGACAGGTTCATTACTTAATGATGCTACTAAGAAATCAATTTCTGCAGATCTAAGAAAGTATGCTATGGCATCTATTGATCCTGTGATTATTGATCCAGAGGATATTTACTTATATCTTAAAGTTTTTGCGTCTTACGATCCTGCAACTTCAACTAATACATCAGAGATTAATACTAATGTTCAAAATGGTATTAATGATTGGGCATCTCAAACACAGATTAATAACTTTAACTCTACCTTTAGATTAGGTTCATTTGAAAAAGCAATAAGTCTTGCTGATAGTTCTATTACTGATGTTTCTACTCAGTTAACACTTTTGAGATATATTAGACCAACCACTAACCAAACCAACACATATTGTATTGCTACTGGTGGTGCTCTTTATGATAGTAATCCAAGTAATAATGATGGAACTACTTGTAAGAAAGAACCAATCTTACTATCAGGAACATTTAGAACTTCTGATAGACCTGGCGTAGATCAACAATTTGAAGATGATGGTTTTGGAAATCTTAGAACCTTTTATAATACAGGTAATAGAAAAGTATATACTAATAATGCAGCAGGTACGGTAAATTATTCAACTGGTGAAGTTTGCTTCGGTCCTGTTGCTATTATTGGTGCTGGTGTTAATATTCCTGTAAATGGTATAACAATTACTGATACTACAACTGGTGCAGGTTCTGTGAGTAATGCAGATCTATTACCTACAGGTCTTTCCATTCCAGTTTTATTCATTCCTGCTAACGTTTCAACAATTCCTGCTTCAACACCAGGCACAATTATTAACATTGTTAATCCTGAGGTCACAATAGTTTCAGTTGGAACTGTTCCTCCTCCTACAATCCCACTAAATAGTTTGACACCTGCGGTATTCAATAATACACCAACAACACTTACTGTTGCTGATATTGCAAACTCTGGTAATTTGACTAACACATCTTGCTTCTAAACTCGTAGATGAACATCAATAAGGTCTCCCAATCTGTAGCACAACAGACCCCAGATTTTATTGCTAACGATTATCCTTTATTCAATAAATTTCTTGAATATTATTATCGTTCGCAAGAAAAAACTGGATTAGGACAAAATATTCTTAACGATTTTCTCGGATATCTTGACATTGATAAACTCAATGTTGATATCCTTGATGGTGCAACGAAGATTGTAGAAGATATTACTGCGACTGCTGATGAGATTGTTGTTGAAAGTGTTGACCAATTTTTAGAAAATGATGGAAGTATATTAATTGATAATGAAGTTGTATATTATGAAGGTGTAACTCATGCACCAAATATCGCACTGAGTCCTGGTATTTCTTATGATCAGGTAAAACTTAAGTGGACTACTCTTGCAAACCCTTTAAATGGATTTGATGGAACTACAACTCAGTTTTCTCTTACATCACAAGATAATCCAATAACTCCTCCTTCTGCACAACATCTGATTGTTACTGCATATAGTAAAGTTTTAGTTCCAAATATTGATTATACAGTAAGTGGTAGTAATATTGTTTTTACAACTGCTCCTAGACTAAAACTTGCTTCTGATGACTCTTCACAAACATCTATTGTCTATCTTAGTGGTTTTGTAGAAAATAATATTTTAGCGATTGATAATTTATCAAACGGATTTGGTGAAGGTAAGACACAATTTACAATGACTCGAAATGGAGTCAGATATGATGGTATTGTTGATGAATATTTCTATGCAGTATATGATAATCGTCTCTTAGTTCCTAAAGTAGATTTCTTTATTGATGGAGATCAATTTATTTTCTTAACTGCACCTTTAAATGGTCGTTTCCTATCTCTGTACTCTATTGAAGCACCAGTTCCCTCTTTTGGTGCAAATGCTGTAGGATATGCTCGTGTTGATAATGATGGTAAATTAAGTAGTGTTGAGATAAATCAAAATGGTAGTAATTACAGATTTGAATATCCTCCTCAAGTTGGTATTAACTCAGATACTGGATCTGGTGCATCTGTAAAGACTTTAATTAATGGTGTTAAAACAGTTTCTTTACTTGATGGTGGTAAAGGTTATAGCGATACAAACCCTCCTACTGTTCAAATACAAACTCCAACAAAAGCAGGTTCTTCAGCAGCAGTATTAAAGGCAACTGTTACAAATGGTGCAGTTTCTACTGTAGAAATTACTACTTCTGGTAGTGGATATACTTTTACCCCTAGAATCACTTTCAAGCAGCCTGGTGGTGCTGTACTAGGTGTCTGTCCTATTGTAAATGGACAAGTATCTGGAACTATTCCTATTACTAATGGTGGACAAGGATATACTACTATTCCTACAGTTTATATCGATGAACCTACTGGTGTTAACGGTATTAAAGCAGCATTGACAGCAGTTTTAACAAATGGTGTTATTACTGGAATTACTATTGCTAATCCAGGTCAAGGATACGAAACTGTTCCTAGAATTGCAATTATTGATCCTGTTGGTGCTCAAGTTCTTAGTACAAGAGTTGACTCTGATGGTAGAGTTGTTGGAATTGATTTATTAAGTGGTGGTAGCGGTTACGATGACGTTCCTTCCGTTTATATTGTAGATAATAGAAATAATGATCAAGGTGTTTATATTGGTGGAACTGGTGCGACTGCAACTGCTTCAATATTCAATGGTCAAATTACTGATATTAACGTATCATCTTTTGGAACTGGATACAGTGCTGCTACTCCTCCAACAGTTGTTATACAATCTCCTCCAGAGGCAAAATGTTCTGCAGAAGTTGGTTTAAATGAAGTAACTGGATTCAAAGTAAATCAAACAGGTAAAGGATATCAAAAAGCAAAGTTTATTGGATGTGCTAGAGCAGCAAGTTCTATTACAGAATACACTGAAGATGGTAATGCTGTATTTTCTAATAATACCACTGCTGCTGCAGCGACTGTAGATACAAATGTTAAATGTCTTGATGCTTTATTTGTAAAGAGACTTCTAGACAAATATAAAGAACAATTCTTACCTGATGTTCCAGAATTAGATTATAACAAGATTGATGTAAGAACATCAATAAAAACTATTAAAGATTTTTATAGTGCAAAAGGAACTTCCTTTAGTATTAGTTACCTTTTCAAACTTCTTTATGGTGAACAGGTAAGTATTTCATATCCTAAAGATCAGATTATCAAACCATCTGCTGCAACATGGTCTATTGATACAATTCTTCGTGCTACCTTAGTAAGTGGTAATCCTAATGATATTAGAGATGGTCTTTTAATACAAGAAGCAGATATTGCTGATACTAACGTTCAAGCAGCAAGTGCATTAGTTGAAAACTATATTTCAATTAAAACTTCTGATGTAGAAATTTTTGAATTAATTTTATCAGAAGAAACTATTAATGGATCATTTACAGTTCCATATAAAACGAAACTTGCAGAACCTCTTGGAACTGAAGATAGTATTATTACAGTAGACTCTACTATAGGTTGGCCAGAGAGAAACGGTGAATTTTTGATTGGAAGTAGCAGCGATACTACAGAACTTGTTCAATATAAAGAAAAATCTCTTAACCAGTTTATTGAGTGTACTCGTTCTGTAAATGGTGTTTCTGAAGATTGGGATTCTGCTACAATCGTATCTTCAAATTTCACAGTTTTTATCAATAAAGGAACTGCTCAAGAAGTAGTGATGAATATTGTTGGTATTGTTGATGCTCAACAAACAACACTTACTGATACTGGTTCTTACTACTTACCTGGTGATAAATTAACAGTTTCTAAATTAGGTGGTAGTAGTACTGGATCAGAACTAACAACTTGGTTGTATAATGTTAAAAAATTAATTTCTGTTAGTTCAATTACATTTGGTGGTGTTAATAATAGATCTGCAACTGTAACTTGTGCTAATAATCATGGATTGTTAGTTGGAGATTCAGTTACCATTTATGGTGCAAACCCTATCATCTATAATGGATCTTTCTTAGTTACATCTAGAGATAGCGATACTGTATTTCAATATCAATTACCACAACCAGCAAGTGTAATTCCCCAAGGTAATATCCTTGTATCTGTTGACCTTAACAAAGGTAAATCTAATAATGCACAAATTTTAAATGCTATTGGTCCTTATACAACAAACGTTCAAAACTCATTCTTTAATGATAATTACGTTTACGTTGCATCAACAGGTATTCCTAACTATGAAATAGGTCCTTTTCCTGGTTCTGCATTATTACCAGGCAACCAACGTAAGTTAAATAGATTCCCTCTAGCACCCTCTACAATCTCCTCTAAGGACACTATTTCACCTGGTCCTATAGGAACATGGGTAAACGGTGTTTCTGTATGGTCTTACAAGTCTCCTACTACAAAAACTTTCGGTGCTATCACTGGAGTTACAATTAATAACTCAGGATCTGGATATGATGCTGCATTCCCTCCTGTTATTACAATATCAGGTGGTAACGGAAGTGGTGCTACTGCAGATGTTGTTGTAAATGGTTCTGTTAGTGAAATTACTGTAACTGCTGGTGGATCTGGATATACTTCTTCTCCTCTAGTGTCTATTGCTGGTGGTAATGGTTCTGGTGCTGCTGCAACTGCTATCATTACTAAAGGTGTTGTTTCTAGAGTTTTAATTAATGATGGTGGAACAGGATATACTTCTCAACCTACTATCACGATTGTTGGTGGTGGAGGAACTGGAGCAACTGCCACAGCATCTGTTAGAGGTCCTATTCAATCTGTAGGAATTACATCTGGTGGATCTGGGTATACTTCTACACCTACAGTAAATTTAAGTTCTGGTTCTGGTGCTGTTGCTCAAGCGATTGTACAGAATGGTCGTATCATTTCGGTTGCTATTATTTCTGCAGGTTCTGGTTATACAACTGCTCCAGAAGTTACAATTCAAGGTGTTGGTTTTGGTGCTGTTGCTAGAGCAACTATTGACGTTGATGGTGAGAATGCTGGTAGAGTTACTGGTATCACTATTGTTAACAGAGGTATTAACTACGTTCAAGGAACTACACTTATAAGTTTAAATTCAGTTGGACAAGATGCATCATTTAGTGCTAACGTATTCCAGTGGACATATAATTTACAAGAAACATCAATTCAAGATGCTGCTAAAGGTGGAGTATTTGAAGGATTTAATCAACAGTATGGTGGAGAGTATGCACATATTTCTAATCCACAAAAATTAAGATTTATTCTCGGTGATAATTTATTCCAAAATAATGCTGGTGCTATTAAGGAACTTGAAACACAATTAGCACACTCACCTATTATAGGTTGGGCATTTGATGGTAACCCAATTTATGGTCCTTATGGATACACTGATCCTACCGATCAAGCATCTAGTATTAAAAAATTAAATACTTCATATCGCTTGAAGGCAAATCTTGTATATAACGAAACAACTAATCCATATCCTGTAAGAACTGCTGGACCTTTACTTTCTGCAGAAGCAGCTGGTAGATTTGTAGAAGATTATGAATATGTCTTTAGTTTAGGTGATTTAGATCAGTACAATGGTCGTTTTTGTAAAACACCAGAATATCCAAGTGGTAGATATTGTTATTTTGTAACTATTGATACTACTGAAGATGGTAACCCTGTATTCCCATATGTTTTAGGTCCAAGTTTCAACTCTGTTGTTGATAAATGGAATCTAGCTGCAGAAGCGGTTCAGCAAAATATTCCTTCTGGAGTTGTCCGTTATCGTGATCCATATGAAAACGTTGATATTGATGTAGAAAGAGCACCTAACGTATCTACTAATGCATTAACAACTGAAGCTGGTGAAATTTTACTATTTGAGATTGAAGACGAAGATAGAAGTGGTGTTATTGATCAAGCAGAGATAGATGATCCTGATCAAATTTTTGAAGAACCTCCACTACAGTTATTTGATTACTTCCCTACAGTTAAATTAGATTCTAAAGTTGATATTGAAGTTGATACAATTACTAAATTTGAAGATGCTTCTGTAACTGGATTTACTATTGAAAACCCAGGTATTAACTATCAGGTTAATGATAGACTTGTATTTGATAACACTGATACTGATGGTTCTGGTGTTTCTGCTCGTGTATCTAGAATTAAAGGAGAAACTCCAAGTTCATATACTTTTGAAAATATTGGTGGAGATAATTATGGTGTTTTAAAAACTACAACTCCTCATAACTTAGTTGTAGGAAATCAAGTTTTTGTTGATTATACGCCAGTTATGGCAAATACTAACAAATCATTTATTGTTAGACAATATAAGGGTATTGAAGAAATTACAATTAATCAACAAGGTTCTGGATATAATAGCGATATTCCTCCAGAAATTACTATCGTTCCTAGAGATGGAAATGGAACTTCTGGTAAACTATCTGCTGTAGTAAGTTCAGTAGGATCTATTTCAGCTGTTAATATCATTAACTCTGGTGAGGGATATACACAAAATCCTCGTGTGATTCTTTCACATCCTCAAATTTTCAAAAAAGCAGATTATTATGTTTCACTTATTGAAAATAATAATTATCTAAAAGTTAATGATGTAGTTGTTAATGATAATAAAGAAGCATATGTTTGTGGTATAACTAAAAATACTGCTGGAACAGCAAATATAGCATTTATTGCTAAATTATCTGCTACTGGTGTTAAAGAATGGCAAAAAACATTAGAAAGTACTGATGGAACTGATTATACAGAATTCCAAAAAATTTATGTTGATGGTGGAGATATTTGGGTTGTTGGTAATAATAGACCTAACAGTGCTCTTCTAGATTCATATAATCCTGATGTAATTCTTTGTAAGTATACTCAAACTGCTAATGGATTAGATGCTGCACTAACTTTCCAAAAAGCATATGCAGGTATTTCTGGATCTACTCGTTCCGATCAAGTTACATCAATTACAAAATATTCAGATACTAGATTTGTTATTGGTGGATTTACAAATACCAACTCTATTAATCCTTACGATGCTTATATTGCATTAGTTGATACTAATGGTAACTTTGCTCTTAAGAGAAAAATTGCTTCAACCAGTAAGTCTGAAAAAGTAACTGGTTTAGTTGTAGATGGTTCAAGTGTATACTTCTCATTAGAAATTGCTAATAATGCTAATGCAGCAGATATTAACGCAGGTTTTGGTAAATTAACTGTTGGAGTCAATGTCCTCACTGTTGATTGGATAAAAGAATATAATAATACTGCATATTCATTCATTGATACTGGATTAGCAGTTGATGAATTTAAAGAATTTTACATTACTGCTACTGCTAGATTAAAATCAGATGATACTACAAAAGATAGTTTCTGGGTTGGTAAAGTTGATGTTGATGGTACTTTAATTTGGAATTATCGTTATGTTGTAAGTGGTGGATCTATTTCACTTGCTCCTAAGTGTAGTATTGATATATTTGGTGATCTTAATCTTACTTTTGGTAAAATTGCTACTGGAGATGGAAATAAAACAACTGAAATTGTAAAAATTGGATATGATGGTGTAATTAAAAATCACACATCAAATGATTTCAATTTAAACAATATTGAAGGTATTACACCATTTGCGATTGCTAGTGATAATTCTGGTGATATGCATGTTTATGGTCAATCATCTTGGAATAGAAATGAGTTTATATTCCAGTTTACTGGTGGTGAAACTACTGATACTACAGGACATTATACACCAACATTTATAGGAACTGGTGGTGCAATTCAATATCTTGGAAATGCAGCATATATGCCTGCATATCAAACAGCATCTCCATCTACTTGGGAAAACTCTGCTATTAAATTTACTGCAGCTTCTTTAGGAACTAAACTTGCAAATGATTGGACTTTAGAGTTTATGCTCTATAAGAATGGTTCTGAGTATAACACACATAGTCAAACTCAAGTATCCTTAATTAATATTGGTGATGCTACAGACGCTACTGGTGGTCTCTGGTTGTATTATGATTTAAGCACTGGATATCTAGAATTAGTTGTTACTAATAGTACAACTCAACTTAATAGTGCAGGTTCTGCTTTACAATCCACATTGACTAACATGTATGCTGATAATACATGGCAGTTTGTTGGATTGAAAAAAGAAGGTAATCAGTTTACTGGTTACATAAATGGAAATCAAGTATTTACTGGTTCTATATCTAATACTTCCTTAGGAAATAAAGATTTACATATCGGTAATATTCCTGGTAGAAGTGGCACAACTGGACAGTTCCGTAAAAACGAACAATTCCAAGGAACTATTGACAATTTAAGATTAAGAAACCGTGCTGTAACTCCTACAGTTCCTAGTGATGTTACTGCATATCCTGCTGCAGGTGGATTTGGATTAAACTTCACTTGGGTTGATACTGGATGGTTTACAACTAATCTAAACAAATATGATTATATCGAGTATGTTGGTTGGGGACTTAAAGTTGATAAAAATGCCGATGCTGCTAGGTTAGGAACAACTACAGTACAAACAAATACACAAGTTGGATTTATTAGAGCTGCTGTAACTGCAGTAACTCCTGTTGCATTAACAACTAGCACAGCTGGTCTTGGATTAGCAGAAGCTGGTTTCCAATCTCTTGACTTTGATGATGCGACAACTACAATGTCTCAGAATACTCAGACTCCAACTTATAAACAAGATATTTGGAGTTCTAGAACTGCTACTGTTCCATCTGCAGGTTCACAAAAACTATCAGTTACAGCAGTTGTTAAAGATAGGTATTACTTTAAAGTTACAAATACAGTAAAGATTGATAATATTCAAGAATTAACTCTTAATCAGTCATTCCAGTTTACAACTGGTGCAAAATTAAGACTTAATAATGATTCTGGATCATTTATTAACTCTGGTTATATTGTAAGACAAGATAATATTAATAGAAAAATATATCTTGCTGTAAACAATAATACTTGGACTAATGATACAAACACAGGACAATTAGTTACTGAACAATTTAATGAAGCATCTACTTATAATATTGTAGGTCCTATTCCAAATGATATTAATGAAATTAAATCATATACTTTTGCACAGGTTAATAATACAACACCTGGTACATTTAATATAGATCTAAACAGTTATAATCATCCTGAGGGTGGATCTAATAACTTAGATGAACTTGCAATGTTCAAACCTCATAGTGATAATGATTATTCAATTAGAATTGATGAAGTTTCTGGATCTTCTCCATTCATTGTAGGTTCTGTTGTCTTTATTACTTCAGCAGATATTAGTTTTAATGCTGCTTATACAACAACACAAATTACTAATTTAACTGGTGTATTAAAAATAACTCTTGTTGCTAATTTGAAGAAGAGACTTCAAGTTTCTGCTGTTGCTAATAGTGATGAAGTATATGTAATTACTGGAACAAGACATTATCTTTCTGCTGGTGAAATGCTACAGATTGATGGTAACCCAACACAAACTATTGGTGCTACTTCATATGATGAATATGATGGTGCTTTTGCTGTAGATACTGTTATTAGTCCTCTTGAATTTACATATAAACTTCCATCTGCTGCTTTAACAGATCCTGCTACTACTGCAAGTAGCGTTAGTATATTTGTTAAGTCTCCTGTTATCAAGATGTATAACGGACATCAATATTTGTTTGACTTGAGTCATTCTTCAATGGTTGGTGGTAACTTATCATTCTCTAAAGATAACCTATACAAACTTGAATATTCATTCAACTCTATTGAACGTGTTGGAACTCCTGGTATAAGTGGAGGAGGTGCTGCTACACCAACAGTTAAATTAAAAATTGATTCATCTGTAATTACAAATATTTCTTATTACTTCGATCCATCTAGAACAGGTGATGATTCTCCTGTTATTGCTGGTAGTTATCTTGATGTAACTAATTCACCTTATGTTGGAACATTTGATGTTACCTCTATATCTGGTGCAACTATTACTCGTGGTGCTGATACATTTAAGTTCTTACTTCTTAATGAACCTGAGGGAAATGCAGATATAAATCAAACATCTTATGCCACAAGTTCTGAAAAAGCAGTTGGTTCTATTGATACTATTCGTATTATCAATCCAGGTGGTTTCTATACTAGATTACCAGTTGTAACTAATATTGCTTCAACAAGACAAATTGAAAGAGTTCAAATTAATGCACCAGGTACTGAGTATGCAGTTGGTGTTTATAATGCTGTTCCTATCGGTGGTGATGGTGAAGGTGGATTAGTTCAAATTACTGTTGCTGACGGAACTGATGATGAGGGTGTAACAATTCCTGGTCAAATTCAAGAAGTATTAGTCACATCACCAGGTAAAAACTATACAACTGCAACTATTGATATTGAAGCAATTTCTGGTATCCTTGGATCTGGTTTGACTGGATCTGGTGCAGAATTAGTTGTTGTTATTCCTCCTTCTGGAACTGGTGCATCTGTATTCACTAAAGGTGATAAAGTTGGTAAGATTAAGAATCTTAAAAATAATAACTTTGGTTATGATTATCCTCATGATTATACTTTACGTCCTGAGATTACATTCCCAATTAATGCTCAGTTAACTGCTACTAGCATTCTGGATAGTATTACTGTAACTGATCCTGGTTCTGGATATTCTCAAGCACCTGCTGTTATTATCACTGGAGGTGGTGGATCTGGTGCTGTTGCAGAATCTACAATTAGAAATGGTAGATTAGAAAAAATTGAAGTAAAAGATCCAGGTGCTGGTTACTCTTCTACACCAACAGTTTCTCTTAAATCTTCATTTAACTATGTTGTTAACGTTGACTTAGGATTACTTCAGTTCTCATTCCCACATGGTATTACAAATGGAGCACAAGTTACTTTAGATGTAACAGCTACTGATGATGGTCAAGATTTCCCACTTGCATCTGGTGCTATTGGTCGTTTAAATGGAACTACAACTTATTTTGCTATTGCTGGTACTGCAAACTCTCTTGAAGATGATCAGTTAAAATTAGCGATCACTGCTGCAAACGCAAACTTAGGTGATGCTATTACTTTCATAAACGCAGGTAATGGTCGTCAATCACTATTAACTGAATCATTTGGTGGTGCTGCTGAAGCAAACGTTATTACTTCTACCTTCTTAGAAGGTGAACTTGTATATCAAGGTGATTCATTTGAAACTGCAACTGCACAAGGTTATGTCTCTACAAACAATGGTTGGCAAGTTGGACCTAGAGTTATTAAGATTGTTGATTATACAGGTAACTTTGCTCAAGGTCAGAAAGTAACTGGTGTTATTTCTAAGTCTTCAGGTACTATTAGTGATCTAAACATTGCTAAAGGTGTTCTTGAAATTGGATCTATCACTAAAACTACTGGTCAGTTTATTGATGACGTTGGTAAACCTTCAGAAATTATTCAGAAGATTCAAGACTCTTACTATTATCAGGACTTCTCTTATGCTGTTAAGTCTGCTGTTTCTATTGGTGAATGGAAAGATATTCTTATTAAAAACGTTCATCCTGCATCCTTCAAAGTATTTGGTGAGTTAAATCTAAATGAATATGGTCAGATTCCTAATAAAGAAACTGATTTCCAATTAACTAAGTCTGTTGAACTTGCTAGAGAAGCGATTGTTCCTAATATTCAAAACTTTGCTTTAGTTGAACCAATCTACTCTACATTTAATAATACTGAAGTATTCTTCCGTCAGAAACGATTAACATCTTCTGAGAATATTCTAACTTCTGTTGTTCAAAGATTAGATGATATTTCTAGTTTATTTGATGGTGTTAGAATATCCTTCCCACTAACTGTTAACGGATCAAATGTTGTTGCAAATGCTAATCAGTTAATGATTGTATTGAATGGTGTTGTTCAGAATCCTGGTTCATCTTTTGAAATTCAAGGTGACTCTGTTGTGTTTGCTGAACCACCTGCACCACCTGCTAGTGTTAAGTATGTAAGTGTTACTATTTCACAGATCGCAACTGTTGAAATGACATTTACTAATATTAGTGGTATCTTCCCTTATGTTGGTAATACTCTTGTAGGTACTGCTTCTACTGCTAGATTAATTGTTACTAAAGTTGTTGGTAACGTAGTTTCTGGATATATTACTGAAGGAACATTCATAACAGGTGAACTTGCTACAGCAAGTGTTACAGGATTTGCTTCAAATGTTGCTACAGTAACTAACGTAACTAATCTTGGTTTATTCACGTTTGGTGAAACAGTTACTAACTTTGCAGGTGATACTGCTATTGTTGAACAAATTAACTTAGAAACAGGACAAGAAACTCCTCTTGCTGATCTTCGTTTTGGAATTGGTGCTGCTACAACTACTATTGATTTAGTTAGTGCTACAGACGCTACTGCTGCTGTAACTGCTGGAACAATCGTTGCGACTGATAAGATTCAGATTGGATCTGAAATCATGTTGGTTAATAGTGTAACTGATTTCTCAAATTACACACAGATTACAGTAACTAGAGCACAAGATGGAACTGCTGCTGTTGGTCATTTAGAAAATCAACCAATCTACGGAACTACTATTTCTGTTACTAATAGTTTAACTTTAAGTAAGACTGCAGGTACATATCAGTCTACACCAGGTCTCTTTAACATTCAAAATAATGATGTTATTATTGCTGCAAACTCTGGTGTAGTTGCTCGTGTTACTGCAACTGCTGTTTATCAAGATCCTGCAACTCTAGAGTTTATTCCTCAGGTTAATATATCTGAAGGTTCTTCATTCTTTGGATTACTCTTTAACAGAATTGCTTCTCAAACATATCCAAACGTTGTTCTTGATAATATTGCAGAATCTCAAGTTAATATTGTTGACTTTACAAATAATACAACTGCTATTGATGCTAACTTCCCTTCAAATGAAGAGATTAGTAATATCATTATACCTTATGATAATGCCTCTGGTGCTTTAACACAAGATGAATTTATTCGTAACTACAAATTAGAATATGGTAATAATGTTGGAGACTTTATAGCAGGTGAGCAAGCATACATTAGAAAACTAACATATAAATCTAAAGTTGGAGATGGTTTCTTCTCTGCAGGTCAAATTATTAGAACTACTGATACCAAAGCAGAAGTTATTGGATTTAACCAAGCAAGGAGCACAATCTATCTTGGTAAAATTGGTAGAACTCAATCAACTGGTGAAGATTATCATTCAATTACATTTACTAATGGTGCACAGATAGACACTTCAACTAAGAAGTTTGGTCAAGCTTCTTTACTATTAGGTGCAGCAAATCATACTCACACATTCTCAAGCGGTGTTACAAATGCAATTACTGCTGGTGGTGGAGCAACTGGAACATTTACTGCTGCTGCAGGTACAACTTATGATCCTGAGACAGGTGTTTTAGTTATTAATATTGGATCTCATTCTTTGACAACTAGCAACACTGTAACGATCGCTGATAACGGAATCGTATTTACATGTTCTGCTGATAATAATACAACAACTCACGCATATCCAAGATCAACTGATCCTGCATCTGGATCTGCTCTTTCAATCACTGCTGTAACTGGAACAACTATTACAGTTAACGTTGGTGCTGCTAATGTTACTATTGACTATATTACTATTCCTTCATCTGCAGAATTTGCTTGGGGTGGTAATGCATTTACAATGGAACTATATGTTAATCCTGCTGCTTCATCATTATCAGGAACTCATACACTGGTTGATATGAGAGCATCTGCTGCTAATGAGGTAGCATCTCGTTTATATCTTGAAGCAGGTCAAATTAGATATAATGTTAATAATTCAGATTTAGTCACATCTGGTGCTACAACACTTAATAACAATACATGGTATCATATTGCAGTTCAAAGATCATCTACAACCACTAAAATATATCTCGACGGAACTGAAGTAGGAACTGGAACTGATAGTACAACATATGTTGCTAAACCAGTTAGAATTGGTGCAGATTATGCAGCTGCAAATGCATTCATTGGTCATATTGATGAATTCAGACTTTCTGATAATGCCAGATATTCTACAGCACCATTTACACCTCTTAATGGTATATTCCAAGGTGATACTAATGCAAAATTACTAATTCACTTTGAAGGTGATGATGCACAAACATTTACAGAAGATTGGTCTGGAACTGAAGGATTTACAAGAGGTGAGGACTTTAATAATGATGCAATTCTTGCAACATCTAGAACAACAGGAGCACCATCAGGATTTGCTGGTAAATCACAAAGATATTATGATGCTGCTGATTTAATAATTGCAAATAGTGATTTCATTAAGAAAGAATCTGTATATCGAATGAGACAGAGATATCCAGAAATTGTAGTTCTAGGTACTCGTTTCACTCCAACTAATGCAACATATGATGCTGCTACTGGTCTATTGTCTATGACAGTAACTGGTAACACATTTACTAATGGTGGTCAATTTAAACCTACAACTGCTTCTTACGTTCCTGGTACAGGTGTATTGACTATCACTAAGATTAATCATGGTGTTACAAATGGTCAAAGAATCAATATTAAAGTTGGTGGTATTACATTCCAGTGTAATGAAGATAGTTATGGATCTGATCATCCATATCCTCGTTCCACAGACCCTGTTGCTGGTAAGTGGTTGACAGTTTCTAATGCATCTGCAAATACATTTGATGTAAATGTTGGAACTTCATCTAATACTACAACTCATCAATTCTTAAGTGCTTTAGATAACGCAATTACTGTTGAGAAAGATAGACTTAAAATTGTAGATAATTCTCTCACATTTACTTGTGCGATGGATGGTAATACTGCTAATAAAACTTATCCTCGTGCAACAGATCCAGCATCTAAAGATGTTGCTCTTCCAATCGTATCTTCTACTTCTACTAACTTAACAGTTAATGTAGGACCTTCTCCTCTAGTTAATTTCCAACCATCTAACGCAACTTACGATCCTGCAACTGGTGCATTCGTAATGACGATTGCTAACCATACAATTAATGTTGGAACACAAATTAGATTGACTGCAGATTCATTCACATTTACTTGCACACAAGATGGTAACAGTGCACAGAAGACTTATCCTCGTGCAACTGCAGGCGATGGATCTCCTGATCCTGCATATAATACTGCTTTAGATGTGACTGCAGTCGGTACATCAACACAAGATATTAGTAGTGCAGCGTATGTTCCTACAACAGGTATTCTAACAATTAATACAAGTGGTAACCATGGATTATCTACTGGCAATAGAATTCAAATTGCTGATAATTCATTAACATTCACATGTGCTTACGATAGTAATGCTACAAACCACACATATCCAAGACAGACTGATCCTATTAGAGGTGAGTGGGTTGCAGTGACTGTTGTTGATAGTGATACATTTACTATTGATGTCGGAACATCTAGTGATACTTCTACACATTCATTTGTATCTGCAACTGCTGGTGCTTTAATCAAGCAAACTGGAACTGTAACTATCAACGTTGGAGTTTCTGCACAGGCAGATCAATATGCACATACATTCGTATCTGCTGCAGCAAATGCAGTTGTTACTGGTGGTAACTACTTACATACATTTGTCTCTGCTGCAAATAATGCAGTCATTATTGATGAAGGTATTAATTGTGAAGATGATGTTCGTGATACATTAAATGCAATCGTTCAAGATCTTCGTAATGGATCTAATAATCATATTTGGGATGCTGCATCTTACTACGTCGATAGAACAACCAATCCAGTTCAAATTTCAAATATTGAACCTGCTGTTAAAGAAACATTATTTGTTTATGAAACAGTCGATGATATGCTTCAATATATCATTACTAATACTCTTTGGACAGTTCAAGGTGATCATGGATTAACACAGAAGACTGATACAACCATTACAGACTCCTCTAATCCTTCATACACATATAAAACTCCCACGGGCATTACTTACAATGCTGCAACAGGTGAAATGGTAATCACCGCAGCAGGTCATGGTTTAACTACTGCAAATAGAATTGGAATCGCAACTGAATCTTTAACCTTTACATGTAATAAAGATGGTAACGATCGTCAGACTGCATATCCTCGTGCGATTGCTGGTGACGGAAATCCAGATCCTGCGTACAATGCTGTTATTGCAATTACCGCAGCAGATACAGATACATTTACAATTAACGTAGGTGCATCAGGACCTAATGATCAATATACACATACATTTGTCTCTGCTGCAAATAATGCAATTAAAGTTCTTGACTACTCAACTGCAGATTGTGCAGATGTATTTACAACTGTTGGTAACTTAATTAATATTCTTACTGATACAATTTCTAACGCTGCTGCTTCTTCACCTGTTGATCATTTGGCAAGTGTTACTAAAGTTTCTCCATTGTATGAATTTGTTGGTGCTACAGTTGATGCATTCTTACAAGTTCCATTTAATATTGATTATCATAATGCAAATACTGATCTTGCATATACTAATCAAATTGATGTTGATTCTCAATACAGATATAGAGATGCTGCAAACTTAATTCGTGCAAACACTGGTCCTATTATTGATAAAGCATCTTATGATTTACTTCAGAGATATCCTGATCTTGCATCAGAGATGCCTAGAAACTCTGATGGAAGTGGAGATGGAACATTACGTTGTCAGACTGACTTACTATTAATTTTAAATGAAATAGTTAAGGATATTGAATTTGGTGGTAACTTCTTTACTAATCAAGTGGCAAGACAATATCTTGGTACTAATGATGAACTAATTCATATTCGTCTCCAAGTTTGGCAGTCTGCATACGCACATGATCGTCTTGGTTTCTACATGAAGCAAGCGATTAATGGTGATCTAACTTACGATAATACTGATGATATCATTGTTGGTGATTGGGGTATCACACAAGATGGCGGTTCATGTGCTAATGTTCAATCAACTATTGATACATTAATTGCTAATCTTAATGACACTATCGCTCCTACAAGTGCTGACTTTAATATTGGTGCTGATAGATTATACTTCAATAGAGAATATCTTGCTCAAGAAGCAACAGGTCTCACTACCGCAGAGTTCACTTATACTCTTAACGGTATTAACTATACAGCGTTTACATACTCTGATGTATCAGCACGTCAAACAGAATTTAAAAATATTATCCTTGGTGTAATTTCTGATTTACAAACTGGTGGAACTAATAGTACAATTCGTGCTATTGAAACCTTTATTAATACATCAGGAAATATTCAAACTATTGATGATAAGTTACTACCAACACTTTATGCTCTTGAAAGAATTAGATTTGTAGGTCAAAAAGCACTTAACAATTTACTATATGATCTTAATGATTCTGTTACTGGAGATCAATATAGAGCACAACATGCTACTTCTAGTGCATATAGAGATTCTGAAACTCCTACAGATATTAATCAAGTTCTCTATCGTTTCCGTGATTTAATTGATATTGCAGTTAACATCCTTGCACCAGGCAAAGATGAGATGAGAAGTGCTGCTAAGAATATTCTTTATAATAAAAACTATTATAAAGATGAAATTGGTAATATTGTTAACAGTCAGTTTGGTTCTAGTTCTTGGACATATAACAGTTTCTTAGATGAAATGGTTGATAATACTGTTCATGACTTGATTATTACTGATGTAACTAAAGAAAGAACAGCATATACATTATCTGTTGAAAGTGTTTCTGCTACTCAGTTTGTTGTTGGAGAGACAGTTAGAACTAATAACTCTGGTGAAGCAGAAGTTTTAGAGTGGGATAATGAACTTAACAAACTTTATGTTGGTGCTTTCGGTGGTAATGCTTTTGTTGCTACTAACACACTTACAGGACTAACATCTGGTGCAACTGCTACTATTTCTACAAGTGGTGTAAGTGCTGCATACGATTGGCACACTGCTCCTGCTAACGTAAAAGTTTTAGCATCTGCTAAGTTAATTACATCTGCTATTAGTGGTCAAGTATCAGGAACTAATCTTTGGACTAATCCTGAGGCATTTGCATCAAACTGGCAATCATTCCAGATCAGTGGTGCAGATAGTATTACTATTACTAACAATAGTATTGCTGCTCCAGATACAACTGTTACAGCAGAGAAGATATTTGCTCCTAATTCTCAAACTGGTGTTCACCAATCATATAGAGATTATAGTTTAAATGCTTTTGAAACTTTTGATACTGATTCAGTTAAATTTGACAGTGGTACAGAAACATTTGATACTGGTGCATCTGGAACTGCAGTTGATGATCAAACATTTACATATTCAGCATTCTTTAAAGCAGCAGGTTCTCAATCTGTTAGATTTGGTATTATTCTTGATGATGGAACATCTGGTGAACAAAATATATTCTTTGATCTCAATCTAGTAAATGGAACTATTGGATCTCTGTTTATACCTCAACAAGGTATTACAGGAGATGCTTATGGTGTAGTTCCTTATGGTGATGGTTGGTATAGAGCATATATTACAACTACATTTGGATTTGGTTTCTCTACTCTTAGAGGAAGTATTATTCTTAACAGTGCAACAGGTACACAAAGTTGGACAGGTGATGGAAGTGTTGGAGCATATGTTTGGGGTGTTAAACTTAATAAAGGTGCTCTTGATCCTTATACTGCAGTGAGTGGTGAAATATTCTATGCAAACACTGAATATAATATTAAACTTTATGCACTAGGATTACTTGAAACTTACATCAATCAAGCATTAGCAGGTACACTAACTTCACCATCTACTAATGCAGGTTTCTATGCTTTCTATGATTCAAACACTGCAACTAATTACAATACAACTACTATTAGTAGAAATATTAGATATGGATTGAATATTATTGAACAACAATTATCAGTTGATACTTACTACACCACACTTCAAGAAGTTAAGGGTATTAAGATTCCTACTAAAACTTATGGAGTCAGAGATTTACTTGTTGGTATTGGTGGAGGAATTGGTTTTGCTGACTTTGCTTATGGAACTCAAAGTGATGCATTAGCTGAGATTGAAACTCAAACTGAAAACTCAGGTAAGATTGTTCAAGTTTATAAGAGATTTAGAATTGATGGTGACATCACCGATGGTCCTTATACTATGAATGAGACAGTTCAAAAACAAGGTGATGCAAGTATCACTGGTGTTGTTTATGGATTCCATACTGACGACAATTACAAATATCTTGATGTTCGTGTTACTGCTGGTGTATGGCAAGTTACAGACAATGTTGTAGGTGCTACTAACTCAACAACAGCACAAGTTAGTGCTATCGAAGATAGAATCCATATTATTGATGTTAAAGGTGGATTTGAAAATGATATCCCATTCAAGGGATATACAAGTGGAAATACTGCAAGTCCTACTAATTACTTTAAAACACAAGCAGCAATCACTGATAATACAGGTGGTTCGTTAACTGTTGATACTGCATCACTCATAGGAACATTTGAGGTCAACTCTGTTGTTTATCCTACAAGTTCTAGAAGATACTTTGATGTTGTTAAATATGCTGGATTAGATATTAAAGTTGGTGATCAAATTGCCTCTTCTGGTCATGTTAGATTTGGTATACAAATCATAGGTGGATATCAAACATTCACTGTAGGAAATAGACTTTATAAGGTTGTTAATGCAGTTGCAGATCCTGCACAATACTGCATTATCACTGAGGTTGACTTAGGTAGTAACTTCATATATGTAAGTGTTGCACAAGGAACATTTGGTAATGGTGATATTGTAGGTGATTATGGTGCTGCTATTAGTGATATTCCTAGTGGATATGCAAGTATTTTAACTACTGTTACAACAGCAGGTGCTGCTGCAGCAAGAATCCAAGATATCCGTACAATCGGTGTTAATAAGAGATTATATCTCAGTGGAATTACAGGAACATGGAATTCTAGAGATGGAATCATAGGAGTTGATGGTTACAAATCTGCTATCACTAATAACGTAGAACTTAAGGCAAGAGTTAAACGTTCCTTCAGAGGTTTTGATGGAACTCAAACTAACTTTAAACTTACCACTGCGAATGGAACTCCATACTTCCCAGATCCTGCAGGTCACATGTTGATCTTTATCAATGGTATTTTACAACCACCTGGTGCTAATAATGCATTTACTGCGTTCTCTGATATTATTCAATTTACTGAAGCACCTGATCTTGGAGCATCATTTACTGGATTCTATATTGGTAAACTTAGACAGTTAGATGATATCTCATTCGAGTTTGACTCATTGAGACAGTCATTCAACTTGAAACGTAATGATGTATTCTACTCACTAACTCTTACAGAAGGTGTTCAATCTAGTGTTACTAGACCTGAGAATAATATCATTGTTTCTCTTAATGGTGTTATTCAAGAAGCAGGCGTTGGTTTTGAAATTGTTGGTTCTAGAATTATCTTCTCTGAGATACCTAGATTTGGATCTACATTTGTTGCCTTCTCTTATGTTGGTTCTGAAGCGGACGTTGATGCTGCTGAAGTTGTTCCTCCTATTGAAATTGGAGACTTTATTGACATACAAGGTGAAACAGATGACAGAGAAGTTGCTGTTATTGAATCTTCCAATTCACTTATTACATTTGACTATCTTGGATCTATCTTTGGACAAGGTGCTCAAGGTCAAGCAGTTCTAACAACAGGATTTATTGACAAAGTACAGGTAACAGGTGGTGGATCTGGTTACACCTCACGTCCAACTGTTAGAATTGACTCCATCTCTGGTTTCGATGGTAATATTCGTGCATTGGTTGGTGTAGCAGGTGTTGAAATTAGTAATGCTGGATCTGGATATCAGAATCCTACCATTGCAGTAGAAACTTCTGTTCCTGATGATTGGACTGCTCCTGACCTTTCACTATACGGTGAAGAGTTAGTAGACCCCGAAACCCCATAAATAACTAAAAATTGTAGCAAGAAATGGCTAAACAAACCCTAGGTCTTGGAACATCAGCTAATGATAACACAGGTGATACCCTGAGAGCTGGTGGTGACAAGATTAACGATAATTTTAACGAGATTTATTCAGCGTTAGGTAATGGTAGCACTTTACAAGTCAATACCACTAACCCTGCTACTGGACAAGTCTTAAGATATAATGGTTCGCAGTTTGCTGCTAGTGATTACTCTAACTTGACATCTGCATTAGATGTTAATGGAAACTCTATTGTTTCTTCATCTAATGGTAATATTGCAGTAGCTGCAAATGGAACTGGAGACATTACTCTCGCTGCAGGCGGTGTAACAAGTATTTTTGATGGTGCAACAGGAACTATTGCTTTCCCAACTAAGATTTCATATAAAAATGAATATTCTTCACTAGCTGCTGCACCTGCTGCAGCGACATATCCTGGTTACTTTTTCACTGTAGATGGTGATGACAAACCATATGTCAATATTAATATTGCAACTGGCGGTGTTGGTGATACAAGAGCATTTTTATTAACTCAATATACTGGAATTGGTGATCTTTCTAATGTCGATGTTACCACTACTGCACCAACATCTAACCAAGTTTTAAAATGGAATGGAACAAATTGGGTACCTGGTGATGATAATGCAGGTGTAAGTTCCATCAACGTTTTCCAAACAGTTGGTGCTGATACAGGATCTACGACTGCAAATTCACAAACTGACACATTAACCATAGCTGGTGGAACAAATATTACAACAGCTATTTCTGGTGATACTGTAACTATTAACTTCAGTGGATCTCTAACAACTACATTTGCAGCTTTAACAGATACAAACGTAACTGGTATTGCTCAAGGTGACTCTTTATTCTGGAATGGAACTAACTGGATTCCTACTCGTAGTCCTATTACATGGTGGGAAATAGATGCAAATGGTAATGCTGATTATACATTCACTGGTCCTGGTTTTGCAACTTCAACAAATGATCCTACTCTCTATCTAATGAGAGGTATGACATACGCTTTTGATAATAACACTGGTGGTAATCATCCTTTTAGAATTCAATCTACTCAAGGATTATCAGGTACTCCATACACTACAGGTCAATCTGGTAGTGGAACTGCTGTTTTATACTTTACCGTTCCTATGGATGCACCTGCTACACTGTATTATCAGTGTACAATTCATGCAGCAATGCAAGGTCAAATCAACATTGTAAGTTAATAAATGGCAAGAACTGTTCCTGGTACTGGTGCTGTAATCGAACCAATATTCGATGAAATTTTTGGTGTTCGTGCAGTAAAGGTTACGAATGGAGGATCTGGGTATATTCCTACAGATCCACCACGTCTTACAGTAACTGGTTGTGGGACACCTGATGTAGAAGCGTTATTATATCCTATTATTGATACAGACTCTGGACAAATTATTCATGTCAGAGTATTAAACAGAGGTAGAGGATACGATCCTTTAAGATTAAAAATTACACCTCTACAAGAAACTCCAAGTGTAATTACTTCTTTTGATATTAACAGAATTTGGCAAGGTCATCCTAATTCACCTACAACTGGTGTATTTTCTACCAGTAATGCAGGTAATATAATTGATAGATTAAGAATACAATCTGATAATCATCCTAAACCTTCAATGCATACAGGTATTGATGTTGAAAGACAACCTGGTGGTAATGCATTAATTGGAGATAGATCTTTTGATCAAACATTCATATATCGTGGTGGAAAAGACGTTCCTAATCCAGGCACTAGACAGATTCAAGTTGATAAAGCCATTGGTATTATGGCAAATGGTGGTTTATTACATACTCCTGAGTTTGGTGCAGATGGAAATCCACCAGCTGGTTTTGGCATTGATACAGTAAAATATGATTATGTAAAAAATACAAATGCTTATGATGCTGTAATTGATAATAACACATACTTTTATCAATCAAGTAAAATTACAGATGAATTTGCTATTACTAATGGTGTATTTGAATGGGGTCAAATTCAAGTATTTACTTGGAATATTAAAGTAGAATTTGATAATATTTTTATTGCTGTAAATCAAGTTGATGAAACTTTAGGTTCTGTTGAAGTTGGTAGAATTGTTGATGAAATATCTGGAACAGCAAGAGCAGAAGTAGCAAAGATTGTCAGAGATAATCAAAACAATATCACACACCTATACTTGAGAAGTGTTAGTACTGGTGCATCTTTTGCAAACGGAGATAAAGTTTTAGGATCTAATGGATTTAATTTTACCATTAGTGAAGATCCTCAAGCATTACCAAATGGTATTTTTTATATTGATTTTGGAACAGATGCAGATGAATTTGGTCCTTTTGTTCCTGGTCAATATTATTTTGCTCCAGAAGGAATTAAAGTTCAGAGAAATTATCTAATTATATGGAATCAGTCTGATAGTTCTAATGGAGTATCAGAAGCACATCCTCAAGGTCATGCAATGCAGTTTAGCACTACAGCAGATGGTGTTCATAATGCATCGCCAGGTACTCTTTATTATAACAGCACAGGTGTAAGTCAAGCATCAGCTGCTGATTATGAAAATGAATTTGCACCAATCTTCTTGATGAATGCTGATGAAAATGGATTTATATATTATTTCTGCAAACATCATCCTGACATGTCTGGTAAAGAGGGACATGAAGGATATATGTATTTGGATCCTGAGTTAGAAGACCATGTATTTACAAATAACTATTACTTAGAAAATTATTATCAATCTGATTCAAATGATCCAAATACTATCGATCGTTCTCGTCATGTAGATGGTCATTCAAAAATCTTGGGTATGTCATTTGATGGATATCCAATTTACGGACCTTATGGATATAATTCTAGTGGTGCAGTTGCTAGAGAAGTATCTTCATATCGTCTAAGAACTACTCTTGAATTACAAGGTAATCGTCCTCAAGTTAATACAGTATCTAATGTAACTTACAATATAACAGTTGTAGGTGGTAAGTTTGTATACAGTGGCACATCACCCTCATTCTTAAATCTTGAAAGAGGAAAAACATATATTTTCAATCAAAACGATTCATCAAATGATGGTTTTACATTATTAGTTTCACCACAAGAAGATGGATGGCATACATCAAATCCAATAATTGTTGGTAATACAAATGATCTATACGACGGTCCTGTAACTAATGGTAACGGTATAAAATATTATATCGATGGTTCTGAAACAACATATCAGACATACATTTCTAGTTTCAATGGTGCTACAACAAGAGAAATTAGATTTACAATCCCTGTAAATGCTCCTAATATATTATATTTGTTCTCATATAGTGGAACTGGATATGGAATTAGAATAGTTAATGATGGTTATGTACTAGGAGATCTAGTAAATGATTACATTTATGATACATCTGTAGGAACTTTAGATGCTTATAATGGTAAGTTTGCTCCTACTCCAGAATATCCAAATGGAACATATGCATACTTTATGACAGAGGATAGTAGTGGTAATCCTGTTTATCCTTATGCTATTGCAGATCGTTTCTATGGAGTTCCTTTATTTGAAGGTGATACACCTCCTACAGAAGTTGATATATTCCCATCAGAGGCAGAAGGAGAGGTAATATTAAGTGATAGTGGAACTGTTTCTTATGTCAGAATGACTAAGAAAGGCGATAACTTCTTTGGTCCTGCTACAGCAAAAATTTTAGGAGGACAAGGAACTGGAGCTACTGCATCTCCGACTGTTCAAACAGTCACAGGTTTATCATTATTAAATCAAGGTAGAAACTATGCTACACCTCCTACTCTTATATTTGAAGGTGGTGGGGGACAAGGAGCACAAGGTGCTGCAGAAATTGATACTCTAGGTGAAGTTACTTCTATTAATGTTGTAGATCAAGGAGAATTTTATCAAGAACCTCCTTTCATATTAATTACAGGTGGAGGCGGTATTGGTGCAAGAGCAGAAGCAACTGTTGATCAAGGTAAGATTACTGGTATTAATGTAATAGAACCAGGTAAAGGATATACTTCTGCTCCTAATATTATCTTTACTAAATTAGTTAATTTAAAAAGAAAGTCAGATGCTAGACAGTCATTTAACTCTTCAGTTATATACTTAACTGGTGTTGTTAAAGATGTTGGTGCTGGTGACACAGAAATATTTGTAGATTCTACAGATGCATATCCTGGTTCTGGTCAAATTATATTAAATAAAGAAACAATATCGTACACTGCTAAGACTGCAGGTAAATTCTCTGGTTTAACTAGAGGTGTGAACTTTAATTATGATCAGAGAGTCATTTTAGACGCAGGTCAAAATGATTCTAATGGTTTATCAACATATAAATTTAATGTTGGTGATATTGCAATTCGTGCTGTTGAAAGTGCTAATAATAAAATTGCAAGAGTTTATGATTGGGATCCATCAACAAGAGAACTATTAGTTACTTTTGAAGTTGATGAACTTGCATTTATTGATGGTGGTATTCCTTCAACTGAGGACGCTATTGTTCAATTTGATGGAGGAACTGCAGCAAGTGCACCATCAGGATTTGATCCTCATGTTGTGTTAAATACTGTTGGTAGTAATATTACATTATTAACAGTTCCAATCCAAATATTTTCAGATAGATCTTTCCAAGATATTGCTGAAAATGAAGGTGCAGGTGATGGTATTGCTGACTTGGTAAATACTGGAACAGATTATGATGGTCAGATTAATCTTGATGGTGGTTTATATAATTCATTATATGGTATTGAGGAAACTCAAGGTGGAACTAACACAACTCTATTTGCTGTTGGTGATAGAGTAAAAGATGCTAGTTTACCATTTAAGTTTGCAACTGTTGACACTGCAGGTACACTTACAGATGGTGTAGAACATCCTGCAATATTAAATATTTACTTAGATCCTAATGTAGGAAATGGACAGAACTTTAGTGTTAACGAAGTAGTATTAGGTTCTGTATCACAAGTAAGAGGAACTGTAGTATCTTGGGATGCATCACAGAGTCTTTTACAAGTTAAAGACATAGTTCCATTTAATACAGGTAATATAAATGTTGGTATTGGAGGATTATTATATGAATTCTCTCAAGATGGAACGATTGTGGATTTCATTGTTCAGAATCCAGGCACCAACTATACAGGAACACCAACTGTAGCTATTGAAAACTTAGGTGATATACAAGCAACTGCAACAGTTACCATGACCACTGCGGGTGACCAAGTTGCTTCTCTAAGTATTACTAATGGTGGATATGGTATTCCACAAAGTGTAGATAGTTCATATAACTATCACCCTACAACTACATTTACAAATGCTGGTGGAGATTCCACTGGATCGGGTGCAGTTGTACAAGCGATTCTTGGTGGTGAGAATCTCGTAGGTAACGGTGGAGCAACGTACAGAATCAAGAGTATTGATTATCAAACGATTGTTCGCTCGTAACCTTCATAAATAAACAGGAGGACAGTAGTCACTAGGAAATGGCAGCTCTATTAACTGATCAATTTAGAATATTCTCAGCGAAGAAATTCATTAAATCTTTGGAAGGTCCTGATGCAACGCAAAGCGATGCAGTAGCAGGAGCAAACAGAGACAGGATCTACCTGTTTATAGGTAGACCTCAAACATGGGATAATGAAAACTCACCGCCACAGGCAGTGGACTCATTTTCCGAATTCTCAGGTTCGTATGACGACATGATCTCTCTGAAGAGAGTTCTAGCATCGGATACTGTACAAGTTTGTCGTAGAATCGACTGGGTTTCACCTGAGGAAACCACTGGTGGATTAGGTTTCACCTATGACATGTATCGTCATGATTACTCTCCTAGTAAAACTGCTGCTTCTGGTGCAACTAAATTATACGATTCTGATTTTTACGTTGTAAACTCTCAGTATCAAGTATATAAGTGCATCTATAATGGAACATCTCCTAGCGACCCTAACGGAAAACCTTCGACTGTTGAACCCACTGGAACGTCTACTTCTATTATCACTACTGGTGATTCCTATCGTTGGAAGTATATGTATACTATTCCAGTTGCTTCTGTGCTTAAATTCTTCTCCAATGACTACATGCCTGTCTTTACCAATGATGCGGTAAAAACAAACGCAGTTGCTGGTGAAATTGACACTGTTGTTATCAACGCTGCAGGTTCTGGTTACAACAACGGAACTTATGATAACGTTGCGATTAATGGTGACGGAACTGGTGGTAGAGTTTCGGTTGTTGTTGATGGTGGTAAAATTATCTCCACAACTGTGACATCTGGTGGAACTGGATACACATTCGGTAAGATTAGTGTTGATAGTATTACTGGTGTTGGAACAGGAACTGGTGGACAAGTTGATGTTATTATTCCTCCTCCAAATGGTCATGGTTCTGACTCTGTTGTAGAACTTGGTGCATTCCGAGTTATGATTAATGCTAAACTTTCATATGATGAAGGTGCAGGTGACTTCCCGATTGATAACGATTATCGTCGTATTGGTCTTATCACCAACCCTTTAAAGTTTGGAACTGAAGAACTTATTTCTGATCTAACGGTATCTGCTACTAAAGCGGTTATCTTTTCTCCCACATTCCAAGGAAATTATGTCCCCGACGAGATTATCACTCAAACTAGAGTTGTTGGTGGTACAAACGTTACTGCTCGTGCGAGAGTTATCTCGTGGAACGCAATCACCAAAGTTTTGAAATATTATCAAAACGCTGTTGATGGTATTTTCCCAGAGGTAACTGGTACACAAAATGAGTTTGATGGATCTAATGTAATTAATGGTGCAACATCTGGTGCTGCTGGTCAACCTGATGTTAACTTCCCAGCTGTTCCTAATGCTTCTTCTAGAACAATCAACAATACCGAGTATGACTTGGGTATGAAATTTAACAATGGTTATGCGAAACCCGAAATCAAGTCAAATAGCGGTGACGTTGTGTATATAGATAATAGAAGATCCATTAGTCGTGCAAACGACCAGGTAGAAGATATTAAAATCGTAATCGAGTTCTAATGGCACAAAACACTAATCTAAACGTCACACCATACTACGACGATTTCGATAAAGCAAAAAACTTTTATCGAGTGCTGTTTCGTCCTGGTTTTCCAATACAGGCACGAGAACTGACGCAAACTCAGAGCATTATGCAAAACCAGATCGAGAACGTAGGTTCTCATCTGTTTAAAGATGGTGCGATGGTCATTCCTGGTCAAATAGGATATGACTTACAAGTTGATGCAATCATGCTTCAAGAGTCATTCTTGGGTGCTGATGTTGAATTGTATAGAACTCAACTTAATAACAAAATTGTTACTGGTCTTACATCAGGTGTAAAAGCAAAAGTTCTGTTTAGTGTTTCAGAGACTTCATCTGATAAAGGATACATTACATTATATGTTAAGTATATTGAGTCTGGTGGAACTACACAAACTCAACAAACTTTTACTAATAATGAACAGTTAGTTACTGATACAGAAATTACTTTTGGAACAACTCTTATTGAAGTTGGTTCACCATTTGCACAATTATTACCAACTGGAGCAATCCAGACTGGATCTGCTGCGTACGTTCAAGAAGGTGTTTACTTCATTAGAGGTTTCTTCGTAGACGTGCCATACCAATATATTCTCCTTGATCAGTATGGAACCACACCAAAATATAGAATCGGACTTGAAATCCTTGAGTCAATCGTCACCCCAGAAGATGACTTATCGCTCAATGATAACGCTGCAGGCACATCTAACTATGCTGCTCCTGGTTCTCATAGATTCAGAATAACTACAAACTTAATTAAGAAGCAACTAACAGACGAGGCAGATAAAGACTTTATTGAATTACTTCGTATCAACGGTAATAAGATTGAAAAATTAGTTGATAGAAGTGCATATGATGAACTAGAAAAATCATTAGCTCTTAGAACATTTGAGGAATCTGGTGACTACGTTGTAAACGATTTCCAAATCACTATGAGAGAAAACCTCAATGATGGTTTTAATAATGGTGTTTATGAAACTGGAGATACTACAGCACAAGGAAATACTGCTATTGAAAGTAATTATGCAGTTGAATTTGGTCCAGGTACTGCTTATGTTAGAGGATATAGAATTAAAACTTTAACACCAAAATATGTTGACCTTGCTAAACCAAGAGATACTGATTCTGCACAGAATACTATCATTCCATTTGAATTAGGTAACTTCTCGTTAGTTCAAAATGTATTTGGTTTTGTAAACGTATCAGGTTCTACAATCACTAATTCATATCAGACTATAGAACTTCATGATAGATTTACAACAACACCTGGTGATGCTGTAGGTAATGTTATTGGATATGCTCGTGTTTCTTCTTTAGAACATTTTGCAGATCCTAACACAACTTTTGGTGACGCTGATGACAAATATAAATTAAATCTTTTTGATGTTCAGATGTTTACTATTCTGGACTTAGCAAGTGCTCAAACTGTAGGTCTTGGATCAGTTGTTACTGGTGTAACATCTGGTGCTAAAGGATATGTGGTATCTGCATCTACAGGTGATCATGCAACTTTATACGCAGTAGAGGGAAATTTCCAAGCTGGAGAAATGATACAAATTGATGGTATTAATTTAGATACCATTACAAATGTTCATGTTTATCAGTATTCTGATACTCGTCAAGTATTAGGAAGAGATGAAGGAACAAATGCTATTGAATTTACTGCTGATATTGTTCTTGAAGATTTTGTAGAATTGCAAGGTTCTACATTTACATATGATGCAACAGGTTCAGCTGAAAATATTATTGGACAAAACTCAAACTTCTCAATAGACTTGAGACCTGGTGATAGAATTTATTTTAGTGCAACTAAATTTGTTGATGTAGATTTTGTTGATCCTACAAATTTAACTTCTTCTAATACTGGAACTATATTTGACTTTGCTTTACAAAAAGTAAATGTTACACCTGGTGCAGGTAGTGCTGCTCCATCAGCAGGTGATTATTCTGTTGCTGTTAGATATAGAGCAAATCTTCAAGGGACAAATAATGCAACTCTCTTAGAACAGATGCCAAAACCATATGTCAAGAGTATCTCTGATGAATCTATGGTTGTTAGAAGAACTTTTGATGCTCAAACTGTATCATCTGGTTCTATTTCTATTACTCTTCCTGAGAATGAACAGTTCCAAGCACTTTCTAATTCAAACTATACATTTACTGTATTAGCAAGTACTAATGGAACTTATCCTGTTGGTGATCAAATTCCTATTATCACATCTGGAACAGGAAACTTAGGATATACATCTTTCACATCTGCAGATAGAACAACTATTCAGATTGACAATCTTACTAATATCACTTCAGTTAAAGTAACTGCATCCATTTCTAAGAATGTTACGCAGAGAAAAACTAAATCTGCTCAAAAGATGTTTGTGTTGAAAGTTAATAAAACTACTTTAAACTTAGACAAACAAAATTATAATTTAGCATATTCTAATCTTTATGGAACTAGAGTTCAAGATAAAGATATATCTCTTGGATTAACAGATGCTTATAAGATTCATGCTGTCTATGAATCACTAGATGATAGTGATCCTGTAATTCCTTCAATTACATTAGTTGAACCAACTTTCTTTGCTAATGGAACAGTAGTTACTGGTAGCACATCAAAAGCAAGAGCAAGAGTTGTAGATTTCAACTCAAGCACACTTAAGTTAACTATTGTATATCTAAGTGGACAATTTATTTCTGGTGAGACTGTAACTGGAACTGATAGTGCAAACACTGCTATCTCAGGTATTATCAATGATAGTGTAGGATCAGTTGTTGCTGGTTCTAAAGTAATTACTGAAAGATATGATCTTGTTGATGGTCAAACTAACTTTATTTACGGAATTGCTAAGATAGTTCGTAAGAAAGGTGTTGCTACACCAATTAGAAAATTAAAGATTGTTCTTGATTACTATGCACACTCTGCAACGGGTGATTATTTTGGTGGTCAATCATATCTTGATACTGCGTATGAAGATATTCCTATATTTGGATCTAAGTATTTACCAGATTATCTTGACTTCCGTCCAGGTGTTAAGAATCTATTCAGTGGAACTGGAACTGTTGGATCTCCTGCATTTGTAAACTGTTCAACATTTGACTTTATATCAAGAATATTCCCAACTTCTGGTACACCTTCTGCAACTTTATTTGATGTTCCTAAAATTGCAAGTGATTTCCGTTGTGATTTTGATTGGTATCTATCAAGAATTGATAAGGTATTCATATTACCTAATGGTGAATTCCAAGTTGTAACAGGTAAATCTGCAGAGGATCCTCAAGAACCATCAGGTATTGCAGATGGTATGCTTCTTGCAACATTATTACATTCTCCATATGGTTTTGATCCTTCAGAGGATACTATTATTCTTAGATCTGAGAATAAACGTTACACAATGCGTGACATTGGTAAACTTGAAACACGTTTAGGTCAGGTTGAATATTATACATCTCTGAATATGTTAGAGACAGATACATTTAATACTGAAATATTAGATGCTAATGGTAATAATAGATTAAAGAATGGATTTATTGTTGATGATTTTACAGATCATTCTAAATCTGCTGTATCAAATCCAGATTATAACGCTTCATTAGATTTTGTTTTAGGAGCTGCTCACCCATCTCATTATACAACTAATGTATCATTATTAATTAATGAATCATTATCTACAAATTATCAAAAAACTGGTCCTCTAATTACACTTCCATATACAGAAGAAGTATTAATTAATCAACCATATGCATCCCGTGTTGAAAATGTTAACCCATTTAACGTTTTTGCATACATTGGTCGTATTGATCTTTTACCTGCCTCTGATGATTGGGTTGATACAAGTCGTCTTCCAGTACGAGTTACTAATATTGAAGGTGATTTCCAAGCAACTAGATTAGCATTGAATACTAATAATGAAGGTTTCGCACCTGTTCAATGGGGTAGTTGGAGAACAAACTGGACTGGAACTGAGATTAGTGAAAGAACATTCAGAGCTGGTCGTCGTTCTGACTGGGGTAGAGGTCGTGCTGTAGATAGAACAACTACTACAACTACAACTGAAAGACAAACCAGAAGTGGTATTAGAACTAGAGTTGTTCCTAGAATTGATAATAGATCTCTAGGAGATAGTTTAGTTTCTGCAACAGCAATCCCATGGATTCGTTCTAGAAATATTGAAGTAGCAGTTGTTAGAATGAAACCTAGAACTACTTTCTATGGATTCTTTGATGGACAAAAGATTGCAGAATATATGATTCCTAAGGTTATTGAAGTTATTAAAGATGCATCAACTGATAGTAGAACTAACTCTACACCATTTGTTGTTGGTGAAACAGTTACAGGTTTGACAAGTGGATGTAAATTCCAAGTTGATCCTCCTAATAATTTCTATGAATTTAATCCTTATGATGATACTGCGATGCCTACATCATACTCATCTACTACAAACTTTATCAATATTGATACTGATAGATTAGCGGTTCAAGCAGTTGGAGATTACTATGGTAACTTCCAAGTTGGTGAAGTTCTTCAAGGTGCTTCTGGAGCAAGAGCTGTAGTTAGGCAACGTCGTCTTTTAACTGATAGATTAGGACAATGGAAAGGATCATTCTTTATACCAAGTCCTAGAACAGATACTAATCCTCGTTGGTCAACTGGAACTAGAACTTTACGTCTTACAACTAATGAGAATGATTCTAGAGTATTTGGAACTGTTGCATCTGCTGCTGAAACACAGTACCGTGCTGAAGGAACATTAAATACTGTTCAAGAAAATGTTCTTGCTATTAGAAACGCTGATATTGTTCGTGATACTGTTACTCAAGATAGAACAGTTTCCTCTACTAGAACTGAGACACGTCAGGTTGGTTGGTGGGATCCACTTGCACAATCATTCTTGGTTGATGAAGAAGGTGGAACATTCTTAACTTCAGTTGATATTTACTTTAATGCTAAAGATAATAACATTCCAATCTCTATGCAGATTAGAACAATGGAAAATGGTTATCCAACAACAACTATTCTTCCTTTCTCTGATACAACTTTAAATCCTGCAGATGTTCAGATTTCTGAAACAGGTGCTATTGCTACTAGATTTACATTTAGAGCACCCGTATTCATTCCTCAATCTATAGAACATTGCTTTGTTTTATTCTCTGACTCTAATGAATATCAGGTATGGATTTCTAGAATGGGTGAATTAGACATTAGTGGTGATAGAACTATCTCTGAACAGCCATATGCAGGTGTGTTATTCAAGTCACAGAACGCAACTACTTGGACTGCAGACCAGTATGAAGATATGAAATTTATTATTAATAGAGCGAGATTTGATAATTCTGCTGCTACTAGAGTTAGTTTAAATAATGCTCCTCTTGATATTGGTAATGGTGGAAAGGTTAAATTAGCCATTGATCCAGTTATTACTTTCAAACCACAACTTCAACTTGTAACTAACTCAACAACATTACCATTTACTATTGGTGCTAGATTGTATCAAAAAACAACTCTCGCTGAAGGTACTATTGTTGCTATTGCTACAAGTAGTTCTGGTGTATTGTTAACTATTAATGATATTTCTGGTAGTTGGCAAGCAGGTTCTAACACTGGAGGTGTTATTGCAAACCGTATTGTTTCATCTAAAACAACAGCAACTATGGTTGTGTCAAGTGCATCTGGTGACTTCCTAGTTGGTGAAACGATTACAGGTAACTCTGCTTCAGCACCTACTGCTGAAGTTGTAACTTGGACATCTGGAACAAATACACTGACCTTAAGATATGTTTCTACAGACTTCACTGCTTCAACTGAAACCATTACAGGTGGAACTTCTAGTATTACTGCTACTGTAAGTTCTATAACTTATGCTGGAGACGTTGTTGAAGGCGGTGCAGTTAGTGATGCATTTGTAAGTACAACTCCGACATATACAACAGATCAAAGAAGAGTTAGAATTTTACATCCTAATCATGGTATGCATGATACAGATAACAACGTTGTTCTTACAGGTATTACTTCAGAAGTTTCAGATACTTATCTAACATCTTCTATATCTGCTAGTGATACTTCTATCTCAGTTAATGATGCTAATGCATTCCATAAGTTAATTAATGGTGCTGCTATTAGTACAACAAACTTAGGATACATCAAGATTGATGATGAAATTATTTCTTATAGTGCTATCTCAGCTAATGGTAAAACAATTACTGCTAATGAAAGAGGACTAGATGGAACCACTGCAGCATCTCATGTTGATGAATCAGTTGTTGAATGTTATAACCTTGATGGTATTCCTCTAATAGAAATTAATAAAACACATACTGCAATTTCATCACCAACACTTGATAGTTACGATTTAGCAACATCTTCTATTGGAAAACTTGGAATTAAATCTGGAGGATCAAATTCTATAGCATCACAGAATATTCAGTATGAAGTTCTTGTTCCTCAGATTCAAAAACTTCTTCTTCCGAAGACTACTATGACTGCAAGAGTTAATACTATCACAGGTACATCAATCAATGATGGTGCTACAATGTCACAAAATTCATTTAGTAACACTGGTGCATTCTTAGATGTTAACCTTGATCAAGATAATTACTTTACTTCACCACAATTAATTTGTTCACAGGCAAATGAGTCTGCTGAATTGAATGGTGAAAAATCAATTAGAGTTGATTTAACAATGCAGACAGAATCTACACTTGTATCTCCTATTTTAGATACTGATAGAATGTCTCTTACATTGGTAAGTAGTAGGATTAACAGTCCTTCTGATCCTAATACTGCATTATTACCTTTCGGTGATACACATGAAGCAGTTTATATTACTAAAGCTGCTGATTTGGTTAACCCATCTTCGTCAATTAAATTGATATTCAGTGCTTACCGTCCAGCGAACACTTTCATAAAACCTCTATATAGAGTATTACCGACTGGATCTACTGATTCGATCGATACTCAGGGTTTTGAATTCTTCCCAACAGGGTCGGATTCTGCCTCTATTCCTGCTACAACAGAACAGGAGATTTATAGAGAATATGAATATGAGATTTCTGGATTAGACTTTAGTCAATATCAGATTAAAATCTTATTCGTATCTAACAATCAGGCATATACCCCTATTGTTAAAGATTTAAGAGCAATCGCTCTTGCTGTATAATGAAAGTTGCTGTTCAAGATTGTGAAGGATGGTATAAAGATGACATAACTGGAGCAGTCCAGTGTGCCGATACCAAAAAATATAATGATTACATGAGAAGTTATCGTGCTCGAAAACGAAAGGATAGAGATTTCGATACTTTACAAAATGAGGTTTCTGAGTTAAAATCTGAATTAGGCGATATTAAGTCGCTTTTACTAACGTTAGTCAAAAACTCAAATTAAATTATGTCTGCAACACCTAGTTCAGCACCTGTTGAGAGAGTATCTCAGGAGAGTATGCTTGGTCAGTTCAAAGAACAATTAAGTAAACTCCTTGCAGAGAATCAGCAAATGTCTGAAAAAATCAAACAAAATGAAATTCAAGCACTTAAGCTTCAAGGTGCTATTGAAACCCTAGAATATTACAACCCACCAACACCAGAAACACCTCCAGAAGAGGAAGTAGACAACGTAGATGTGGGATAATATTTAAAGGGGGAGCAATCCCCTTTTTTACTAGCATAAATAACTTTGAAGCATTATCTCATAGAGTTGTCGTAAAAAATGGCAAATAGATTACAATTAAGAAGAGGTGGAGCTCAGGAATGGGCAAACTCAAACCCAATTCTCGCACAAGGAGAATTAGGAATAGAATTAGATACTGGTAGATTTAAAATCGGTGATGGTGTTACTGCATGGAACACTCTCCGATATGAACGTCCTGTAGAATCTACATCAAACACTGCCAACACTCTTGTACAGAGAGATGCTGATGGTAATTTTGCAGCAGGTACGATCACTGCGACACTGATCGGTAATGCTTCAACTGCTGCTAGATTATCTTCAACTCGTCAAATAAACTTAGCAGATGACCTTACAGGATCTGCTGTTTTTGATGGATCTCAAAACATCACAATTAATGCTTCTCTAGGTTTAATAACAACACTTCCACATTATGATGGAACAGCAGCACCAACAGGAACTTACACAAAACTTGTTGTTGATGCTAAAGGTAGAATTACAAATGGTTCTTTTCCCTCTACTCTTGCAGATTATAACTTAAATGGAACAGTAGAAGGTTCATCTGCACAACCATATGACCTTGACTTAGTTGCAATTTCTGGTCTAACGACTACAGGTATTATTTCAAGAACTTCTGGTGGAGCAATGTCCACTAGAACAATTACAGGTACTGCAGGTAGAGTTTCTATCACAGATGGTGGTGGAATAAGCGGTAACCCAACTATTGATTTGGTTACTACAGCTGTTAGTGCAGGTGACTATAATACTGAATCCCTGACATCTGTAGCAGGTTCACAGACAGTTAATGCTACAAAATTCTCAGTTGACGACAGGGGTCGTTTAACAAGTGCTACAACTGTGCCTATCGCTACAGCAGTTGAAGGAACTACTGCACTAGATTATAATGCAGGTACTTCATATTCTAGATATGATATCATTAAAAATGCCTCGAAGGTATATCAGGCATATCAGGATGTTAGTGCAGGTGCAGGTGCTCCTACTCATAGTAGCGGTGACAATGGCGGGTGGAGATATCTCGCTGCCGAAAGCACAGAACAGAAGGGTCTTGCCTCTTTCGCACAAGAGGATTTTGATGTAGCATCTGGTCATGTATCTATTGCTGCTGCAGGTGTAGACAACACACAATTACAAAATAATAGAGTTTCTTTTGCTGATGGAAATGCTGTTGAGCATTTTGAATTAGATCAAGAACTTACCTCTACCACAGGTTATCGTGGTTTCAATAAATTAAATTACGTTAAAGTAAATGATACCTCAGGTAATCTTCTGTTTGGTGCTAATAACACTGGCGATAGTGGTGCTGGTGAGGTCGATATCAATGTAAGAACATATATTTCTGATCCAGATATTACTTTAGATGGATCTAGCAATCAGACATTATCTAAAACTGGTGATGGTAACTTAACATTTGGTTTATCTCAAAGTAGTTCTTCTGCTAGGAATCTAACACTTACTTCAGTAAACTCAGGTGCTGGTGCTGGTAACATTCTTCTTTCAGCAGATGATACTATTACACTTACTGCTACTGAATCTACTGGTAAAGTTCATATTGAAGATTCAAGATTCCAAGACAATTATATTGGAACAACTAATTCTACAATGCACCTTGATCCAGGTGATGATAGAGCAATCACAGGATTAGTAAGGATACATGGAGACTTACAGATCGATGGAACGACTACAACAGTTAATAGCACAACGATCACATCTGATGATCCTATCATCACTCTTGGTGGTGATACTGCTCCTAGTACTGATGATAATAAAGATCGTGGAGTTGAATTCAGATATTACGATACTCAAGCAAGAGTTGGATTCTTTGGTTACGACGATTCTTACACAGACCTTGGAGGACATGTCGGAGGATTTACATTCTTACACAATGCCACAAATACCTCAGAAGTATTTACTGGAACAGCTTCTGGGATCACAGCAGGTAATTTAAAACTTACAACAAATACTAATTCAACATCTAATACTACTGGAGACTTAGTAGTTGCAGGTGGTGCAGGTATTGGAGATGATGTTAATATTGGTGGATTACTAGATGTAGATGGAACATTCCGTGCTAATAGCACTTCTCGCTTTGATGACACCATGGTGTTACAAGGTGCTTCTAAATCATTACAGTTTAAAAATGGATCTGGAACTGTTAAGACAGAGATTCATACAACTTCTGGTAATGCAGAATTTGGTGGTATCGTAACAGTCTCTGGTAATACAGACTTAAATTCAAACTTAAATGTAGCATCTAATGTTCATTTTGAATCTACAGATACACCTACGATTGTATCTGGTGCTCCTCATACTATCGGTTCTAATGACTATGGTTCATTTAGATTTGATGGTGGTGGATATGTTGCAGGTAATGTTCTCTTTAATGGTGATATTTTCCTTAACGGTGACTTTAACCAACAAGAAGACGTAACTGAAAACTATGGTTTAAGAAACTACCTATCTATTCGATACAAACTAAGAACTGGTTCTATTGCTGCATATACTCCAAGTTATTCAAACCATAACACTTCTAACTTAAGAGTCTTTGGTGGTGCTGGTATTAACACAACACTACACGTTGGTGCTACTGGATCAGGACAAGGTTTATTTGTTGGTAAGAAAAACTCTGGAGACACAGTTAAGTTTAGTGTTGACGGTCCTTCTGGTAACACTGATATTCAAGGAACATTAACAGTAGAAGGTCAATCAACCATTAATGATGGTCTAATTATCAATGCTTCTAACGAAGAGTTTGCAATTCAGAATGGTTCTGGCACAGATAAGTTTACAGTTGATACTGATAATGGTAATACTGTAATTCAAGGTACAGTTAATATTAATGGTGTTACTGATATTGATGCTGATTTCGCAGTTAGAAACGGAACTACTGATAAGTTCTTTGTCGATAACGTAACTGGTAATACTAATATTGAAGGAACTCTAACTGCTGATGGTCACACTGAATTAAATTCCACTCTTAATGTTGATAGTAATACAACTCTTGGTGCACAACTTACAGTAACTGGTAACTCCGAGTTCAACGGAACTGTAGATGTTGATGCAAACTTTGCAGTCAGATCTGGAACTACAGATAAGATGACTGTTGCATCTTCTACAGGTAACATCGCAACTGATGGAACTCTAGTTGTTGCAGGTCAAACAACTATTAATGACTCTTTAATTGTTCAAAGTGATAACGAAGTAGTTAATATAAACAATGGTTCTGGCACAACTAAGTTCAGTATTGATACTGATAACGGTAATACAAATATTATTGGAACATTAACAGTTGGTGATGCAACTCAGATTAATGATACATTCCAAACATCTGGTGTAAACACATTTACAAATAACACACAACAAACTCTAACTGGTTCTTATGCTGCTGATGGTGCTATCAGGTTAACTGGTGGTGCAGGTATTGCTAAGAATCTTGCTGTTGGTGAGGGTCTAAGAGTTTATGGTGGCACTGAATTAACAGGTGCTCTTGATCTTAACAATAGTGCTGATATATCTGGTGCTTTAGTAACTCACGATGATGTTACTATCACTGCAGATAATAAGATGTTTAAGATTCAAAATGGATCTGCAGCAAATAAATTTACAGTTGATACTGACAATGGTAATGTTGATGTTCAAGGAACACTAGATGTTGCAGGTGCTTTAACAACTGCAAATGATCTAATAATCACAGGTAATCTTACAGTCAATGGAACAACAACTACAGTTAACTCTACGGTCACAACTATCGATGACCCTATCATTACTGTTGGTGGTGACACAGCACCAGCGTCTAACGATGGTAAGGATCGCGGTGTTGAATTTCGTTATTACGATGGGTCTGCTAAAATTGGTTTCTTTGGTTTCGACAGATCATCATCCCAATTCGCATTCGTAACAAGTGCAACTAATAGTTCAGAAGTTATTTCTGGTACTGATGGTGCTCTAAGAGCAGGTAGTTTAAATCTTACTGGTGCTGGTACATCTCTTGATGTTGATGCTAATGCAAATATTGATGGCACACTCACAGTAGATGGACAAATTATATCTCAAGTATCATCTGGACCTGCTCTTGTTATACCTACAACTGACAAAATTAATAATCTAAACGCAGACTTACTAGATGGTATGACAACTGCGACTGCTGCAACAGTCTCTACAGTTGTAAATCGTGACGCATCTGGTGACTTTGCTGCTAATCAAATCACTGCTGCTAGTGCTGCAGGATCTGGTGCAGGTTTCTTAGGTAACGCATCTACTGCTGATGCATGGAAGACTGCTAGAACATTCACCCTTGCAGGTGTTGTTCAAGGTTCTGTATCTGTAGATGGTAGCTCTGCTCCAACAATTACAACAACATTTGTTGATGGTGACATTACTGCACTTGCTGCAATGTCAGGAACTGGTTATGTAGTCCGAACTGCTGCTAACACCTATGCCCAAAGAACTCTCCAAGTTACCGCATCGTCAGGAATTACTCTTACTAATGCTGATGGTGTTTCTGGTAATACTACAATTAACGTTGCTTCTGCGAGTACTAACTCTGCTAACAACCTCGTCCTAAGAGACGCATCTGGTAACTTTGCTGCTAATGTTATTACTGCTGCCTTAACTGGTAACGTAACTGGAACAGTTTCAAGTATTGCAAACCATGATACTGATGCATTATCTGAAGGATCAACAAATCTATACTTTACTAATGAAAGAGTTGATGACAGGATTGATGCTCTTGTCTCAGCAGGTACTGGTATTACTAAAGTTTATGATGATGCTGCAGGCACATATACATTAACAGTAACTCAAGCAGATATTAATACTGACAATGTAACTGAGGGATCAACAAATCTCTTTACTACTGCTGCTAGAACAAGGACTCATTTCACATACGGAACTGGTATCACACACAGTAGTGGAACTCTTTCTGTAACTCAGGCAGACATTAATACTGATAATATTACTGAAGGTAGCACTAATATCTTCTTTACAACTGCTCGTGCTAACTCCAACTTTGATACTAAGATTGCTGCTGCTGACACAGATGCTTTATCTGAAGGTTCATCAAATCTTTACTATACAGATGCAAGAGCAAACGCAAGAGTTGCTGCTGCAACAGGTGCAAACTTAGATCTATCCAGTAAGTCTACAACTAACCTTTCTGAAGGAACTAATCAATATTATACAGAAGCAAGAGTTCAAGCAAAACTTGACAATGCGTTCTCACAACTTAAAGCAATGTTAAATAATCTTGCTACTACAACTACGTTAACTCTTAACTTATCAGGTGATCCTACACCTGGTGCTGTTGTAGCAACGACTGTTTCTAATGGTGGTGGAGGAGGATTCTCTGGTGCTACTGCGGTTGCAACCTCTGGTGGAACTGGATCTGGATTGACTGTTAACACAACAGTTGATGCTGATGGAAATATCACTGCTGCTGCAGTCAACGCAGGTGGTTCTGATTATCTAATCTCAGATACAGTTACAATTACCAACGCAAATGCAGGTAAAGTTCTATCAATGAACTTAGGAACATTATCTGGAGGAACTGGTTACACAACTGCAACTGGAGTTTCTGCAACTGGTGGATCTGGATCTGCTCTAACTGTTGACATTACTGCTAACGCAGGTGGTGTTGTTACTAACGTTGTTATCAACAATGGAGGTACAGGATACGCTGCTGATGAAACAGTAACTATCCTAAATGCTAACGCATCTGGTATTAAGACTGTTGGTAACATTAGTGCTGCTGATGCATTAAGAACTCAGGGAACTTACACCTTAGGAACATCTGATTACAGTACACAAGAATCAGGTGCTAACGCAACATTCACTGTTGTTGTTGATGCAAATGGTGCTGCTAGTGTTACTGTGACAGATGATGGTAGTGGATTCATTGTAAATGAAACAGTAACAGTTGCTGATGCTCAACTTGGTGGTGGCGGTGGTGCTTCACTTACATTTGATGTAACAACCATTCATGGTAACAGTGCTACTGTAAACACTTCCACAGTTGCTACAAACGCAACTCTTGCTCTAAGTGACATTACCACTATGGAAGTGGGAGCGACTGTCACAGGAGCAACCAGTGGCACTACAGGGGTCATTACTGCTTTAGGCACTAATGCTATCACTGTTGATAATGTTGACGGATTCTTCAAGTCTGGAGAAGTCGTCGCTGCTAATGATGTTTCTGCCTTGACTATATCCTCATTCAGTTAATAAAAAATGTCTGCTACTAAACCTGCAAGTAAAACAGAATTAAAAGACTACGCTCTTCGTAGATTAGGATATCCTACGATCGATATCAACGTTGCAACTGAGCAACTTGATGATCTAGTAGACGAAGCAATCGACTTTTATCAAGAGTATCACTATAATGGTAGTTACAAAACCTTCATGAAAATTGAGGTTACTGATGCTATTAAAACTGCTGCACAAGGATTTTCTCAGGAAGGTTCTACTGCATGGTATGAAATGGATAACTATGTTTCATTACCACCAGGCACATTAGGTGTTAATCATGTATATTCTCAGATAGGTGCATCAAGTATAGTACCAGGTAATATTTTCAATATTAAATATCAAATCTTTTTGAATGATATCTATGCTATGACGCATGGACATATTCTACATTATTTCATGACTTCACAGTATCTTGAAACTCTTGACTGGGTGACTAACTCACAAAGAGATCGTAGAGTCAGATTTAATGAACATCAAGGTAGATTATATCTTGATATGGATTGGGCAGATTTAATGGCTGGTGATTTCATATTAGTTGAAATGTCTCTTAGACAAGATCCAACTACATATACCAGTATGTTTAATGATAACTGGTTGAAAGATTACGTTGAAGCATTATTCATGCAACAATGGGGAAGAAACCTAAGTAAGTATGATGGCATTCAAATGTTAGGTGGTGTTACACTTAATGGTCGTCAAATTTTAGAAGACGCTTCTAAATTTAAAACAGATTTAGAGGAGACTCTTAGAACAACTTACGAACTTCCACCTTTAGACTTAATAGGGTAACCACTAATGGCAATCTCAAATACACCAGCACAAGATTACGTCCAAAGTGATTATTCTAATAGTGCTAGACTTAACATTAATGGGTCTGCACAAGAACAAAAATTTATTGAAAATCTTATTGTAGAAACTATTGAAATTTATGGGCAAGATATTTATTATGTTCCGAGAACGATTGTCAACAGGGATACAGTCCTTGGAGAAGACGCGGATTCGCAATTTGACAGTGCAAAAGCAATTCGAGCATATGTCAATAATGTTGAAGGATGGGAAGGACAAGGTGAGTTACTTAGCAAATTTGGAGTACGTATCGAAGACAAGACAACTTTTATTTTCTCCCGTGAAAAATTTAAAGAAAAGGTTGACGACTCTACAGTTCTTAATGTCGAAGGACGACCCAACGAAGGAGATCTAATTTGGTTTCCTGTAACAAAACATTTGTTTGAAATTAAATTTGTAGAAGCAGAAAAACCATTTTATCAATTAGGAAAAGGTTATGTTTGGGAATGTCAGTGTGAACTCTTTGAATACAGCGACGAAGATCTCGACACAGGAATCGCAGAGATCGATGCAATCGAAACTGCCTTTGCTAATGCTATTACAGTTAACTTTGCTACTGGAGGGACTGGTGATTTCACAGTTGGTGAGATTGTTGCTGGAGGCACATCTAATGTAACTGCTGAAGTTAAGGCATGGGATTCCAATACAAGACAGTTACAAGTCTTTAATAGAAGCGGTATCTTTACTATTCCTGAGACTGTCACAGGACAGTCCTCAGGTGCTGCATGGACTTCTGCATCATACAATACACTAAATAATGTGAACACTGCGGACTCTATAGATCAGAACTATGACTTTGAGACCCTAGATAACGATATAATAGATTTTTCAGAAACAAACCCATTCGGGACATTTGGTTCATCTACTGACACTACGGTTTAATTATGTTAGGCACTTATACATACCACGAAATTTTTAGAAGATCAGTTGTTGCATTTGGAACATTATTCAACAACATAGAACTTCGTCGTAATGATGAAGTGATGAAAGTTCCTTTAGCATATGGTCCTAAAGCAAAATTCTTAGCAAGACTAGATCAAGTTCCTGATCCTACTAATAAAAGAGTTCAACTTACTTTACCTAGAATTTCTTTTGAGATTAATGGTCTTGAGTATGATTCAAGTAGAAAAGTTTCACCAACACAAAAAATTAAAATAGCAAGCACTTCTGATAAAAACAAATCAATGTTTATGCCAGTGCCATATAATCTATCATTTGAGATGGGTATTATATCTAAGAATCAAGATGATAGTTTACAGATTGTTGAACAGATATTACCATACTTCCAACCTCATTATAATTTGTCAGTTAAATTAGTCCCTTCAATGAATGAGACTAGGGATGTTCCTATTGTTTTAACTAATGTAGAATACGAAGATATTTACGAAGGTGAATTTGCAATAAGAAGAGCAATCACATATACTCTTCAGTTTACAATGAAGACATACTTATACGGTCCTGTCAGAGACGAGAAAGTCATCAAGAAGGTTATCACAGACATGTATACCAGTACAAACACTACATCTGCACCAAGAGAAGTTCGTTATACTATTCAACCAAATCCTCTTACTGCAGATGCTGATGATGATTTCGGATTTGGTATTACAGATTCAGACTTTACAGACAGTAAGAAACGTAATCCTGTGTCTGGAGCTGATGAAAACGTATGATAAGAATTTTTGTTGTATTAACTTTAGTATGGGGAGTTCTAATCGGATTACCAAAATTTGCTCATGCAAATCATTTACCAGTCATGTATGTGCAAGTACCTCAGTGGGCAGATGATTGGGCAGTTTGTGCTGTAGATGTTCCTGATGCGAAATGTCATTGGTATGTTATGTCACCTGACAATACATTTGGTGAAGGTTTTGATTGGGAAGAAGCACCATGGTTTGATGCTAATGGTCTAAATGATATTGCACCCATGCAAGCAAAAACAGTTGTAGAGAGGTTACAAGAACAATGACTAATCCTTTTGATGGTTTGAATGATGAGTTTGGTGTAGAGAAAACTGCATTACAAAAACATGTTGAAAAAGTAAAACCTATAATTAAGAAGTCTGCGGAAGAAGATGTAAAGTCAGACTATGAAGTTTCTCGTGCTGCATTACATAGTTTAGTAATGAAAGGACAAGAGGCAGTAGATGGCATATTAGAAGTTGCACAAGCATCTGATCATCCTCGTGCGTACGAAGTTGCTGCAACAACAATTAAAGCAGTGGCAGATACAACAGATAAATTAATTGATCTTCAGAAAAAAATGAAAGACTTAGATTCTGAAGAAAAAAAGAATTCTCCATCTACAGTAAATAATACTATGTTTGTTGGTAGCACTGCAGAGTTACAAAAGATGTTAAAGAAAGAAAAAGAGATAAATAAAAAGGACAAGAAATAACACGACGAGACATGTCAGTTTTAAACGTTTTAAGCACTAATTCCGTTGCAGCAGGTGCAACTGAATATCAAGTAATACAAACAGGATATTACAGAGTTGGATCTACTGCAGGTGCAGCAACTGTATCACTTAATGGTGGTCCTGCAATCACACTTGTTCAGAATGAATTCATTCTTCTCAAAGGTGGTAAACCTGGTCAAGCAAAGATTGTAAAAGCAGTATCTGATTCTACTGGTGACTATATCCTAGGTCATCATATACAGGCAACAGGTGACGCACATCCATTCTCAACTGGTGATTTTATTGCAGTTGAAGATAATAGCACATCACCCGCTATTGATAGTAACTTCCTTTCTGCAGGAACTGCAGGTAAAAAGATCACTGCTGTCACAGGAAATACAATCGCTACTGATATCGATTCATCGAGTGCATCAGCAGATTATACTTTCGCTTTCTCAGGTCCTCAAGCGATCGTGAAAAGATGTATAAAGATTGTAGCAGCAACAAGTGCAGTAATAGTAGAAGAAGTTCAAGTCGTTGGTGGGTAATGCTCAACGAACGGAAAAAAACTTTAGGTAGAGATAAGCCTCAAGGATTTGGGGCTGCTCAACTTGGTCCTGTTAATCAGGAAGCAGAAAGAATTATCCGTGGTATGAAAAATAAAAGTGCATCCAGATTTAAAAGTTTATATGGTAAACGTGATAAAGAAGTGATGACACTAACAGCAAACAAGTTAGCATTAAAAGATCAATTAAAAGTCATGTATTACAAAGATTTTATAGATTTAGTTGAGGGTAATCCTACTACTAGGATGCTGACAAAATCTAAGACCCAAACTACTGGAAATATTTCTGCTGATCGTGGAACAGATGAAAAGAAAAACAGAGCAAGTAGAAAATCACTTGAGAAAGATCTCAAGAAAAAAGGTATTGGGTACAAAAAAGGAGTTGGAGAATATAAATATTCATCAGGTGAAGGCACAGGTCGTGAGGTTTCATACCAAACAAGTCCTGGCAAAGGAATGTCCAAACGTCGTTTCGGCAAAGTCATGCGTCGTCTTGGTAGAAAGCATGGTCAGGAATCAGTAATCACTAAGAAAGGTAATAAACCTGCAAGATTACATGATACTGAAAAGAAAAAACCTGATAAGTCTTTTACTTTAGGTAAATCAAAACCAGGTAAAAATCCATCTGGTATGGGAGAAACTTCTGGCACAAAAGTTAGAAGTGGAAAACTATCTAAGAAAACCAACAAACCTGCAATCCATTATGGCAAGTAGCATTACTGAAATCGCAATGAAGACTGATAAGAAGGTTCCTCTTGGACGTAAGAGTAATCCTTATGGAAAACGTGCTATACTAAAGATGCTTATTAAATCTGTTGCTGAAAAACAGAGATCTAAAGCTGGTGTTACATCTGAAGAAATGACTAAATCACAAATTAAAAAACGTGATGAAATTGCTGACTCTATGAGCACTAGAGAGTTTAATAAGAGATATGGTAAAGAACGTGGGAAAGATGTTAAATATGCGACTGCTACTAAATTGGCAATGAAAGAAGTTGCCTACAATAAAAATGTTGAAATTGTAATGAAGCACAATGGTATTCAAAAAATTAAGGGGAAAGAAAGACCGAAGAACTTGGGACATGGTTCAATTAATGAAAAATCCAAAAGTGGTGATAGTTCTTTGCGTGACTGGTTTACTAAGAGTAAGTCTTCTGATGGTACCCCTGGTTGGGTTCAGTTGGGTGGGAAATATGCAGGAAAACCCTGTGCCAAACAACCAGGACAAACAACAAAACCTAAATGCGGTTCCTCTAAAATGAAAAGAAACCTAAATAAGAAAGAGGAGGATGCAGCCTTTCGTCGCAAAAACGCAAAAGATCCTAATCCAAATAGAAAAGGAAAAGCAATCAACGTGAAAACAGAATCTACACAAATACACGAAGGCGAAAAAGATGCATGTTACCATAAGGTAAAATCACGTTATTCAGTTTGGCCAAGTGCTTATGCAAGCGGTGCACTTGTCAAATGCCGAAAAGTTGGTGCAAAGAATTGGGGAAACAAGAGTAAGAAAGAAGAATTTGAAGGAAACAAATCTTTCCAAGAATTTCAAGAAGCAGGAAAGAAGTGTTGGAAAGGTTATGAGAAAAAAGGAACCCAAACCTTATTCGGCAAGACGTACAATCGCTGCGTAAAGAAGGAAGAAAATGAAATCGAAGAAGGAGCAGCATGGACAAAAAAGTCAGGAAAAAACCAATCTGGGGGACTTAACGAAAAAGGCAGAAAAAGTTACGAACGCGAAAATCCTGGATCTGACCTTAAAGCACCTAGCAAGAAAGTTGGAAACCCCCGCAGGGCGTCCTTCTGTGCTAGAATGAAGGGTATGAGAAAGAGACAGAAACCATCTAACAATACAGGTGATGATAGGTTATCTAAGTCACTTAGAGCGTGGAACTGCTAAATGAAAGTTTGTCCCAAGTGTGATGCAACTTGGATAGAAGGACAGTTATATTGGTCAACAGGTAAAGAGGGATGTCCTCATGATCTTGCAGGTTTACTCTGTAATGGTTATGATGATGACAGTTGTATAAACCCATGTAAAGGATCTGATAGTGGTCAGACATGGGAAATTCGTCGTGCAATGATTAAGTAATTATTACATGTATAGATAGTACATATACCTATTAATATGTTAAGAGCATTTAATTCTATTGTATTATCCGTAACGGTAGCAATTATTGATTTCTTGTATCGTGGTAGAGACTTTCAAAGATTTTGGGTGCTTGAGGAGATAGCTCGAGCACCCTATTTTGCTTTTTTGAGTGTCTTACATTTTCGAGAATCAATGGGGTTACGCGGACCAGAACACATTTATCTAATGGAGGAACATTTTGGTCAAACACTTAACGAAACAGAACATCTTGAATATATGGAATCTAGGGGTGGTAACGCTTATTGGATTGATCGCTCTTTTGCCCGACACCTCGTCCTTGTCTATTATTGGATTATGGTGGTTTATTACGGGTTATTTCCTATTTCTGCTTATGACCTAAATGAAAGAGTAGAGTGGCACGCTGCTCATACATATGGAGAATACCTAGAAAGGTTTCCAGATGACGAGGACATTATTAGAATAAGAAATGATGAAATCAAACATGCTCAAGAACTATCTAATGCTATGGAGTTAATTAAAAAATGACAACAGAAACCTTTTCCGAAAACGATTATAAATTAATTATAGACGCACTATGGAAACGTCAAAGATGTTTTATCGCAGGTGATAAAATGTTTAAAAAATACGAATCTCTTATTAAGGAATTTGAACATGCCAGTTTATCGCGACTATGAGATTAGACTTAATCTCAATGAATTAATTGAACAAAGAATTCCAACTTGTGATCTGTTACATCCAGACCATTGTTTAACAGAATCTCAAGTGGCAGACATTGCTCATGATATTAATATGGATTTAGATTTACATCCAATCTTTCATCAAATTGATGATCATATTATGAGATATGTAAAAGCAGCTGGAATTAAAAATGAAGACCATTGGGTCGAGAAAAAATTAAAAGATCTGAATGATTAACTATGAAAGGAATGAAACCTACTGAATCTTCTGAACAACTTATTCAACGTTTTACTAAACGTACTATACAGTTATCTCAGAGAAAACAAGAACTTCAAGAAGCATATGATGAGTATGTAAAATTAGAAAGAGATTTAACTAGACTTGAAGGTTCTATGCAAGCAATCGAATATGTTGCTTATGGTAAAATGCCAGGAGATGGTAACCATGAAGGTATGAAAGACCATAACCCACATAAATAATAGGTGGTAAATGGAGTTGAAAGATCATGTCCCATTACACTGTTGGTTATCACGATAACCTAAATCATCATTATGAAATCTGTGAGTATGCAGACGATGCATACAACGCAATCAAGCAAGCAAGGGAAGACCTCAAAGGTTTTAATAACCCACATGCTGCTGAGTATTGTATCAAGGAGGATTAGTATGAATGGTAGATTAGATAAGGTCGCAATGACAGATAGACTTATGAAACTCAAAAGAGAATTACACTATAAGTGTGAGATCGGAGAGAAAGGTAAGTGGGAATGTGTAGGAGCAAATGAATATTTGAATAAAACTTTTGATATATTAGACGAATACTGGCAATAATGGTTGTCTGGGGTGTTGTTATTATGGTAGGAATACTTGTAATAATAGTCACTTGGTATATCGTCTATATACTAAGAATGGCATTTATGGAGATGAACGATGGCAGCAATGGTTCCACCAAGTCGGAAAAGTTGCTATAACTTTAGAGTTGTATCGATTGATAGAGTAGTTGATGGTGATACCATTGATGTGTCTATTGACTTAGGATTCGATCTTATAAAAAAAGAACGAGTACGCGTAGCTGGTGTTGATACTCCTGAGAAAAGAACTAGAGACTTAGAAGAAAAAGCACTCGGTATTGATGCTACAAATTGGATGAAAAAAAACCTAGAGGAAACTCTTGATGGAGACGAAGAACTTACTATCAGAACCGAACTTGTCGGTGGCATGGGTAAGTATGGTAGGCTTCTTGGTTGGTTATACGTTGGCGATGATGAAGTATCACTCAACGAAAAAATGATTACTGAAGGATATGCTTGGGCATATGATGGAGGTACAAAACAAAAGAATTTCGAGGAACTACGCGAAATTCGTAGATCATTAGGCACACTATTGGAGGGTTAAAAATGTCTTGTGGAGATCACGAAAAAATGAATCCTGTTGTACATGTTTTATACCATATAAAAGAATGGGATAAAAAAATGGCACAGAGATTTCAAGATAAGTTCGGTCTAACCGATTATCAAATGAAATGTATTTCCTTTGCTAAAGGATTTATTATTGGAGCAATTTTACTGTAATGAGAGAACAACTACTTAAAGCACTTCTTGCACACGCACAAGGAGATATTCAAAAACACGTTGCAAACGTAGAAGTATATCTTACAAACCCTGCAGGAATTGGTGAACACTCTAACATTGTAGAAGCGATAGAACAAGAATTAAATGAGATCGCTAAGTATCAAGATCAGATTGATGTGATACAAAAATACTTCATGAAAAAAAGTGACAAGTCTAACGGCTGAAGTATCTAATTATATTAGAAAAGAATTAAAAAGTTTTCCAGATGTCAGACCTTTGGAGAACAAATATCCTATTGTTGAAAACGATAAGGTATTCATTATGAATGAGATGCATCAAAGTAAAAAACTTAGAAAGATGCATTTAGAAATTGGGTATACGGATAACATTGAAGTGATGCATTGTGTATTGTATCCCTCAGTAGATTATCCTATACCCATTTTTGGTGCTGATATTGTAGCAACACCAAAAGTAATCACTGCTGCAATCATAGATATAACTCCTGTATTTGGAACAGAAAGACTTATAGAATTATATAAAGATATATCATTCAAATATAAATTTGAAGAGAATAGAATTTTACCACAATGGGGTGAAGAGGTATTTTCAGAAGGATGTAAATTTGTTCGTATTAAGACTGAAAAAGAAAAACAGATGTATTTGGATATGATTAAGGACTCACTTTATCTTTACAGAGGTATAGTAGAAAACGCAGTGTTTGATATGCAATGGATAAATACTATGAAAAGGATTGATGACCAATGCTGGTACTGCACATCTCAAAGAAAAAATACAAAGACAAAAGCAGTTCTAAGTCAATGGTTCGACCCAGAATGGGCAGATAACTACATCAATGATATTCTATTTGATAAACCAAAATGGCAAGCACTGAGCAATACTTAGGTAATCCTAATCTTAAAAAAGCAAACGTTTCTCAGCGATTTAGTAAAAAACAAATTGCAGAGGTAATACGTTGCTCTGAAGATCCTGTTTACTTTATTAAGAATTACATTAAAATTGTATCCCTAGATAAAGGTTTGATTCCATTTGACATGTATCATTTCCAAGAGGAGATGGTATCAAAGTTTCATGACCATAGATTTAACATAGCTAAGTTACCACGTCAGTCTGGTAAATCCACTATTGTTACTTCATATCTTTTATGGTATGTTTTATTCAATCCTAATGTTAACGTAGCAATTCTTGCAAACAAAGCAGCGACTGCTCGTGAAATGCTACAACGTTTACAACTATCATATGAAAGTCTCCCCAAATACCTCCAACAAGGAATCCTCCAATGGAACAGAGGCTCTCTGGAACTTGAAAACGGCAGTAAAATCATGGCTGCTTCTACTTCCGCTTCTGCTGTCAGGGGTATGTCGTTTAATATTATATTTTTGGATGAATTCGCGTTCATTCCAAATCATATCGCTGATCAGTTTTTTAGTTCTGTCTATCCAACTATTTCCTCAGGTAAATCTACAAAAGTTATTATCATATCTACTCCTCACGGAATGAATATGTTCTACAAACTCTGGCATGATGCAGAGCGTGGAACGAATGAATATATTCCTACAGAAGTTCACTGGTCTGAAGTACCAGGTCGTGATGAGGTATGGAAAGAACAAACTATTAAAAACACATCAGAACAACAGTTTAGAGTTGAGTTTGAATGTGAATTTTTAGGATCTGTAGATACTTTGATAAGTCCTAGTAAATTAAGAACTATGCCATATGATGAACCTATTATGCAAAAAAGAGGTTTAGCAGTATTTGAAAATAGACAAGATGATCATAATTATATTATTAGTGTTGATGTAGCACGAGGTATTGGAAATGATTATTCCGCATTCGTGGTATTTGACACAACAACATTACCATATAAAATGGTAGCACGTTATAGAAATAATGAAATAAAACCAATCGTTCTTCCAAATATAATAATTGAGGTAGCAAAAAATTATAATAACGCATATGTTATATGTGAAGTAAATGATATTGGTGGTCAAGTTGCGGATATTATTCAGTTTGATTTAGAGTATGAAAACTTATTAATGGTAGCTATGCGTGGTAGAGCAGGTCAACAATTAGGTCAGGGATTCTCAGGTAAGAAAACTCAACTTGGTGTAAAGATGTCCACTGCTGTAAAACAAGTTGGATGTTCAAATTTAAAAGCATTACTAGAAGAAGATAAACTTATAATTCCTGATTATGACACTATTGCAGAACTAACTACCTTTATTCAAAAAGGTCAATCATTTGCAGCAGAAGAGGGTTGTAATGATGACCTTGCTATGTGTCTTGTTATATTTGCTTGGATGGCAATGCAACAATATTTTAAAGAGATGCATGACAATGATGTAAGACAACGCATATATGATGATCAAAGAGAATCTATAGAACAAGACATGTCACCATTCGGATTTATAGATGACGGAATGGATGATGAATATGTTGCAGATGCTCAAGGAGATCTTTGGAAAGTCGCGGAATATGGGGATAAATCCTACATGTGGGAGTTTAGGTGACGTTTCAAAAATATAAATAATCTTAGACAAACATTGCTGAGCCGACACTAGGAGAATTTTAAACATGGCAGCCAATCAATTATCGCCAGGTGTAGTTGTACAAGAGAGAGATCTTACAACTATCACAACTGCATCAACCGCCAATGTCGGTCTGATGGCAGCACCTTTTGAACTAGGTCCCGTTGAACAAATCATTGAGATTGGTTCTGAGAGGGAATTAGTTGATCAATTTGGTAAACCAAATGACTACAACTATGAATACTGGTATTCTGCATCCCAGTTTCTTTCATATGGTGGCGTTCTAAAAACCGTTCGCGTTGACTCTACAACTTTAAAAAACGGTGTATCTAACGGAACTGCAGTAAAGATCAAGAATCTTGATAACTACGAACAAACATATGAAGATGCTACTAACGCATGGTTCTATGGTGCTAGAACAGCAGGTACAAAAGGTAACTCAATCGGTATCTTTGTAACTGACTCTGGTGCTGATCAAATCGCTATTCTACCTGCTCCTGGTTCTGGTAACGAGTGGAACTTTGTTGCTGATGAAGCACTTTCCGCTTCTTCTGGTGCTGCTGGTAAAGTATTTAAGTATAGTGTAGTTCTAACAGTTGATACTATTGTTGGTGACTTTACTCCTGGTACTTCTACTACAATCTCCATCGGTGGTTCTAATGAAACTATTGATGTTCTTGCTTGGGATCCTGCTAATAAAAAACTAGAGATTGGTATTCCTAGTGCAGGTGTTACTGGTATCATTGCTGATGATCAAGTAATTACACAAGGATCAAACACTGCTGCAGTCAATGTAGGAATCGAAAGACGTTTATATATTGCTAAGAATAAGTCAAGTATTGACTTTGCACCTGCTGATAGTCTACAAGATACAAACTCTAACGCTGTTGCAGTTAGTGCAGTTCGTGTTGACTATGCAGAGCGTGAGTATCTACCTGGTTCTAAGTGGATCAATGTTGCTGCTCGTCCAGAAACTTCTTTATATGCCAGTAACGCTGGTGGATTCAGAGATGAAGTTCATGTTTTAGTTGTTGATATTGACGGAAAGATCACTGGTACAACTGGTGCACTTCTTGAGCGTTTCGTTGGTTTATCTAAAGCATCTGACGCTAAAACTTCTGTAGGAGAAACAAATTACTATAAAGAAGTAATCAAACAGAAGTCCGAGTATATCTACTGGGGTAAGCATGAAACAGGAGTATTCAATGCTACTTCTACTGCTTCAGATGGTAACTGGGGTCAAACTGCTGCTTCTAGACAGTTTAACTTACTTCGTTCATCTACTGGTTCTACTGATTATCCTGCAGGCAGAACAACTATTGCATCTAAGAATAACTCTACATTCTACTACAGATTAAGTGGTGGAGTTGATTATGCAACATCTGGAACTGATTACTCAATCACTAATTCATCTCTTGCTACAGCATATGAGTTAGCACAAGATCCTGAGTCACAAACTCTTGATTTCATTATCACTGGTCCTGCTGGTGCTGATGATGCTGCTGCAATCGCTAAAGTAACTTCTCTTGTTAACATTGCTGAAGAGAGAAGAGATTGTATGGTATTTGTTTCACCTCGTCGTGCAAACGTAATTGGTGTTTCTAATACTGCTACAGCAACAGAAAACATTGTTACTTTCTTTGAGCAACTACCAAGTTCTTCTTACATGGTATTTGATTCTGGATACAAGTACATCTACGATAAGTATAACGATGTATACAGATACGTTCCATGTAACGCAGACGTTGCAGGTTTATGCTTACAGTCATCAGAAGTTTCAGAACCATGGTTCTCACCTGCTGGTTTCCAACGCGGTGTTCTAAGAAATGCAATCAAACTAGCATATACACCAACTAAGACACAAAGAGATCGTCTATACGGAAATAGAATCAACCCTGTTGTTTCCTTCCCTGGTCAAGGTGTAGTATTATTCGGTGACAAGACTGCTCTTGGATTTGCAAGTGCATTTGACAGAATTAACGTCCGTCGTTTATTCCTAACAATCGAAAGAGTTATCTCTGGTGCTGCTAAAGCACAACTCTTTGAGCAAAACGATGATGCACAAAGATCTCTCTTCCTCAACATTGTTGAACCATACATGAGAGATGTTCAAGGTCGTCGTGGAGTTACAGACTTCTTAGTTAAGTGTGATGCATCCAACAACCCTCCTGAGGCAGTTGATCGTGGAGAATTCTTCGCAGAAGTATTCGTGAAACCAACACGCACAATTAACTACATCACATTAACATTCGTTGCAACAAGATCTGGAGTATCATTCAGCGAAGTCGCAAGTTAATAAATACGATTGAGACCTCTCGTGCGGTCTCTACAATCGGAACAACCCAAAGACCTCCGCGTTTACGGAGGTTTTTTTATGCTTGAAAATATTAATAAGTCTAAATATAAAGGAGACGGAACAACACTTTAAAAAAAATGGCAAAAAGAGGAACTATTGATGATTTTAAGGCTAATGTAGCCTCGGATTTTGCGAGACCTAATCTATTCCAAGTTGACCTTGCTTTCCCCTCAGGAATTCTACAAAACGCTGATCTTGTGAATCTTGGTAAGTTTACTGTTCGTGCAGCAAACCTCCCTTCATCTCAGATTGGTGTGATAGAAGTTCCTTTCAGAGGAAGAACACTAAAGATTGCAGGTGACAGAACATTTGAACCTTGGACAATCACTATTATGAATGATAGTGGATTTGGATTACGCTCTGCATTTGAACTTTGGGCATCAAGTATTCAAGCATATAATGAGAACTTTACATCTGCTGCAGGTCTTGGAGACACTGATGATGCTACTGGATATTTCGCGGACATGAAAGTCCATCAGTTAGCAAGAGATGTTAAGACAGGAGACAAACCAAAAATTCTCAAGTCTTACAAGTTCTATAACATATTCCCAAGTGCAATCGCTGCTATTGATCTTGACTATGGTAATAACGATGCCATTGAAGAGTTCACTGTAGAGATGCAGGTTCAGTACTGGACTCCTCTAACAAAGGCAACTGACGACTGATATAAATAAAAATAAGACCAATACATTTAAAATATAATGTCTCAGCTCTTCGGTTTTTCACTTGAGCGAGCGAAGAAGGTCCCGAAAGGACCTTCTTTTGTTCAAAAAGATAATATGGATGGCTCGCAACCTATCGTAGGTGGCGGGTACTATGGATATTCCGTTGACTTTGATGGAACTGTCAGAAATGATTTTGAACTCATCACTCGTTATAGAGAGATGGTGCTTCAACCAGAGTGTGATAGTGCAGTTGACGATGTAGTTAACGAAACTATTTGCGGTAACTTTGATGATGTTCCAGTTGAAGTAGAATTATCTAACCTAAAAGAATCAGAAAAGATCAAGAAATTAATTAGAGAAGAATTTCAAGAAGTTCTTCGTCTACTTGATTTTGATAATCGTTCATACGAAATCTTTCGTAGATGGTATGTCGATGGAAGACTTTTCTACCATAAAGTAATAGATCCAGATAATCCTAAAAATGGTTTATTGGAATTACGCTATATCGATCCTCGTAAGATCAGGAAAGTTACTGAATACGATCAGAAACGTCCAGAACAATTACGCGGTTTAGATTTGAATACTCAACTCACTCAAAAAAGTGCGGAGTATTTCCTATATAATCCTAAGGGATTAAAAAACTCTACTAATCAGGGTATGAAAATTGCTGCTGATTCAGTAACTTATTGTCATTCTGGTATACAGGATCTCAATAAGAATATGACATTAAGTCATTTACATAAAGCAATCAAGGCAGTTAACCAACTGCGTATGATTGAAGACTCTCTGGTAATCTATAGATTATCAAGAGCACCAGAACGTCGTATCTTTTATATTGATGTCGGTAACTTACCTAAGAATAAAGCGGAGCAATATCTTCGTGAAGTTATGGGTAGGTATCGTAACAAGTTAGTATATGATGCGAACACTGGGGAGATCAAGGACGATAAAAAGTTTATGTCTATGTTGGAAGACTTTTGGCTTCCAAGACGTGAAGGTGGAAGAGGAACTGAAATTACTACTCTACCTGGCGGACAAAACCTTGGAGAATTGGAAGACGTAAAATATTTCCAGAAGAAACTCTATAAAGCACTTAACGTACCTTCCTCTAGATTAGAAACTGAAACCACGTTTAACATCGGTCGTGCTGCAGAGATAACTAGAGACGAAGTAAAGTTTCAGAAATTTATTGCACGTTTGAGAAAAAGATTCTCCGAATTATTCGTTGATCTCCTCAAAACACAACTCATTCTAAAGGGTGTTTGCTCTATTGATGAATGGGAGGATATGAAAGAACATATCCAATTCGATTTTATTGCGGACAACTACTTCACTGAACTGAAGGAAATTGAAATCCGTAATGAGAGAATGAATCAAGTGAATGCAATGGATCCCTATGTCGGCAAGTACTTCTCTATTGAGTATATGCGTCGTCAAGTCCTAAAACAAAGTGAATCGGAGATTAAGGAAATTGACAAACAAATGGATTCTGAGCGAGAAGCAGGTCTTATTGTTGATCCTGCAGCAGAAATGGATCCCTCTATGGATCCTAATGCAGTCCCACAAGGGGACAACATCTCTTCCCAAGAAGCACCTGCAGAAGTAGAAGCTGCGGATGCAAAGCGGGGAGAATTCTAAATAATAAATAACAATGTGAGGAAATCATTATGCCTAGCGAAATTGCTAAACAAATAGTTCAACAAATCTTCGGAGACGACAAAGCAAAAGCGGTTGACTCCGTGAATGATGCATTGTCTGCAACAGCATACGATGCAGTTCAAGCAAAGAAAGTTGAATTTGCTAAAGCAATGGGGTTTGACTTAGATGATACCGCACAGTCTGCTGCTGATGAAATAGAAGCAAAAACGACTGACGGTACGGATATTGAACCAGAGACTGTTGAAGTTGATGGTCGCAAACCTGAGGATCCACCACAGGATGAAGTTGTTGATACAGCACCTGCATCTATGGATCCACCAGAAGCAACTGCAGAACAACCACCAGAAGAGGAAACAAAAGATGAGACTGATAGCTGAAGAAATTACTGATGTCAAATTTCTCTCCGAAGAGAAAGAAGGCAAGAAAAATTACTTCATTGAAGGTATTTTCTTACAAGCGGAATTAAAAAACCGCAATAATAGAATGTATCCTTTGGGAACTTTGCAGAAAGAAGTCGCTAAATACGATGAGAACTACATTCAAAAAGGGCGTGCTCTTGGAGAATTAGGTCATCCTGATGGTCCTTCTATCAATCTTGACCGTGTTTCTCACAAGATAACTAACCTTAAACAAGAAGGTAATAACTTTATTGGTAAGGCAAAGTTACTTGAAACCCCTATGGGTAAAATCGCAAAAGACCTCTTAAGTGAGGGTGTCAAACTGGGAGTTTCCAGTCGTGGCATGGGTTCTATCCGAAAGGAAGAGAACTGTAGTGTCGTTATGGATGACTTTATGTTAGCAACTGCTGCTGATATAGTCGCTGATCCTTCCGCACCAGATGCATTTGTTGATGGAATCATGGAAGGTAAAGAGTGGGTTTGGGACAATGGCATACTAAAAGAGGCTGCTGTTTCCGAAATCAAGAAAGAAATAGATCAAGCAACCCTTTTAAATCTCCAAGAACGCAAAGTTTCCGCGTTTGAGGCGTTTTTAAAGAGTTTATGATTTATAAATAAATACAGACAACGCAAAAGCTAAACGGAGTTTAAACAAATGGCTGAGACCCTCGAAAAAGAGTTAGATAACATGGAAGAAGTGACCGAAGGCTCTGATCCTATCACTAAATCTGCAAAACCACCTATGCCTATGGATACATCTAAGGCAGGTAGTGCTAAGAAAGTGGTTGACGTAGAAGGACCTGTAGGTGCTTCAATAGAAGGTGCTAAAGGCACTAAGAACGCTGGTGCATCTGCATCCAGTGCAGTAAAGTATGAGGGAGATAAGTCTATTAAGACTAAACCTTCACTCGCATCCGCTAAAATGGAGGAGACTGACAATGGCGAAGAAGAAACAATCGCTGAAACCAAGTACGACTTTACTGAAGATGTTAACGCTCTTGTCGCTGGTGAAGAACTATCAGAAGAGTTCCGAGTAAAAGCTGCGACTATTTTTGAGGCTGCGGTAACCGCCAAAGTTAACAACGAAGTTAAAGCGTTGCAAGAAGGTTTTGAGGAGACCTTGACTGAAGAAGTCGAAAAAATCCAAACAGAATTGGCCGAGAAGGTTGATGACTACCTATCTTATGCTGCTGAATCATGGATGAAGGAAAATTCACTCCAGATTGAGCACGGAATTAAGACTGAGATGGCAGAATCATTCTTCAAAGGTCTAAAAGATCTTTTCTTAGAGCATAACTTTACTGTGCCCGAAGAGAAGTTTAACCTGCTAGATGGAATGGCAGGTGAGCTTGATGATATGGAATCTAAACTCAATGAGCAAATCGAATCTAATGTATCTTTAAACAAGAGAATTGGAGAGTTTGTAAAAATGGAAATCGTGAACGAAGTTGCTACTGGTCTTGCTGAAACCCAAAAGGAGAAGCTAACCAAACTTGCAGAGGGAGTTGAGTTTGAAACTGAAGAAGACTATCGTAAGAAAGTCGAAACGATTAAGGAATCATACTTTACTAAAAAGGCTGAGGTCGTTGCAGAAACTGCAAAGACTGAACCCACAGAAGAAAGTTCTGAACCCCTTGTCGAATCTACAACTAGCAGCACAATGTCGAAGTATGTTGATGCTATTGCTCGTTGGTCCAATTAATGAATTAAATTAACTACTACTTTTCAAAGTCAAATGACACTTAAAAATCTACAAGAGAAGTGGGCTCCCGTTTTGAATCACGAAGCTCTTCCAGAGATCGATGATGCACATAAGCGTGGTGTTGTCGCACAACTCTTAGAAAACCAAGAAAAAGCACAGATCGAAGAAGGAGCAATCCTTACTGAGACTCTCCAAACTGCTGGTACAGGCGGTTTTGGTACTGCTGCTACAGCAACAGGTCCTGTTGCAGGTTTCGACCCAGTATTGATTAGTCTAATCAGACGTTCAATGCCTCAACTAATTGCATATGATATCGCTGGCGTTCAGCCAATGACTGGTCCTACAGGACTTATCTTTGCAATGAGAACACAATACGGTACAGAAAGATCACCAGCTTCTGGCGATTACAGAGAAGCATTCTTTAATGAGCCTAACGCAGGTTTCTCTGGTGCTGATGGAAACCGTCTTGCAGACTACGATCCAACTGCATCCGATGCAACTAACGACGCTGAAGGTGCTAACCCAGGTCTTCTTAACGACTCTCCTGCTGGAACTTACGAACTAACAGGCGATGCAACTGGAGCAACAACTACAGAACTTGAAGCAATCGATGACAGTTCTGCTGCTACTGCTTTCAGAGAAATGGGTTTCTCAATCGAGAAAGTAACTGTTACTGCTAAAGCTAGAGCTTTAAAGGCAGAGTACAGTATTGAACTTGCTCAAGACTTGAAAGCAATTCACGGTCTTGATGCCGAGCAAGAGTTAAGCAACATTCTCTCAACAGAGATTCTTGCTGAAATTAACAGAGAAGTTGTTAGAACAATCTATGTTAACGCTGTTAAAGGTGCTCAAAACAATACTGCTACTGCAGGTATCTTCGACTTAGACGTAGACTCCAATGGTAGATGGTCTGTTGAGAAGTTCAAAGGACTTCTATTCCAGATCGAAAGAGATGCAAACGCAATCGGTCACGAAACTAGACGTGGAAAGGGTAACATAATCATCGCATCTGCTGATGTTGTGTCTGCTCTTGGTATGGCTGGCGTTCTTGACTACGCACCTGGTCTTCAAGGAAACAATGGTCTTGTTCCTGATGACACATCTTCAACTCTTGTTGGAACTCTAAACGGTCGCATCAAGGTTTATGTTGACCCATATTCAGCAAACGTAAGTGATAAGCACTACTACGTTGCAGGCTACAAAGGAACTTCTCCTTATGACGCAGGTATATTCTACTGCCCATATGTTCCACTACAGCAAGTTAGAGCAATCAACCCTAACACCTTCCAACCAAAAATAGGTTTCAAGACTCGTTACGGTATGGTTTCTAACCCATTCTCACAGGGACTTACACAGGGATCTGGAGCACTTACAGCTAACACTAATAAGTACTACAGAAGAGTTCAAGTTGCAAACCTAATGTAATTCAGATATTACATAACTTTTTAAGAGAGTGCTTGACACTCTCTTTTTTTATGCTATAATATATTTGTTGGACGCAACATGGGAGTGACTGAATAAACTTACTGGCAACCGCTAGTTAAGGTGATGAGACACAGGTGGTGCTGCTACGAAAGTAGAACCGATTCAACCGATCGGGTCTCAGGCAATAACGTTTTTACTACTGTAGTAATGCCCGTTATTTGTTGGTATACAGGATTCCAACCTCCCTCCTTTTATATTATGGTAAGACCTTCGGGTCTTTTTTTGTGTCTAGGTATAAACTCGTAGGCATTTATTTTTGTGACTAAAGTGCTGAAATGTGTTGGTATAACAATAAATAGTGGTAGAATTAAGGAGAAACAAGATGTAACCAAACTCTTGTATATCATGTATTCTAAAATGGAGGAACTTTATGCATCACAATATAGAGTCGCACAACCAACTATCCGCTTGGAATAATCAGGAAGATCAACTACTTAATGAATATTACGAGTGTTTGATAGATTGTGATATAGGTCAACACGGAAGTGATTGCAAAAGGATCTGTAAAGGCATTTTAATCAATTAAACCTAAACGCAATAAGAAAGGGGTCAAAAAAGACCCCTCTTTTTTTATGCTAAATACTATTACTGATGGATTACATTATGGACTATAAACCATATTCTCCTGAGTGGCATCGTAAAAGGTTTCTACAAGAAGCAATCTTTAAGTACCTTGACGATTATATTGATAACGATATTATTATAAATGATATCAATGCTATACTTTCCGAGAGATCGGATGATGCATATAAAGAGTATACAAAACTCAATCAATTAAAAGCCAAACTCAGAACTGATTAAGAAATGCTTTCAACCCAATACCGACTCCGATTGGATTCTATCTGTAAACAGATTGTTAATGGTGAAGATGTCAAGCTAGAAGACATGATTTGGGCACAAAAACTAGCGAAAGTAAATACCACTGCTGCAACTTGGATGCGACAAGCACGACAAAAAGCATCCAATCCCGATATGAAAAAGGGAGGAACCGACGATTTTCTGAATAGGATGGGATTAGGTGAACCCGACCCATCCGATCAAAGAACAGGGTTCGATAGTGCAGACGATATAAGCGACTGGTTTAATAGAAAAAAACCTGACGACTGGAGACAACGAGACTAATGGCAAACTGGTATCAAGACCAACTAACAAACAGAAACTTTCTTTCCCCTATTGGGTTCTTATTCGTACTCAATAAAGCAAAGAGAGTATCTTTTTTGTGTCAAAAAGCAATGATACCTACGTTAGAACTAGGTCAAGTTGATATTCCTACAGCAGGTTTTGTTCCTTTACCTAGAGAGGGTAACATACAATACGGTGCATTAAGTCTTGAATTTATAGTTGATGAAGATCTAAGAAACTATATGGAACTTCATAACTGGATGCGTGCATTAGGAACACCACAAGACGGATTAGAAAGAACTAATTGGAATGATAGATTTGCAAATGCACCTTCCGAAGATGCAAGATTCTCTGACGGAACTCTACAAGTATTGAATAATAACAACTTAGCAAACTTTGATGTAGTATTTAAAGACTTATTTCCTGTATCACTATCTACACTTTCATTTGATTCTTCATCTGATGATAATGATTTTATGATTGCGGAAGCGACTTTTAGATATATGCTATATGAAATAAGAAACGTTAACTCACAATCAAGACGTTGATGTATCACAATAACTTTTTTACTGATGAGCAGTGGGAATGTATTAGAGTTTGTGTAGCAAATGCACCTATACCTTATGATATTACTAAAAAGAAAATACCTGCATCAATATTAGAAAAGATAGGACAACCAAAAAAAGAAGAATACAAAGGAGAAATTTTAGTAGAATGTAACTTGGAGAAATATGATCACACCTAAGATAGAATTTGAACACCAGTGGGGTGGTAAAGACAACTGGTATACTAAATCTAAGAGGTGGGCAAAGAAGCAACCTTTCTGGATATCACACTTGGTGACAGGTTTTATAGAATGGTTGCATAAAATGTGGATTGATGGTAAAATAATGATGGCTATGGACGACGTTGATCGTCAGATAAATACTATTCATTCTGAATGGGAGGCAAATGACAGACAAATCACCCCACACACAGTGGAGACAGGAGTATTTGGAGATGAAGGCTGGTCTCTCGAAATTTCAAATCCAGTTGTTGAAAGAAGGTCCGACTCAACTAGCACAGGCATGGTTACTCCAAGCGATGCACAACGACTACAACAAGATGAAGGGGATAACCCCAGAGAAGAGTAGAGAGTCAGGATATCAAACAACCATGAAAGAATGGTTTAATACTCTAAAACAAAATGATAAAGATCAAGGATCATGAATCTAGAATCTTTGCAAGAGTTGTGGAAAAAAGATAGTGTAATAGATACTGACTTATACTGTGAAGAATCTACAAAGATTCCACAACTTCATATGCGTTATATGGAATTTTTTAACACGTACGCGTTGATGAAAAAAGAACGTGAAATAGAAATGCGAAGACTTATTAGAGAGAAATGGTTATATTATAAAGGTAAAGCACCATCAAAGGTATACAAAGAAATGCCTTTTGATTTTAAACTTACTACAAAAGAAGAAGTTAATATGTTTATAGAGTCTGATGAGGACATCTGTAAACTACAATATAAGATCGACTACATAGAACAGATCATAAACTTTCTCGAAGGTGTTCTAAGACAGATTGGTAATCGTAATTTCCAAATCAAGAACGCTATCGAGTGGGAAAAATTTAAAAATGGATTTTAATGAAATACGGTGACGAATACAGAGTTATTCAATTAGCACCTGCTGCTATGAATATTGTTAGATCTGCAATATCTAAATCAGATCTAGAAATGAAAGAAGCAGGTACAAATAATAATCCAGAATCACCTGCTAGAAGTAGTCAGATAGCATGGTTATATGATAATGATTTGGCACAAATGTTATTTGATGTAGCAAAACAAATAAATCAATTATCGGGTTGGAACTTAAGTATAAAAGGTTTAGAACCAGTTCAGTTTGGAATATATCCTGAGGGTGGTCACTATGGTTGGCATGTAGATCAACATAAAAGACCTGATCCTAAGATGAATGGTATGGTTAGAAAGATTAGTTGCACTGTATTTTTAAATGAACCTAGTGAATATGAAGGAGGGGAGTTTGATATTGAGATATATAAACCAGAGGCAGAACCAAGATATTCTACTATAAAAGAATCTAAAGGGTCTGCAGTATTTTTCCAAGGTGATCAATGGCATAGGGTAAGACCTGTCACATCTGGATTAAGAAAGTCACTTGTAGCATGGTTTTATGGACCTCCTTATATCTAAGAAAAATGAAGTCTATCTGAAAGTTGAAGCAGAACCTCATTTGAATTATGAATTAGCAGACTTCTTTACTTTTGAAGTTGAGTCTGCAAAGTTTATGCAGAAGAAAAGAAGATATAAAGGTTGGGATGGAAAGATAAGATTATATTCACCTGCAACAGGAGAGATATATTGTGGTCTTGTAGATTATCTTACAGACTGGGCAGAAGAAAAAGGATATCAATATTCAATAGAGAACCATGAAAACTTTGGACACCCTCAAGAAATTAATTCTTTTGTTACTCCCAAGTCGGTTGTAGGTTTTGTAAAATCACTTCGTCTACCCCAGAGTTTACAGGTAAGAGATTATCAGTATAAGGCAATTTACGAAGCACTAAAATACAACAGACGATTGTTGCTGTCCCCCACAGCGTCAGGAAAATCTTTGATGATTTATGCATTGGTTAGATACCACATTAATGTTTCTCGTAATGTTTTAATTGTAGTTCCTACCACATCTCTTGTTGAGCAGATGTATAAGGACTTTGAAGACTATGGTTGGAAAACCAAAGACTGTCACAAAATCTACGCAGGTGCTGATAAGTACACAGACCATAGTGTAGTCATTACAACATGGCAATCAATTTATAAAGAACCTCGTAAATGGTTTGATAGATTTGATGTTGTCATCGGTGATGAAGCACATCAGTTCAAAGCAAAGTCTTTAACTACATTGATGTCTAAAATGCATAAGTGTAAGTTTCGTATTGGTTTTACAGGAACACTTGATGGTGCTAATGTAAATCAATTAGTTTTAGAAGGTTTATTTGGTAGATGTTCAAAGGTAACTAAAACAAATGAACTGATCAAACAAGGTTATCTTGCTAAACTTATGGTTAGAATTATTCTTCTTAAGCATGAAGAAAAACTATTTGAAGGATATCAAGATGAAATTGATTACTTAATAGACCATGAAGGTCGTAACAAATTCATTCGTAACCTTGCAATAGATCTAAAAGGTAATACACTCATACTATTCAACTATGTAGAAAGGCACGGTCTGGTTCTTTACAACTTGATAAATAGTCATACGGACAAGCCCGTGTATTTCGTTCACGGAGGTGTCGATGTTGAAGATCGTGAAGATGTTAGAGTATTAACTGAACAATCAGATAATGCTATCATCGTAGCATCCTATGGAACTTTCTCCACAGGAATCAACATCAAAAAACTACATAACATTATTTTTGCCTCTCCTTCTAAATCAAGAGTACGTAACTTACAATCTATAGGACGTGTATTGAGGAAAGGGGAAAATAAGTCACAAGCAACATTATATGATATTGCGGATGACATTTCTACTAACAAGGGAAACAATTATACATTGAATCACCTTATGGAAAGAGTCAAAATTTATAACGAAGAAAAATTTCATTATGAAATCATAGATGTAAAAGTAAAAGCTTATGATTAATTACACAAAAAAAGACCAAGATTTTCACGGAATTTTCAAATTAGTAAGTGGTGAAGAAGTTCTTGCGAAAGCAGTTATCACTGAAGATAGTGGTGAGTGCCTCGTTTTTATGCAAGATCCTGTAGTTATACACACAATAACTAATCCTATTAGTGATAACAAAGTAATGCGTGGTATGGGATTTACCAAATGGATGCCCATGTCAGACGAAGACTTTTTTATTGTTAGAGATAGAGACATTGTTACAATGGGAACTATGTCAAAACCAATCATATTAATGTATGAAGCGTTCATCGGTGGCGACATCGACCCCAACGTAGACCATAAAAGAAAGACCCACCCTAAACATTCAGAGGGTTATCTTGGAAAAATTGAAGAAGCTAGAAAGAGATTTGAGAACCTATTTCGCTCTTGAACCCTTACAGTGTTATTGTACACACAATGGTAAAGGTTGTCAAGCTTTTAGTTCTATGCTATACTAAAAACATCAAAACAAAGGTATATGAAGAAAGCAGCACCTAAAAAACGACAACATTATGTTGATAATCAAGAATTTCTTGCTGCAATTATAAAGTATAAAGAGAAAGTAGATATAGCAAAAGAAAAAAATTTACCAAAACCTCGTGTTAGTAACTATATTGGCGGATGCTTTTTAAAAATCGCGACTCATCTATCGTATAGACCGAACTTTATTAACTACATGTATAAGGATGATATGGTTTGTGATGGTATAGAGAACTGTATACAATACATTGATAACTTTGATCCTGCTAAGAGTAGAAATCCATTTGCATATTTTACCCAAATAGTGTATTATGCTTTTCTAAGACGTATAGCAAAGGAGAAAAGACAAATGGATATAAAGGAAAAGATCATAGAAAAATCTGGATATGATCATGTATTCAGTGTTGACGGAGATGGAGGAGCAGAATATAATCAAATTAAATCTCGTGTTGAAATGAATTCTAAAAGATGATTCCTACCACTGTTCAAGATAATTTCTTTGACAGACCTGATGAACTTGTAAGACTAGCAGATTCTCTAGAGTTTACACCTGCCGAAGAACAACAATATCCTGGTGCACGATCTGCACCTTTTTCTGTCATTGATAAAGACTTAGATAGATTCGTTGGTCAACGTATTCTTAGATCATGGTTTCATGCAGGTGAATTTTCTAGAACAACTGATTTAAACTGGGTTGCTGATATTAGATTTCAAATTGTTGAACCTGCACATGAAGAACAATATCATTTAAAAAATCGTGGGTGGGCACATTATGATTCGTCAATTAAGTTTGGTGGTATCATTTACCTAAATCCTGATCCAGAACCAGGTACAGGAACTGATATTCTTCAAACTAAAAAAGGATACTTTTGGAGTAGACCTGATGCTATTACTGTAGAGAGACAATTCTATAAAGATCCCTCTTCAGTATCTGATGAAGAATATGAAAAAGCATGGAGAGATATAAATGATCAGTGGGAAGAAACTATTAGAGTAGAAAATAGATATAATCGTATGATGGTCTTCAATAATCAACAGGCACATAGAGTGCATACATTTGGACACAAACAAAAGAGATTAACTATAGCATTTTTCTTTCACCAACTTCGTGGTCCTAATCCTCCGTTCTCTAGATTTTAATTATGTTTCCTATTATATCATGTGAGCATTTCTTTCCAGATCCTCAAAAGATTGTTAACTATTCAGAAACTTTAGAGTATTTTCCTGCAGAGGCAAATCAATATCCTGGTGTACGATCTGATACTCTTTATAATATTGATCAAAACCTAGATAGGTATGTAGGCAATCGCATTCTAAGAAATTTTTATCATAGTAATAATTGGAGTAATTATAATAATGTAAATTGGAATGCAGAGATACGTTTTCATAAAATAAAACCATTACATCCTGATCAATATCACCCTAAAAATCGTGGGTGGGTTCATAAAGATTCATCAACTTTATTTGCAGGTCTCATCTATCTTAATAGAGTCCCAGAACCAGATACAGGAACTGATCTTTATATTGAGAAAGATGGTTACGCATGGACAGAGACTGAGGATACAGTTATAGAGCACAAACATTACAGTGGTGAACAAGTGCTTGACGAAGACTATGAAAAGGCTTATAATAGAGTACAAAGTCAATATGAACTGTCTATCTCATTTGAAAATGTTTTTAATCGTATGATTGCTTATGATAGTCAGGTATCTCATTGTGCCAGAACTTTTGGTAAAGATCAAGAAAGACTAACTCTAACATTTTTCTTTTCAGATCTTATGGGATCACAACCACCAGGAGCAAGATTCGGATGAAGTTATTACTAATCACTGACCAACATTTTGGTGTAAGGAATGATAATGTACATTTTATTAATCATTATAAGAAATTTTATTCTGAAATTGTAATTCCATTTATTAAAGCATCAGGTATTGATACTGTTATCAATCTTGGTGATACCTTTGATAAACGTAGATCTATTAATTTCTTATCTTTAAACGAAGCAAAACAAATGTGGTTTGACCCTCTCGCAGAGTTGGGTGTAAAGATGCATATGCTTGTAGGTAATCATGATATCTATTATAAAAATACTTTAAGAGTAAATGCTCCTAAAGAATTACTTGGTTCTTATGATAATATAATATCTTATGATGAACCATGCACAGTTAATTTTGATGGATTAGATGTCTGTTTTATTCCTTGGATATGTGATGAGAACTATGATAAAACTCTTCTTACCATAACTCAAACCGAAGCAACTATTGCTATGGGTCATTTAGAGTTAAATGGATTTGAAGCACATCCTGGTCATTACATGGAAAATGGAATGGATCCTTCATTCGTAGGTAAATTTAAAAAAGTATTTACAGGACATTATCATCAAAAATCTCATAGGGATAATATCTATTACTTAGGAAACCCTTATCAACTTTATTGGAATGACTACCAATGTAAAAGAGGATTCCATGTCTTTGACACAGAAACTCTTAAAACTACTTTTTACAGAAATCCCTTTCATATCTTTCATAAGCTTCATTATAATAATGGAGTTAGTATACCGAACGAGAAAGAATTGGAAGGAGCATTCGTCAAACTCATCGTAGAAGATAAAGGAGACTATTCTAAATTTGATTATCGTATAAGACAACTGCAAGACATTGGTTTAGCAGATTTAAAAATTATAGAAGATATAAGTGTGGGAATCGAGAATGGATCTGTTGTGGAGACCGAAGATACTATGACACTTCTAGATTCATACATAGATGAGATAGATATAAAAGCGAATAAAAGTAATATTAAAAATATTATGAGGTCGTTATATATCGAAGCAAGTTCACTATAATGTTTATTTTAACTCAAAGAAATAGTGGCGGTGTCCACGCAACCAAAGATAAAACAAACACTAAAACTGTTCAAGTGTTTGAGGAAGAAGATGATGCAGTACGATTCTTGACTCAATTAGAAGCAAAACCTAATAATAAAGAACCTTGGGAAGTAATGGAAGTAGATACAGATATAATTGCTATGAATTGTGAGAATTATGGATATAACTATGCTATAATAAAATCAGACGAATTAATCATTCCAAAAGACTAACTACATGATTGTTTTTGAAAATATTAAGTGGAAGAATTTTCTTTCCACAGGTGATCATTGGACTGAAATTAGTTTTACTGAAACCTCATCAACTTTAATTATTGGTTTAAATGGTGCAGGTAAGTCTACAGTTTTAGATGCACTTTGTTTTGCGTTGTTTAACAAACCATTTCGTAGAGTAAAGAGAGGTCAACTGGTAAATAGTATCAATGAAAAAGGTCTCAAAGTAGAATTAGAATTTTCTATTGGTAAAGACGAGTATAGAGTTTTTCGAGGAGCCAAACCTAATGTATTTGAAGTTTATCACAATAACAAATTGGTTGATCAAGATGCTGCGAATAGAGACATGCAGAAGTATCTCGAACAAACAGTTCTCAAACTCAACTTCAAGTCATTTACACAAGTCGTCATCTTGGGTTCATCCACATTTGTCCCCTTCATGCAACTCAACGCACCTCACAGGAGAGAAGTTATTGAAGATCTACTGGACATCAACATCTTCTCAAACATGAACTCCTTGTTAAAGGATAGAGTAAGGTCAGCAAATAGTCAGAATAAAGATTGCACTCACATGCTTAGATTAGCAAAAGAGAAAGTTGAATCTCAACAAAAGTTAATCAACTCCTTAACAGAAGTTAATCAAACAAGGCAAGATGAGAAACAGA
>VTLG01012707.1_pt1 | contig 77411 bp, 114 predicted proteins | sample 4694571 | NCBI WGS metagenome assembly VTLG01 (sample SAMN12604809, study PRJNA352737) | marine metagenome | biome: ENVO:00000447; feature: ENVO:00000209|ENVO:00000569|ENVO:01000036; material: ENVO:00002151; isolation source: viral sequences binned using virsorter ...
TCGCTCTCTTGTTAGAAGAGCAGAAACATTCTTTGTTGAAACTGATATTCATGGAGAAATGTGTAAATACTTTGTTAGTGCAGGTGGTTGGGTTAATAAAGTTGGGGAAAAAGAAACAACAGGACACGTAAAACATTTCTTACCTTTCTTTGAGTATACCCCAATTAAAAAGTCTGTTAGGAGAAAGAAGTAATGACAGAAGAACAAATTTTCCAAAAGGTTTATAACGTTTACTTAAACTATGAACAGGAATTAGCTAATAGGGGAATGGAAGATGTACAACCTATAGCAAGTCATTTAACTATGGCTTATGTAATTCAGTTAGTTGTAGAAAAACTTGGGGAAAAAGAAAAGTCTGTTAGTAAAAAGAAGACCTTGACAGAAATAGAATAACTCTTTAAAATAGATAGTAGAAAAGTAAAGGAGATGTAAGATGGCTTATAAAGTTTCGGGGACTAGAAACAAGAATTGGGGACGTTACAGAGATAGTCAAAAGAACAGAGTCTATAGTGCAGAAAGAGCGGTGCTTTGGGCAGATGAAATACTTGGTCAAAAGATTACGTTAGAACAAGCTACTGAACTTATTCACCAAGGTTATAAAAGGTATAGACCAAGAACTATTAAAAGACCAAGCGGTCTTCCTAAAGTTGTTAGAGGGCCAGCAGGACACATAGCATATTGGAGTGAACAAGACAATAAAATTAGTTTACCAACATGGGCATGGACACCTGCTGTAGCATTGCATGAATTAACACATTCAATTACAGGTTCAGTTTGTTCTAGATACAAAGAAGGGGCGCACGGCCCAATATTTGTAAGAACTCTTGTGGACTTGGTAAAATGGTATAGTGGTAAAGACGTAGCTCCAGAGTTTAAAGAACGAAAAGTTAAGGTAGCCTCAACTACCAAAGCCATGAAACCGTTATACAGAGGACACGCAACTAAACTATGGACGTAACTCTAATAGACTGTATGGGGGGAGACTTAACGGTAGTGAACTCTGCCAGAGTCTCCTTCAATAAACATCACGATGAAGTACAAGCAAACGATGAAGGACTCATTAGATATCTAGCAAGACATGGGCATTGGACTCCCTTTGCTCACCCCCAACTTCAATTCCGAATCTCTGCCCCGGTCTTTGTGGCTAGGCAATTAGTAAAGCACCAAATCGGCTTAGTGTGGAATGAAGTTAGTAGAAGATACGTAGACTACACTCCCACCTTCTATATCCCAACTAAAGACCAATGGAGAGGCAAACCAGAGAATGCAAAGCAAGGTTCTACTGGTTCCGCAGACATAGATGATGCCTTCCAATTGGATATAGAAAACTTTCACAAAATCGCAGAATCCTTGTATAATAGGTTAATCACAGCCAATGTTGCACCAGAACAGGCTAGGCTAGTATTGCCTACATCAATGGAGACAGAGTGGTATTGGTCGGGTTCCTTGTATGCGTTTTCTAGAGTATGTCGTTTAAGACTATCTCCAGACGCACAAGAAGAAACACAACAGGTAGCAATATTGATTGATGAAATTTGTAATGAGAGGTTTCCAATTAGTTGGAAATATTTAGTTCATGATAAAGAGCATTATTAATTATCTTAGTAATTTAAAAGCAACTTTAATCAGTCCTGTAATGTTAGGGTTTATTGGCATCCATACTCTAGAAGATATAGCCCTGCTAAGTATAGGACGCTTTGTCCCATTACCAGTGCCATTAATGTATGCGTTTGGTCTATTTGTGTCTTGGGTAATTCTAGGTACTCTTGTACAGAGGTTTACCGGTAAGAAGTAGTGGAAGACTTAATTTTTGAGCCTCTCTACGATGATATAAATTTATCAGGTTGTTATTACAAAGCCACTTTTCCAGAAGGTTCCAACCAACATCACATACTGTTATACAATGTTGGTGTGTTTTCTGTTAAAGAACCACAAATTCGTTGGTTATTAATTGATTCAATTGAAAACATAAACGAAGAAACTGGACAAGTAATCGACACAATTATAGTAGGTAATGGAGTGTATCCGTCATTTTTACACGTAAAAGACTATGTATCCGAATTTTATAATTGCACCGCTAAATTTGCATTATATCCAATATCTGGAGTATAATAGAAATGAATACTAAATTAGGAGGAATATTTACATCCAATGATATCAACCGCATTATTTCTTTTCGGAGGTATAACTATACTAGGACTTCTTAGCGCATGTATTGGACATAGTCCAGCAGATGACTTAGAAGAAAAACGGCGAGATAAGTTCTTCAGAGATTGGTATTAGATTATAATATAGCCCTGTTGCATTTTATAGGATTCGTTAGCACTCATACCCTCCCCAATGCTGACCCATTCGTCAGTTTGGGGTTCGTATAAGAGTGGGGGATTATCAGAAAAAAGCACTACATTGTAGGCATGACCACCAGAATAATCTATTACTAGCCCCACACTATTTAACCCAAATTTTCTATCTGTTCTAGCTTTAAAGCTAAAAGCAAAATTTTCGCAGTCATAATGTTCTGACACATATTTTTTCTTATCAACCCAATCCCATTCAATCCAATGCATAAAGTCTTGTTTAGAACATACCCGATATTTTCTATCCAATGGTAATCGTTTAATCTGAGGCATCCTGTCGCCGACTTTAACTGGCTTACCGTCCCATACCCAACCTTGCTCTATTAATTGTTGGTCTACCCATAAACTGTCTTTTTCAACAGTACTAGCTAATGGGGGCATAATATAACGAGATTTAAGGGATTTTAAAGCTACTACTAAGTCATTCATGTTAGTCTCCTTTAATAACGGCCAGTTCAGCTAATTCATCTGCCAGCTTCAATACTGTTAAAGCTTCTATATTATCGTTGTCATCAAAAAGACAAGCATTGCCTCTTAACCAATTTGATATTTTTAACATAGTTAATTGTTGTTGTTTGGAACATAATAACTGTAAAGAATTGTTATACCACAGTTTTCCGTTTGAAGGTCTATTAATAATATCAGAAATTTCGTCTTCTGTTAAAATATCAAATATGTTCTCCATAGTCACACTCTCCTAGATACTTTAGTTTAATTTCTTCTAACATTACTACTAGTGGTTGTATGTTTTCCCAATCTTTGTCTAACTTAAATATATGATTTTGTAAGTTATCTATATCTGTTTGGAATCCCTCTAAATTGTGAAATACTATTTGCTTTCTGTTCTTTTTGCACATTAATTAGTCGCCACGTTTTTTACTGCGTGTCGGGCGACATCTAATTTAAATAAAACAGACCTGAGGGTATTTACGGTTTCATTAGGTTTCGGATATCCTTCTTCAACATCAAAAGAATTATCATGAACTTGTTGTGCTAATCTTCTGGCTTCTTCAATAGTTTGGACAATATAATCAGTGCTGAATGACATTAAAGTACCCTCTCTTTATATTTAATTGTTTCTAAGTAGACCTTCGTTTTGCATTTTTTTACGTTGTGAATCTTGATACTGCCTTTTAATTTCGTCTAAGGTTCTGAAATTAATTTTAGTATCGTTTCCTTTGTCTAGTTCTTGTTGGAGTATTCCAACAGGGCCATACATATTAGAGAGCGTCCAATCCTTGGCGCAAACCATTTGTTCTCCCATAACCATACTGGTATCGTGGGGCATTATGGAAAGTTCGCCTTTAAAACAAAAATACTCATTGGAAGTATCTCTGGGGGCTGAGTATAGAAGGACTATCCCAAACCCAAGAGAAAAACCAAGGAGTATTGATAAGGTCATACTGAATATGTTTTCTACGAAATATCTTTTCATCTCAACCTCTTCGGAAGCCATTCATTTTTTATTACTACTCCCCCAAATACGGTATTGAATCCTTGAATGGGAGCAAACCCATATTCTTCCTTTCCCATTACTTCGATACGAAGTCCGTATCTCCTAGCAATTACATTATACTCATAAGTTTGCAATATCTCGACAGTAGATATATGTTTCGCCCTGTTCTTAATAGCAAGCAAATCATTAGCTCTAATCCATCCCTTCTTAGTGTTAGTTCCAGTACCGGGATAAGGAACCCACTCGTCATATGTCATGCTTAATTCTTTCCATGTCATAGTTGGCGGGGGAGGAGTATTAGTAGGACAGATTCCATTAGACGCATGGGAAGGCGACTCTGCTGTACCCAACAAAACCGCCATACCCATAAATAATGTTAGCATACCGTAAGCTATTAAAAGCTTCAATTAATATCCCCCGTATCCTCCATAATCTCTACGCTCTCCTGCTGGCTGTGTCTTCCCTAATTCCGATAACATATCTCCCATGTATTCATGGTCACTCATAATAGTCTTCATTTGGTCATTAGCAATAGCTAAATTCTTTTTCAGTTGTTCTATGTCGGGGCCATACTTATCAGAGTCTTCTGACAACTCGCCAATTTGGTATACGAGAACATCTACATCTTCAATTACTTCCTCGATTTTATCAATGTCTTTAATCAACTCATGTAGATTGTGAATCTCTATGGCGCATTGTTTAGCCTCTGCTTGTAGTGGTGGAATGTGTTCCCGCACTTCCGCTACTTGGGCTTGTGCTACGTTTAAATCCGCTCTTAGGGTGACAACCCACCCAATCAATCCTACGGCTACTACGGCCAAAGGTATTATTGTGCTAAAGAAAGCTAAGTTAAATTTCATTTTTACTCCTTCATAATGTTACAGGGTTTAACTAATTGGGCATATGATTGAATTAGTAATTGGTCTTGTACCTGATTGCCCGGAACCTCCTTTAATGCTTTTATTTGACCATATATTGTAATGGTGTCGCCTATTTTCAAACTATTTATTTCTTCTACTGTAGTCATACGGCAAGTGATACCCCCCAATTCTCCATCTACTTCTCCATCTATTGTAATATCTATACCACTAGGTCTAGCATCTACCCTTTTAACCACACCTGTAATTTCTGCATATTTCCCAAAGTACTGTTCAATGTTTTGTTTAATATTGTTTCCACTAATTCCTTTTACTAATTCGTGAGCGGTGATTTGTAACGTGGTTGCTTCATTTTCTACTAAACTAGAGGGAGCAGGAAGGCTCTCTTTTACAACCACCTTATCTGCGGGAGAAACTTGTTCCCCACCAGAACATCCAACCAAGAAGAGTATCCCTAGTAATAATACGAACTTGTACATTTTTTATCGTCCTTTCTATTCAATTGGTGTAACCTTATTAACGGCTCCGTCCCAAGTGCCTTGCCACGGCCACTCTGAGTCTACGTAGGCGTTTGCTGACCATGCCGTGCTAGGAGGAATAGGTTGGACTACCCAAACCCATCCGCTGGCGGTAAAAGCTACAGGAAATTTAAATATGTAACAAAATTCAAACTGGCTTCCCGGAGTGCCACAATCCCAATTAACCCACATAGGAAAACCGTTATGATATCCATCTAAGAAATATTCCCCGGTATAACTAGATTCCGCATGTTCTAGATATAACACGTAAGGTTCCATTCCTGTGCCATAACCACTAGATGCCCCACTATTTCCAGAACTTGTAGTAGGGTTACTTGCTAAAAAATTGACCGTCTCTTGTAAATCCCATAACTGCATTCTTATGTCTTCTATCTCAAAATAAAACTGTTCTAGTGTCCACTGTAACTCATCTTGCATTGCGTATATCATATCGTCTTGCTTCTCGCCAGAAGTAGTATTCATTGAGTGATAAACCATGTCTTCCAAATCAGCTATTCTATATCCTATATCCTCCTTAATTTGATAAACATCTTTTAATAAAGTGTCTACTCTGGGGTCAGAGCTTCCAGTGCTTGCAGAATTTAAGTTCTTTTCCAGAGATTTTATGTCATCTTTTAATTCAGAAATTGACTTTTTTACGCTAGAATCATCATATGTAGTACTACCAGCCCTCTGAAGGGTCTGTACGTCGCTCTCAAGGGCTTGTATGGCCCTTCTGAGACTACTGTCATCATAACTAGCCACTGTGCCGCCCGAAGCCATTGTCCCCATTCTACGTTCTAGGTTTGATAAATCACTGGATACGCCGTCTATAAGTCTACGTAATCCAGAATCATCATAACGAGTAGATGAACCTTGGGCATTTCTTACGTCAGATTTGAGGTTATTAAGTGTAGACTTAATATTATCTACGGCTCCTTCAACTGAGGACAACCTCATAACCAGTGGGCCAATATCAATATCACCAGAAGAAGTCATATCAATGTTAGACATAGCAGATATAGACCCCTCAATTTCTGCTATACGTCCACGTAGGTCTGAATCATCATACCCTTCGACATCTAAATTCATATTATCTAATATAGTACGTATTTCAGCTATGGTCACATCAAGTTCTTGTATACGGTCAGTTAAGTAACCATCATCATATTCATCTGGGATATTTAGGGATTCAATTTTATTACGAATACCCCTATCGTCATATTCAGTAGGAATCATTTCTACGATACTGGCAGTTTGTTCTTTTTGCCGTTGTAGTTCTACATCCAATAAGTCAACGGTGTTTTTGAAGTTTACACCTCCTACAACACCGCCAATAGCCAAACCCACAACTGGAATAGCACCAGTTACTATTCCTACCGTTTTACCGATATTCATGTGTCCCTCCTTAAACTAATAGACTCACTACCACCCACACTCCCATAGCCATAGCTACATCGGCACTTGCCGCAATATACATTCCAATTAGCATTAATTTATCTACTTTCGACATAGCACTCCCCTAATAAATTAAATTTTTTATTCCCCCGCCCGAATTGGAAGAGCCGCCCCCCATAGGAAAGATACTTACCACCTACGTATGGTGGCTGGTGTTCTTCCCTTCTTCTTACATTGGAAACATATCGAACCCGCTGGGTTCTTCTTAGCGTGTAACTTGAGGTTACAGCAAACGCAACGTACCCAGCTTTTTCTACTCATAGGTCGGCCACTTTAAACGATGCATTATCCATGTAGCCATATGCTTGGCTCTGGTTTTACGTGAGTCTTCATCGTTCTTGTAACCGACTTGTCTAGGCTGGGTGTCATTCTGTCCGTTAAGGACTTCTCTAAGCCATTGATTTTGGATGGAGGATGGTCTGTCACAGTGGACTATACCATCTTTATCTAAAGGGCCGCTCCAAGTATGACCCTCTATTACGCCTGTAGCACTTCTAATATACTTACCATCAATTATTCTACAGGGGCCAGAACAAAGCTCCCCTTCCCTGTATATGTCTAATGAAGCCGATTCAATTCTTTGCCGCTTTCCATCAGTCATCATCATCAGGTAACTCCGAACTCCAAGCCATTTCTGCCATTGCTTCCCAGAAAGTAAGCTGTCTATCTTTATTTTCTAAAACTACGTCATCTATTATGTTAGTTCCCAATAGTTCTGGAAACTGTGGAAAGTACTTGGTCAATATGTGTGCCATTTCTTTTGAATCTTCTGAAGGATTAAAATAATTTGCCGCATATGCCAGTGCCTTTGCTATTAGATACTGTCCCCTCTGTGTCCCTATATAATCTCTTAATTCGCTGTTCATAGTGGTCACCTCTACATTTTTTTGATTTCTTCCTCTATTTCAGCTATCAAATTCAATGCCGCCTCTTTTTCTACCTCTAGATTATGTAGCTGTGCCTCTAATAGTCCTATCTCTACTGAATTATCATTACCCTGTTTTTTAAAGGCTAATATTAGTTTCTTAATACTTTCTAATAGTGCCGTGAGTTTTTCTACCATAGCCGCTCCTTTCTTGCCGATTTCCACATTTATTATACTGAAAATATTTTAAAAAATTTTTTTGACCTTCCCTCGTTAAATATAACGTTTATATTTAGTTACGCTCAATTTTTTGAAAAAATAGGTCTCTGTAGGAAAGAGTAGGGTGGTTCAAGGCTAGAGACCCTACCCCCACCTAGTAGAACCGGGGGGTATGTAAAAGTGTACTGAGGGGGTCTGAAATTAATTTAAATTGGTTGTGTGAAGTGCTTGACGTATATTAAATACTTGTGTATACTGTGTATAGACAAAGAGTAATTAAGGAAGTGACATTATGGCAAAGCTTGGAACGCAGTACGGAGATTTAATGGTTAGCAAGAAGGTTGATGATGTAGTCATGTACCTATTTGAAAATATGGAGCACGACTGGATGGGAATTATGCCGGATGACTTTGCAGACCATATTTATGATGCTATGAAAGTGGCAATGGTTAGATATTTTCGTCAGGATGGAAACCAAGAATTAGTTGATGAAGTACTAGAAAGGTTCAGCTAGGTTGGGGGTCAACCCCTCATTAAATTGGGGGGTTGACAACTAATTCATATCATGAGACAATAAGTATGTAAGAGAGAGAGATAAGGGGGAAGTCATGGCAAACATACTGAGAATAGCAAGAGTCAACCTAACCCACAAGGACATCAAAGCCTATGAGAAGCGAGCCAAAGAACTGGCCCTGTCAGTAACTGAGGCCAACCTAACCAAACATGCCTCTGATATGATGTATGATAGGAACATCTCAATGGAGTCCCTCATAGCCACTTTGAATGGTACTTGTGCCGAGGCCAGCAGAGACTTTGGCCGTGACACTGTGACGGTACTTATGAACTCAACGGATGAGAAGGGGAACATAATAGCTGTCAGCTTTGACTACTATAGCCTGAGTATTATCTCAGCCTTTGCCCGATATTTGGGTAAGGGAGTAGGGGTCAACCCCAATAACTATTTTGGGGTTTGACAAGGGTATCCACTGTATGATACCATACAGTTAACTTAATAAGGGGGTGTCAGAATGACACTAGCAGAGAATAACATGGACAATAGCACAACCAGTGGAGCAACGGTAATGACTACGGATAGTCTAGCTAACTTTGTTGAGGGAACATGGCAACACCGTGTTTACAAAGCAGAGATGGAAGTCCAGAGACTAAATGCAGACCTAATAGCACGGCCAACAGTCACTAAGTACGAGACCAAGTACATGAATGACGACGACCTTAACGAAGCTAGAGGAGATGCGGAAGATGCACAGGCAAAAATTAGCGACTTGCTAGACGAGTTGAGAACCTTAGAGAGCGACATAGAAGACGCAATTAATACTATTGATGAAGTCTTAGAGCAAGGGAACAATGCTAGTGAGGCCGTGGAACGTATAGAAGAAATAAAGAACCAAGTAGAGTACGTGGATATTTAGCAAGATAGGGGGAAGGGTTTGCTAACATTTACCTTTCCCCTACTTGAATCCGGGCCGTTGGATACCTCAACGGAAAAGGATGTCAGGAAGGTATGCGGTAGCTTCTGGCGGGGTTACCAGTCATCCGGCACCGTTCCCGATATGGTGTGGCCCCTGCATATGGCACAGCAAATATGCAGGGGTACTTTAAAATAACTAGGGGGAAATATGTCATACGGATGGTGGAGCAGACACGGCAAGGGTTGGGCAATACTTGAGGTAGATATGCCCGGAGCGTGGGATGATACCACACTTGAGGGATACTTAGAGAAATGTGAGAGTAGAGGTAAACGAGGTAGCTTCTATTTTCTAATACGAGGAATGGACAAGTACGGCGTACCATATGACTACGGTTCAGATACACAAGTATGTAAATGGAGACTCGGCCAATACAAAAGGAACCCCAGCAGAAGGCATTTCAACTATGCACCGGGGCAAGGAGACCACGTAGCGTTCGTAGCATATGATGATGCCCACGCATTGAACAGAGCCATAGATAGTGGTAACATAATTACACAAGATGTAATTAAACAGTTAGGACATTTATACGCCAACGGAACAGGATTAATAGAGTAAGGAGAGAAATAAAGTGGTAGCAAATTATACAGGAACAAGAGCAGACGTAGTACGGTTACGGAAGACCTACCCCGACTACACACTACAACGAATAGGTGAAACAGTTGGGGTAAGTCGTGAGCGTGTTAGGCAAATATTGAAGGCCGAAGGGTTAAGCACTAAGGCATTTAGAGTTAGTAAGTACCCACCCAAGGTTTGTAAGTACTGCTACAAGTTCACGGAGAACCAGCGGTCATACTGCAACACTGAGTGTAGAACTAAAGCACATTGGGTTATATACAATTGTCATTACTGTGGTGATGAACATTCTATGTGGAAAGCGTACTGGAAAAGGCAGAGCAAGAAGTACAAGAACCATTATTGTTCTACGTCTTGCGCCTCAAAGTCTTACTGGAAGAACAGGAAACTTGAGCAGAGCGATTAACCATTGCAGAAACAAGAAACGCTTTAAAACATACGGTGAGGCACAGCAGTCAGCTAAACATTATATGGAAAACATATTCACTCTCAACACGATGGAAAGCTACTACTGTGTTAGGCATCGCTGTTACCACATAGGCCACAGTAACTGGAAGAAGAACATAATAACAAAGCCCGGCTAAACAGTCGGGCTAACTTTTTGTCACAGGTAAAAAATAAATAACCCTCCCTATGATATATCGTACAGGGGGTAAAAAATTTTTTGCCTCGGAGATTCTGCCGAAGTCTGGGAGTGGCGGTGGGGGCGGTGGGTTTGTCCACTCTACATTATAATGATTCTAATCTGGAGCAATTTAGAAATAGGGGTTGACAACTCATTGACTATGGTTTATACTCATAGTGTAAGGGAAACGAAACGCAAAGGGGGAAGACCAAATGTTCAACGATATCTTAAAGACCTACACAATTTCACCAGCAGACTACAGGGCAAAGTATACACCGAGTTACATAGGAACAAACATTCACGGTGACTGGTACGAGAACCCACAGTACGGAGATGAGGCACCACTAATACTAATAACCAAGACCAAGGTACACCAGACAGGGAGCTACGAAGTAGAAGAGTAAACCACCGGGGGGCGCAAGCCCCCCACAAATAAAAGTAAGGGAGTTACACAAAATGTTTACCACACCAATTTCAATGAGTCTCGATACCTACAACGAAGTAAAAGCAGTATGGGAAAACCTGTTTAAAGAGACAGTTAAAGTAGATTACAACATTCACAATGATGACGATATGTTAGTAGCCGATGTAATACTTAAAGCCAATGACCCCATGACATTAAATTGCGCTGTACAAATATTGAAAGCATACTCGAAACTATGTCACTTAGACATTTATGGCGCTCATTTAACCAAAGAGACTTTGACCGTGAAACTAAATTAAAGCAAGGGGGGAGAGAAATCTCCCCTCTATTTTTTTGCCCAGCCAGAACCTCAAAAATTTTTTTGCTATATACGATATATCGTGGGGGTGGTGGTGGAGGCGCAGGGGGAGATACTCATCGGTAGAGAAATTGGTAGTTGACAACCGGTAAGTTACCGACTATACTTAGACATAGATTAAATAGTTAAGGAGATGTTATGGGCAAGCTATGGACTGCAATAGGGAAAGATAACAAGCCACTCAAGGGATACAAGCAGTTGTTTGCATTTAACTATGCAGATGCACTGAAACGGTTTAGGCGTGAGTACGGTCACGATAGTTCTATAGTCTACTTGGTAGGCGACACATTCAGTCAGTGGGGGTATTAGAATGATTTACAAACCTAGTATGGAACCAATGGGGACAGTGTGGTCATATTGTTACGAGTGTGACGATGAGCGGTTATACAGCTATTGGGACACAAGAGAAGGAATGTATAACCAGTGCCAAGAGTGTGAGAACTCACATATATTTCTAACCAGTTGTTCAACAGAAACTGGAGAAGAAGGGGAAGATTGTGAACTATGCCTAATTCTTGTGGGCATACAAGGAAAACTATTTTAATAAACTGTTGACATAGGGTTGGTTATACTATATACTTGTTTATGTAAGAAGTAGAGATAAGGAGAGTGACCATGACTATTAGCAGAGTAAAGGCAATTGAACTCATAGGCAAGAGCAAGGGGAAGTTTTTCACGGTAGTTTTTGTAAAGCGTACAGACGGTAGTGTCCGAACCATGAATTGCAGACTCAACGTAAAGAAGTACACAGTGGGCGGGACATTGGCATACAACCCAACAGAGAAACACTTGATACCTGTATGGGACACTAAAGCAAAGAGCGAAAGTGACTCAGGCTACAGAATGATTAATACTGATAGTATTATTTCTGTAACAATTGAAGGGGTTACTTATGAAGTAGAGCCTGAGACTACTTCGTAAGTTCTCTCTGCTTACGCCTTACATCTCCCCCCTTCAAATTAGCCCGGTGGATTTCCCCCCCACCGGGTACTTTTATGTCCAGACCAGAACCTCAAAAAAATAACCCCTACACGATATATCGTAGGGAGCTATCTGAAATGCTGAAGGTGGGGGTGGTGGCGGTGGGGGTGGAACTTGTGGAGTATTTGTGGTATCATGTACTTAATCTAAATCAAGGGGGACTTGAGATGTACAACGTGAGTGGAACAACTAAAGCAAAACACTTGGTGTTATTTGTAGGCTACCTTAACTGGTTGGCCCAAAAGGAGAGTCTTGCTAATGCGTACACTAATAGTTGGGGATAAAGTTTGGGTACACCCCGGACATATTAAACAAGTAGTTAAGATTTCTCCTAGCTACGACAACCTATATGGGAAAGAAGGCGATGAGCTACACGACATCCCTTGGACTGAAGTCAGTTGGAACGTTTGCCTGACCCTTGATACCGGTGAAGTAGTTAAAGGAGATGAGGTAACAGTATGGTAGTAGATAAACATGACAGGCAATGTGGTTGCAACGGTTGTAGTATTAGGAAGGCGGTTTCGTTTATCACCCTCTGTTCTCTGCTGACGACTATTGCTTTATGGATTATGGTATTTAACTAAGTAGTTATCTTGGGGGTGACTACTTAATTTCCCATCCCTCGGTGTGTGTCTGACTCCGCACTTACCGGGGGATTTCTTTGCCTCCTACGATATATCATTCCTGACCTTTTCTTAGACAAAAAAGGGGGAAGCTTTCACTCCCCCCTGCTCCTAATAGTGGTTCCTAATGTTGTCCCACACTTTGGTATCGTCATTCCAAACCAACTCCATTTCTCCGAGGACTCTCTCCCCTGCGAGAAAACCACAGTGCATGGAACAGAAGTACCCACTCCCCCTGTACCCCCACTTGCCATACTTGGCTGGGCCATACTTAGACAACCCCTTGCCACAGGTGTAGCAGTTGGGCTGTACTTTGGTGAACCCTATAATAACGTTGGACATATCTGCCTCCTTACCCTTTTGCTTTACCTCTTAAAGATAACATAGTATCTACCTAATGTCAATAGTATATTGCTACCAATTTTTACTTGACATCTTCTCCTTACCTGTGTAAAATCAGAAGTAACTTAAAGGAGGTAGTTCACATATGACTACTATATATAGAAGGGTTATGGATTTCAGTTCAGCGGAGGATGCGGAAATGTTCTTTAATATAATGGATGCGTGGGACAACGAAGGCATTGAGGGTTTCGGAACCAGTCAAAGCGATTTCTCTATGAGTTGTGTGGAGGAAGTCTCAGTACCTGATAACAAGGACGAACAGGGATTCAATGGCTGGAGAAATTGGGAGACATGGAATGTGGCTCTTTGGATAAACAACGACAGGGGGCTGTATAGCATAGCCCAGAATTTCAAGTATGAAGACGACCCTTACATGGAGTTCAAGAAGTGGATGCTAGTTGAGGATAGGCCCGCTTACGAAAAGCAGTTGTGCTACCAGACGCCCGATGGGGCATTATATTGGGATGAGGTGGTGGACACGAAAGCCATTAATGAAATGATAAAGGAGGAATAAATAAAGGGAGGGCTAAATGCCCTCCCCCTTTTTTGCCTACCACCAAAGCTGAAGCTGTAGTGGCCCTTGGTATTCATCCTTGCCACACAGCTTGGTATATGTGTCCTCGTTCATGACTCGGTACTCTCCCTTGTCTACCTTCTTCCTCAGTATCTCTGCTGTTGTCTCAAAGCCTCTACTCCTACTGACCATCAGCACAGCTACCTTGTCCTTCCCTCTTCCTTGTTCCACGAATATCTTCTGAACGCTTGCCATCTTCCCTAGTCCCCCTTCCTTAAAATTGTGACAGTTCTAATGTACCATACGATATATCATTCTGCAAGGTCGCCTTCCTCCCTTTGTCCCAGCAAGATGAACACAGCCCATTCGCCAGCAACCCCACGTTCTTACATCTTCTAGGCGAGACAGTCTTCCCTTGCGCTGTCCAGTAGTGACACCTTCCCTCTCCTTCCTCTGGTAGCTCAACCGCTTCTAGAGTACGTGTGTAGAACATAGCAGAGTTGGGTACTATTCTGGGCTTCTTCCCTCCTCCGTAACTTCCCATCCTGTGCCTCTTCTTCCTCCACAGGTTCTCCCTCTTCTTAAACGGTAAGACCCTTTCCTTCTCTTCCATTGCTTCCTCCTTCCTCTTCCTTCCTTATAACAAAGAAGCCCACCCATTTCTGGACAGGCTCCTTCCTTCCGCTAAGAACTTCTTCTATTTTCCCACTAGGTCAACCAAACCCAATGAGGTATCAAGTGCCTTCCTCCTTCCTTGTTAGATGTGTTCATTATATCTAACCGAAAGGAATTCTGCAACCTGAGGGGCAGAAGTAGTACCCCTCCGATATATCATTATCAGGCATCAGTTCCTCCGTCGCCCCACAGAAACCACACACCACTTCCCTTGTTCCGTAGTCGTAGCTTCCATGATACTCCTTCCTTCCTATTGCTTCCTTCATCTCCTCTTCCGTGGGAAAGGGGGCTTCCTCCAGCCTCTCTTCCATAAGTATGTAAGCTTCCTCTTCCGACTCTGCTTCCACCACCAATGGGTAGTACAGTTCTTGTACGTCTACTATGAATCTGTATTTATCTTTAGGCATAGGTCTCCCTCCTTCCTTCCATAGTTATGTTATTTCCTTCCTTGGATTTTAAGACTTTTTTAAAAAAATGTCAATTGCAAAAAAGGGCTTCCTACGATATATCATTCTGCCCTTCCTTCCGAAAAGAGAACATACGTTCTATTGTGGTAAAAGTGTAGTGTGGTAAAAATGTAATAGGGAAGAACAGTAAGCAAACAAATTCAAAAAACTTACTATCCTTCCCTATCTTATAAAGGAGGTGACACTGAACCAATATGAAAATCCAGTTCCACTGTCTAAATACTAACACATCCTACCGCCATTTGCAAGCCTCTATTTCTTCTTCTGAAGCGGGGCGGGAAAGAGCTAGGGAAAGAATGTTATCTATAGCTAAAGCTTCATTGCGTATAGAAGCTTCGGTCTGCTTCTTTCCTTCCCCCCATTCCTTATACTGGTAAGCCAGTTGCCATAGGCTTTGCTTTAGTAATGTATACAAATTATCTTCTTCCTGTATTTCCATTCTAGTACCTTCCCTTTCCTTTAGTGTAGTTCCATACCCTTTTAAATATAAAAACCCTGTACGTCCATCTCAGAGCCTTCTCAGATGTTCTGAAAATCTGGTCGGAGTAGAAGCCAGAATGTGTTTATAAGATAATAACTTTCTTCTATCTGGTAAACACTACTTCTCATTATTGTCTTCATCCAAGCTATCTCTCATGTACTTTTTCTTTACTGAATCTGCACAATTGAAACAGAGTTGAGTTAATCTATCACTAATGTTTAACCATATAAAATCATTAATGTTTGTTTCCTCTTCTACTCTTTCCTCTATCCTACAATAACTACATATGTTTGGTGTTACTAATTTATCTTCTTTCATTACGATAGTCCTAAGTCCTTAAAGAAATCTTTGTCTGGTAGGTCTGGGTTATCCTTATGTTTACCATCACATGATTGTAGTATTATTGCTAACATCATTCCTACCTTCTTTATCATGTAACTACTGTATGGTAGTAGTGGTGGTTGTTCTCCTTCTTTATAGCCGACTTGCTTTTTGACTGCATTGTAAGCTACTTCATCATGTCGTTTCATATGAAAGAGTGAGTAGAAATAAACTTCTTTAGTTATACCTATCATTGTTTCTATTGGTATGGTTCTAACTAGGTAAGAAGCTAATAGTTCTAGTTCATTCTCTTCTTCTCTTTCTAAGTCCCATTCATTGTTTGGTGATGTCATATATACCTTACTCCTATAAAACCCCTCTATGCGAATCTCAGGGGCTTCTAGAGTATTATACTCTTTCTACCCATGTATTGTTTTCCCATACATGAATAGCCATTGTACCATCTAGCTTTTCTATCCAGACTAGAATGTTATCTTTATCTGACTCATCTATTACTTCTGCTCTATATTGCCAAACCCATTGCCCATGTGATTTAGCATTATTAATATCTGTAACATGCGGTTCATCTTTTATATGTGCTTCTGCTAATTCTTTGGTATCAAATACCATTAAATCCCCATCTGCATTTAATCTGTCTATTGTATTATGGCAACGTGTAATTTCATCACGCCCATGTATCATATCCCTAATTATATAACCCATTATTAACCCTCATATCCTACCAATGCTTGTAGGTCATTCTTATAAAGTCTTTCTACTTTGCCTGTAGCTTTTACCTTAATCATGTTAAACGCCTCAGGTCTTTTTCTCACCGCCACGAATTCATCTACCAATACTGGACGTTCTATAACGTACCATTGTTTAGAACTCGAATCAACGTTTTTACATAGTTGTGTAATCCACTTAGAATCTGCTTTATGTTTCTTGTAAAACTTATCCGCTCTTACTACTTCTTCTACTGGTAATTCTACTTCAATCTCTACACTACTTTTATCTACCAATACATAAGCGGTTCCGATATCTATAGTTGCTTGTAACATCTTCGGAGTTTTGCCTTTAACCGGTTGTTTAAATAGCCAAACTACATCAGGGCCAAAATGTTCTTCTGTTTCAGATACATTACTTTCAACCGTTTTAAGGAAACCCGATTCCTGTATTTTAGGTAAATGAACATCTGTTGTGTAGTGGTAATATCTCATTTGTGAATTAACCTTTTTACCTTAGTTATGCATTTTGTACAAACCGTTGAAGCTACTTCATTAATTACTTGTTGGTAATGGTTAGCTTCTTTTACCTGTACAAAAAACCTATTATCTAGAGTAGTTAGTTTTTCTTTGCACATATCACAATACATTTAATTCATACTATTTAAAGTTCTACTAAACAAATCAAACTCTTGGAAACAGTCTTCGCACCACGCCCCAATAAATATATTACTTGGGACATCTTCTGGGCTATCTAAATTAAAAGCACGTTTGTGTTCTAAGACTTCAAATTCACGTTCACACAAATAACACTCTTTTGCAATGTAGTCTCTTGTAGCATTAAACGCTATGTATTCATTATCCATATATTCTTGACTGGTAACTAGGGTTAATAAATTACCCATCATTGTCGCTTTTCTTTCTGGGTTCTGCATAGTTATACATCTCCTGTAATAAACTTATCTATAGTATACCAAGCTTCTCTAATCTTTTCTATTGCGGTCTGGGCTTTATCATCTTCGCTAGAATACTTTGTATCCATTTCTTCTAGCACTTCTTGAATAACAAAGCCCAATACCTCTTGTGCATTTTGCATAGTCATTTAAAATACTTTAATCTCTAGGGTATCGCCTAATCCATCTGGTTCTTTGTAAACTGTTTTGCCTGTATTAACTGCTTTAGTTTTCATGTATTCTTCATGCCTAGCATCTTGTTCTTTTTTCGCTTGTTCTAAATACTTAACCATTTCTGAATTTAAATTTGCTGGGCCAAGTTTATTGCATACCAGTTTTCTTATTACTTCTGCATAGTCATCTAGAACTACACATAGAATTTCTTCACTGGAAGCATCGTCATATCTTTGTTGTTCTCGTCTACTACTATTTAGGTATTTCTTTCTCCAACGACTATCCATGTAACGTCTAATATCTAAGTTAGTTAACTCCAAATTTATCTCATCCATTCTTGTTTCTCCTCAGGTAATTTATGTTTTAGTTCATGGGTTCTACAAAACTGCGGTTTAAATCCTTGCTTCATTGCAACTTCTAGGTTGGGTATAATTTGGAACTCTGTTGGGCAACCTAAACTACCACCATTGTAAACTTTTGCACCGTCCCAATAGGTTTGTACTTCTGTCTTTATATGTACAGCCCCCATTTTAGTCCCCCGAAAACTGGAACCCCTAGTAATTGGTTGGTGACACTTGTAACAAATATTCATGTATTTTTTCTCCTCTACCATCCTAAATTTTCTGAGCATATTGGGCCTATGCCCTTTGCCCTTGAAGACTCGTCTGTTAAGTCTCTGCTACATACACCGCATATGCCAATCTCTTGGCCATAGCGGAGCATTGCACCTTGTGGGTCACTACCTATAGTGTTAAGAACTGTAGACCGCTCAGAACCCTTTACAGGAACTAAGTTATCTGAACCACGCCCACCACCTATAATACGCTTTACGAAAGTCCATCCGGCCCATTTGCCTTCAGTAACTACATCGACCTTGAAGAAACCTAGTTTGCCATTAAGGTCTATGGCGTAACGTCCACTTATGGTATCTTCAGTAGCTATGGTATCTGCTGAGTTTGTGTCCTTGAACTTATCCATGCGACTCAATTCAGCCCTCATGCAATTGAGGACACCACGTAGCATAGGAATGGTTAGACTACTATCACGCTTTCGCATATCTACCATGTAATCGAAAGTGCCATTGTAATTGGTAACATATGCATGAGCGCACTGGAATAAGTTAACCCATCGGTTCATGCCAACTAGGTCATTGCTATCATAAGCAGTGGGGTCAATGTCAGCATCAACGAATTTGTCTGCACCTACAAATGGACGTAGGGCTTCAAGGTTCTCTGTTAGGTCGTACTTGTCATATCCATATACATTTAAACTAGTCATTTTAATTTCCCCCAACTAAGTTACTACTAAAGTAACACATAGAATCTGTACTGTCAACAACCAATTACATAGTTGTTTTAAATTGGATTGTGGGGGACTTTCGTCCCCCGATGGTTTATCGGACTAATTCAAGAGCAGTCTGGAAAGCCCTCATTTTGTTTTTAGCCCTATCTCCGGTGAAAGGTGAACCGGAAGTCTCTTGTCCCTTTCTATAGTCCTCAGTCTCAACTACAGCTTGCCATATGGCCCAAGGAGTTTGTGCTACTCTAGGGAATTCTTGGTTAAATACGTCGTAGCGTTCTCTGACTGCATCCCTGTAAGACTCAACCCTAGACATAGCTCCTTCGTATCTTTGCCAACCTGCTGAGTTATCATTAGCTATCTTTAGGTAGTCTGACTTACTCAGAGAATCCGCTGGTATATTATCCTGTATACGAATCCTACGTGGTTTACTTGGGTTCGGGTGAGCCGAAACTATAACCTTTTCTGCGTCTTCAGTACCAATGGTAACTGTTGCTAAAGAATCCATAGCTGACACAGTTTCTTCTCTGGAAGCTGACAGTCTATAGAATAGGTCTGCATACCATTCAGTATCAGCGGTAATGCTCTTGTTATGTTCAAGGTTCGCACTGACTGAAGCTGAGTTTAAACCTATGGTTAAGGTGTTCTGGCAAACTACTCTTACTGGTGTAAATGCTATGGTTAGTCCACCTAGTCCAGTTCGGTTATCTGTTACTAAGTAAAATAGGTTATGGTCTTCACCAGCAATTTTTGACTGACCAGCATCTAGAGTTAGGAATATCTTTTTGCCTTCATCAATTGCTCCTGCTGTTTCTACAGGGTACTCTTTGCTTATTGGGTCTAGTATACGTCCCAAGTCTTCTGGCTCTATTGCAGTCCACTGGCTACCAACTGTACCAAATACTTTCCACTGTGGGGAGTCTGAAGTAGGTTCCCTAACAATACTAAAGGAGTCTGTTTCAACTCTTGTACCATCTGGTGCATCAACATACATTGGAAGTTTGCTAACCTTGAACATTAAGTCTGCTCGCTCCATTGCTTCAGTAGCAGTTAACTGTTCATCAGCAGGGAATACTTCGCCTAGCCTATGCCAAGCTGGTTCTCTTCTACCTAAGAATCTTTCTCCGAATAAACTTGCACTCATCTGTGTTTTCTCCTTACCTAAATTTTGTCTTAGCTAATACTAAACGATTGTGTAAAACTTGTCAACAACTAATTTATCCCTGTAATTAACAGATACAAAGACCACCCGAAAAAAGCAACCAATGTAACTGCTATGTATTTACTAAAAATATCTTTACGCATTTATACTTTTCTTTCTGCTTCTTGTTTAATACAAAAGGCTTCGTACTCTTTACCTTGTTCATAATTTGTTTGAAGAATTTCATTTATCAATTCATTGACTGAATATTGTTTGTTCAATAATTCTAAAAGAATATCTTGAATCTCATCTTCATCTACCATGTCGTACATATCATCAAGTGTCATTCTGTTATTTGTAATTCTATCTATTTGTTCTGAACTTAGCATTTTATTCACCATCCTTCATATCGCCTTCTTCTTCCCACCCATCTTCATCTTCGTATTCGTACGTCCAAGAAATATTTACGTTTGGAAACCGTTTAATGAATTCGTTATATATTTCTTTCTGTATATGAGTACTATCGAATTCAAATCGGACACCAGTAACTTCATCGTCATGCTCATAAACATCAGGCTCACCATCTATACCATGTGCTTCTAAAAAGTCTGCCACCTGTTTCTCTAAATTGTTAAAACTAATTGTTATGTTATTGGCTATATCCATTACTCACCATCCTTTACATGCTCAATCTTTGTGAGGGTACAATCGCTCCAATTAAGTGCAATTGGCTCAAAGTTATTACTAAAGTAAAAATCAATATCACCATCAACGCTAAAAGAATCTTTTTCAATCCGTTCTAACACCTCATCAACATCATCATCATAGTATTCTATTGTAATAGTCTCAGTAAATGTCTCCTTAACTTCATACTCTACATAAAAGGTTAACTCCATTCTAATCACCGTCCTTTATTTTTATACTATCCACTTTAAAGCAGTTATTTAATTTTGTCAACTCTGTCTTTCTTTTTAAGTTTTGGACTACTGCCAGTTAATGAAAAGTTTCGTCTCCATAACTCTGTGCTTTTTTCTTTACCCTTCTCATCCTCTACCATTGTTTGGTGGTCTGTATAATTAGCAAAACCTTGTTCTTGTTTACAATGTTTACATACACCAACACTAACTGCTCTACCTAATCTACCGTCTTCAATCTCCCAAAAATGTATGCACTTTACTTTAGCCATTACTTCATCCTTATATTAGAATAGTTTTTCTTCGTATGTCTTAGGTAAACCGTTTTCTTTATAGTTCTCTTTTACATAGTCTTTGAGGTCATCTATGAAATGCTCTAGTTTATAATCACCGTTAGCTACATCTGTTAGTATTTCTAAAGCCTCTTTCTCGCTCTGTATATAATGACCCATTTGGTCTACGGTTATAATCTCATTAGCCTTATCCATTGTATTGTGTTCTCCTTTATGTTATTTAAAAAGTCTGCCAAGTCCTGTATTTCTATCATAACTAGGACATAGGTTTTCATCAAATGCTATTAGAAAATCCTGTACTGGTGTACCAATTAAATCTACACTTACATCTGGTGGTGAATCGTGGCCTACAGAAATGTCCAGAATTTCACCATCAACAGACACATAAACTACATCTTCAAATGAATCCACCAAGGCACAATCTATAGTTTCTGCTATAGCACAACTTGTAGAATCTCCTACATCACCAGCTTCTAAATCATTAAAGTGTAAAGTGGGGAGTTCGGGGAATACCTTAAAGAAATTACTATCCCTATCCCCGAAATAATTATTCAACCACTTAACAGCTTTAGAAGCTAATTCTTTTTCGTCTACATAATCAAACATAAACTGCTTATCCATTGTTGGCACTCTCCTTTATACGTTCTTTATCTATTGCTTTAAATGGCCCCCACTCACAACAGTCAATACAAAAAGCATAGCCATAATATTCATCGTCCTTGTTTGACATATCTCTTGGAACAACCGTATAGCCACACCTCAAACATATGTCATCATACTCCATACTTTCGTAACAATTCGAGCAGTCTAGGCCAGCTTCTTCTCCGCAACATTCGCTTATCCATGTAATCGTTGTAGTCATTAATATCTCCTAAAATTAAGTTTGGATTGGTTATACTAGAGGGACGTAAGTCCCCCTAGTATGGTTACATTTAGACTCTTGTGGGTACTGCCCATTTAAGTCTTGCCAACATCTTGGAAACAAAACTCTTTGAAGTTAGTGGTTTATCTTCATAAACAACTATGTAATCATCGCCTGTTTCGTCCCCTTCAACTACTTTGCAAATGTCCACATCGTCATTCATTGTAGTTAGTGGGTTATCTCGCAATTGGTAATCTAATTCTGTATAAAGTTCTTCAACCAAATTATCGGTATCATCAACTTCAACTGTGTAATATTTAACTTGTGCTGGAATGTAATAATAAACGGTTAGGGTTCTGGTATTCATATGTATATAAACTCCTTGGTAAAAAATAAAATTTGTTTGTATTGGTAATATTAAATGGTTATGTAAAGTTTGTCAACAATCAGTTTCAATGCATTTATTCACCCCCTAAACTAAATTCGGAATCTGTTTCGTTTAACTCGAATGAACACTGGTATTCGTTCAAGTCTTTAACAGCTAAGTAATTTGGTACTCTTTGAATAATATGTTTGGCTTTTTCATTAGCCAGTTCTATTGCTTCTTCTTCGCTATCAGCAAAGACGAATATAGGAAAGGACATTTCAACTTCAACTGAATATTTATAACAATTTTTCATAGGTGTTTCATTCGCCTTTCGTAAATTTTCGGACAACTCATATTCACATTCGCAACATACAATTGTTGGAAATGCTAAACTGGTAGACCTTGTATAATCTGAAGGTTCTTCAGACCTTTTACAACATAGGTAACATTCAAAAACTTCGGTTATTGCTGACATATTATTTCGCTCCTACTAATCTATTTAATCTAGCTTGTATCACAACGTCTAAAGACTTACGGTTATTAGCCAAATGTTTTTTGTACCACGCCTTGGTTCGTTTTTGTTGTCTTCTATCTGCTTTAAGCATTTAGTTATCCCCCTCTACTGTATAAGTTTCCCCACCGGACTTTACTTCAGTAAGTGTACCAACATTCACCATGCGGTAAGCTTTCTTGTGGGCATCGAATAAGGTTATTAAATTGTAATCACTTGGAGTGTATCGTAATCCCTTGCCCTTTAGCGGAGCATTGGGACTACTATGGACTCCGGTTCTACCTACTAGAACTCTTTTAGTGCCATCTTTCTTTACGAAAGTAACACTTAGGAATTTGCCCTTGGAATTGTTTATTAGGTTTGAGGCTTTGCTTCTCGAAATTTTCAATCTTGACTCCTTAAATTTTGTTGTGTTATCTGGTACTTTACATGACTGTTTTAACTTTGTCAAATATATGTAGTAAATAAGGTTAGCGTTTGTTTACCCTAAGGTAAGAACGTTATATGGGGACTTGGAAAGAAGCAGTAGACATTCGTCTACTTGTTCTCTGGGTATATCTGTAGCATCAACAACGTCTTCTGTAGTCTCTGCTCCATTGAATATAGAAGCAACTACTGCAACTAGTACCCTATTGGTTTTGGTTATCTCAACTGTTATGTTCATAAACACTCCTAAAATTAAATTTAGTTTCTACTGGTTAGTCTAGCTAACCTTATTTACTACCTTCTATTATTGGGATTGCTCGGGCCTTTTCCCGTAAACTCTTACTTTTGTGAGTAAACAATAAAAAAAGAGCTAGATAAATCTAGCCCTCAATTGATGTTTCTATTATATGGCTGAACACCGGTAAGGGAATCGTAACGAATTCGGTTCAACCTTATGTATTATATTATATGAGCTATCACCGGAAACCCGAGGTGAAGCATTTTAAGCACGAAAAAAATCTAATTAAGCACGAATTCGTAACAAAGGCTCTACATTATAATGATTATAATCTAAGCACGAATTTGAAATTAGGGTTATTTTTTGATGAAAAAAATTGGTTAAAATTAATGCAACTTCGCCATTTTTAAATAACTATTTTAACCTTGCATAAATCCATTGATTATATGAACTTCATTGTTTATGTGGTTGTCATTATATGTATCCATATAAACATTGTAGTTTCTCAAAAAACCTTTAGTACATTCTCTGCAAAAACATTCATTGTTTTTAACTAACCATGTAAACTGCTCTTCTGCTGATGACCTGTTAACCGCTTTTATTCTTCCTTCCTTGCCACCATATTTAACAGTGTAAAAGGTTTCCATTAATCGTTCCTTCCTTCCTCATCACCTACTAAGGCGATTCGAGTATCAGTAGATTCTTGTTGAATGACTTGGGATATCTTCCTTAACCAAATTGTTTCCTTCCTTACAGTAATTGTTTCATTTAAAATACTTCTGGAAACTATAAGGATTTGAATGTTTATCCAGAGCAATAACCCTGTTAATAAAGATATGCCTACTCCAAGCAATATACTCATCTATTCAATAGTCGATAGGTCTACATTAGAATTAAACATTAGTTTTTGAAACTGTAAACGCTCTTCCCATTCCTTCCCTAGCAACGCTTTGTATATCTTCTTCTTAATGCTTAGTCCTACCTCTTCCTTCCCATACTTACTAGTGGTAAGACAAGCTTCCCTTATCATCAGGAGTTCACCTAAATCAAACTCTATATCTATGTTGGCTTCCGTCTCAGTAACAAGAACCCCCATTCCAATCTTCTCAATAAAGCTAACTGGAACTGCTATACTTCCACCTCTATGTAAAGGCTTGTAAGGAAGTGGTAAATTTATTTCGGGTTCAATCAACATAGTACAAGCATCATCTATAAAGAGGACTTCATTCTTTGTTAGGTTAATCATCTTTGTTTCTTCCATGTTTATTTCATCGTCAAGGGGAAACGTATTATCGTTCATAAATTGTCCTCCATAATTCAGCATCGCATCTGGTACATTTGTAAACTACTATCTTTCCTTCCCCTACCTTCCACCGCTCAATGATGGGAGCCTTGTTCCTTTCGTGCCTCTTGGCAAACTTACATTTAAGCTTACCTATTAGCTTGTTCATTCCTTCCCCCTTCCTTCCTTCCAACCTTACGTTTGTGTGGGTTGTTCTGCTTCTTCACTGTTCTACGTTTCTCTATTTTATTCTCTCTGTTATTCTTGGGGTCAGGGTAATAGTCTATCATATTTTTATCCATTTAAAAACTGCCATAGTGATAGTACCAAACGTTTTGCTACTAGCACAATTAGAACAATCTATATTGGTCTTTACATACTCTAGGTTTAAGTTACGTTTTTTTAAATTAGTTGATATTGTTCTGCCTACTTTTAAGATAGATAACCATCTAGGAAATTGGTCTTCCTCTTCCTTATAGCTATCACATACACAACAATGAATAACAACTACGTCTTTATGTGTTGGCATAATTTGTGACAAATCTCTCATTAACCTTTGTAACATTAACCGTCTTACTGCTTCAGTAAAATGGTTACTATTATTATTATACTTCATGTTCTAGCTTATTGATAATATTAATTAAATGCATAGCTAAAGAAATACGAAAAGAAGATATCTGTTGCTTCTTTTTTTCAAAGTCTGGTTCAAGGTGAAGGCCCGAAAAAAATGCCCCAGCCAATGTAAAACCATTTACAAAATCTTTGGGGTCATCAAAGGGAATAGCTAAAGAGTCGTATTCTTCTTTAATAACAATATCTATAGAATCCAGTATTAAATTAAAATACGTGTCCCATTCTTCTTGTGGAGTATTAGACCAATCAGGAGTCATCGTCTTCCGTTTGTCGATTAGGATTTAATCTCATTTCGACTTCCGATATCCTGATGGATAAGAGGTTGAGGGTTTGTATTACTTCTTGCATCTTAGTGTCTGTATCTTGATAAGCATCTCTGAACTCTTCTCCTAGTGTTACTAGGTACTGCATGATATTACTCATGTCCTTCCTTCCCTTCCTTTATTTCTTTGCTCCTTCCTCCGGTATAGTAAAGTTCTCTAACAATGTAACTAAAGCTGTAGAGACTTCAGAGATATGAGAAGCAAGGTCATCAAGCTCTGCGTTAGTTACCTTCTGGTCTTCCATTACATTCTTGATTCTATATACTAAACAATGCATCTCACCAAACAATGCTTTAGCATCAGCGTCTAATGTTTTGTTAAGTTTAAGGAGTACAGTAGCTAATGTTATATAAGTAAGTAAATTCTTAATCATCTTCTTCCTTCCCACATGAACAATTTTCACAACTACATTGAATCATGTCGCCTTCCTGTAAGTCACACATCCAGAAGTATTTAACTTCATCTACGAACTCTTCGTCTTCCATGCACTCACAAAGTAAACGTTCTTCCTCAGTACAGTTACATTGATTATCCATCATCCTTCTCCAATATTTTCATTCCTAATGCGCCCATTAAAGTTACGCAACCTGTAGTTATTTCAGTGGAACCTTGGAGTAATGAGGCAAAAGCTAGAACACCTAACAATACCATCATCACAAAGATTTGTGGACGGAATCTATTTATTAAATTTGACATCTACATCACCGTCTGCCCAATTCAAAAACGACTTCGTAACAGAAACTTCAGTAGAGTTTGCTCCTTCCACGACTCCCGGCTTAGTCCAAGGGCCAACTTGTGGAGGAGTTAGAGAATCCTCATAAGAATAGTGTCCAAGATTTTGTCCTGCTTCATTAACTACTCTAGGATTGGCTGGGCAAAATGGCCCATACCCTTCCACCACCGGAGTGTTACGAGCATATTCTGGTTCTAGTTCAGCAGGGAAACCCAACCTGTTTAATAGACTGTGGTGTTCCGTCTGCCTTCCTTGGGTGTTATACAGGGTAGGAAACTCCCCAGACCAATCTTCCCTTCCTTTAGAAAGGTATCCTTCCTCTCTTGCAAAAGCTAGGAATGATTGGGTAAAGTCTACGAACCCACTGTCATTGGTCATTAGATGCGCCCCCTCAAGTTTAGTTTCTTCCTTGCTTAATAAACAACTGCCATCTATACAAGTAGATACAGCACCATCAGCCTTTAGAATATCAAAGGCCGCCGCTTGATTGACTCCCTTTTCACATACAGTGACTTCCGCTAGTTCCATGTCATCTACTTGCATTACTTCCTGCATACCTTTTTGAATCATCTGTGTTTTAGTAGCAGACCCAGCAATGCTGTAGGACTTTAGCTTTCCTTCATTAACCTGTTCCATGACTTTACTAGCTATGTTAGTATCGTCTCTTAGTTCAGTTATGAAGAACAATCCTTTATCATCTACCCCGCTTTTGAATATCTGCCCAGCCTTGGAAATGTAAGCGGGTAAAGCCCAACCAACCTGTACATCTGAATGCAATACCATCGCATTCCGTGTACGGAAGTTAGCCATGTATTTATCGAAAGCCTTCCTCATGGCGTTAGTAGTTATTAAGTGTCCTTCCCTGTCTACTAACTCAACTGATGCTGGCCCACCTACTACCATCGGTTCAGCGTCAACCAAGCCCTTCCTTACCACAGCTTTTTGATAAACAGAGCTATCGGGGTAAGCACGATGTAGTGTTAGGGTTTCAGCAGAGGAAGCTATTCCAGCTTTAAATAATCGTTTATATTCTTCCAATGCGGGAGCAATGTCAGTTAATGTTGTTCTTCCATCAGTCGCTTTTTCCAATGGCATTATAGGAACATCAGAACGTTCTTCCAACCATTCCTGCATCGGTGAATTCCATTGGCTTGGACTAGGTATAGAACCCATTGGTGTATTAATCGTTTGAGTAGTCATTATCCGTTATGTATCCCCCAAACAACTCCACTAACAGTGGGAGTACCGGAAGCGGATATTACAGAAACATATGACCTAAAATCCATAGGCCAGATAGTTTCAAAAGCCTGACCAGCAATCACTGGTATTCCAGTTGTAGCAGTAGCAACACAATCAAAAGCTACGAACACAACCTCAGCGGATGTTCCAGACTCGTTTCTAATCTGTATTCCTCTAATAGTACTCATTCCTGTTCTTCTATATGAGGAGGAATTATTAGTAGTACCAGACCATTCATATCCAATACCTTGGTTTCCATCAGTATAAGAAGAAACAGCAGTTGTATCTTCTCGTACCTCAAACCCTATCTTATCGGTATACCAGTTAATGTTATGTTGGGCGGCACTGACTACATATATTCTATAAGATGCTCCTGCTGTATCACCGGGAATTGTGTAACTAGCAGTTATTTGAGCAAAGGATGTAGTTAAATTAGTATTAGCAGAGGTAGCTAATTCAGTTCCAGAAGAGTCTGTTATCTGTATCTTAACACTTCCAGAGGCTGAAGCTCCACGTACTTCTGCTTGAACTGTGATATGTTGCGGCAATTTATTAACGGCAACTACTGGACTTGACCAATAGAATCCTTCACTTGCCGCAGAGTTGGCTGGGTTCACAAGTAAAGAGGCCGCACCCTCTGCCGCTTGTCCAGTATCTCTAGCAATAGCAGAACCAGTAGCCGTAAACATTGTTACATCAGTTCCTTCAATGCCGGGGTTCTCAACCCAATTTGTTGAGATTACTTGGCTTGGAACTGTGAAAAGTGTTGAAGCTGTAGTAGAAGTCGCAGTTCTGAAAGGGGAATATTTTGTAAATGGATGCCCTCCTACTCTAGTACTGGCATCAATTTCCCACTCCCTATGGTCAGTATGTCGTTCGTTCGGCATAAAATTTCTCCCTAATTAATTATCCCACCAATGTAACATCGCCGCAAAACTTCCCATTACTGCTGAAGTGTGTAAAACTAAAATGCCTAAAGCAACGATTCCAGTTCTCATACCGTAAATTTTATTTCTCCACGAGTTTACTTCAGCCAATTCTTCTTCAATGTTTTCTAGGTTCTTACAAATAGATTCGTTTAAGTTCGTTTGGGTTTGAATATAGTTATCTAGCCGCTCCATATAAGTGGCTAGTTTTATGCTTACATCATCATTTCTACTATTATCTGTTTTCATAATGCTGTAAGAAAGTAGGGGAACTGGTGTGGAACAGTTCCCCTACTAGGGTATTAGGCGTTCAAGTCAGATATTTTGGCTTGAGTCCATATGTTCTTGCATCGCATTTCTGCCATTGTGTATAGCAAACCACGGACAACAAGAGCGTTTGCGGCGAAGTAATCACGGTTTTCAACGTACTGAGTAGGTTGAGCAACTGCGATTTCTAGGTAATCTGTGTCTAAGACATAGATGTTTGAACCTAGCACTGCGTCGTTTGTGGCGACAGACTTCGGCACATCGGCATCAGGTAGTATTGGTATACCCTGATAGGTAGCCAAAACTAATCCAGTTCGGGTTCCGGGGAAGGTTCGCTCTGAACCTACACCGACTTGGAACTCTTCTTGTCCCATGTACCGTTGGCTGGAGTTAAGCAACCGTTCAAGGTTGAAGTACTGGTCGTGGCCTAGCAATATAAGCTTTGGCTCACCACCATTTTCCCTTATCTTTTGAATAGCTGTGTCTAGTAAAGTAAGAGACAAAGCTCGTCCAGTACCAGAGTTGCTACCTACTGAGGCGGCGGCGTTCCATGCACCAGCAGTTCGGTCATTAAGTGTTAGGTCATAAGCCCTTGTTCGAGCTTGCCCATTACCGACTGCGGCTCCATCTTCAGAAACGATGTCATCAATGGAAGTCATGCCAGCACGACTGTATATGTATGCTACGTCACCATCAGCGAATGTAGTTCCGGTAGCTACTGTTACAACACCAGTACTTGTATTAACACCAGAAACAATCGAACCGGAGGTTCGGTCGTGACCGCTGGCTGATACGTCGTACTGTGAAACAGCATCACCGACTTTGAAATGTTTGGCTATTGCCGCAGGAACAGTAAAGGTGGTGGTTGCGCCCGCTGAAGTCAGGTATGCGCTACCAGCCAATAACTCCTCGTTAATTTCCTTTACGTGGTCTAGCTGGGCATGTTCATTCTCCATTGCAAGAACGTCCCCGATACCGCCTTCCAACTGTGCGGTGAAGACTGACTTCACTGATGCACCGAAGGTCGTCGAAACTATTCTAGGTAGGCTCGACACCGTAGCGATATTGGAAATGTCTACTGTTGGGAGGTTACCAGTTTCAGTTACCGGGCGGGAACGTCCCGAACCACGGTCTGTCCTGACACGCCAACCAGCCGTATTACCCCAAACCGTTCGGGGTATTGCATTAAAGAATCGTGTTTGGTTGTTCAATGCTTGCCATACCTTACGACCATAAGTGGTGTTGAAGATACCAGTAGCGGTATCAACCGTAAAGTAAGACTGTTTCATTAAGTATTCTGGCCCAAAGACTGACTGATATAGTCCTCTTTGAGATTGTGCTAAATACTCTGACAATGATGGATTAGCCATCTCAAGTCTCCTTTTTTTAATTTAGATTAAAGAATTTTATCCTAAGAGTTCTCTAGGCACACCATCGGTGTTACCCATTTCAATGTTCTGTTGTATCTTACGTAGTTCATTGTAGGAAAGCCCAGCAAGCTGGTCTACTACATCAACGCCATTTTGCGCTTTCTGAATTACGGTAGTTCCATCTACGCCCATACCGTTAGATATGGCTGGAGCGGCCAAGCCTCTCTCTTCCCGGAAACCCATTTTGCGAAGACGGTTTTGAGACTCATCAGCGATGGCCTTTTCCATATTGCCTTCATATTCAGATATCTGCTTTTTAAGAGCATCCAACTGCTTTTTCATGGACTTCATTTCTTCGTCCTCAGGCATTTCTTCTTCGTCGTCTTCTTTATAGGTCTTCTCTTCAACAGGGAAGTCATCTCCTTCCTCGTCGTCATGTCCCTTGTCCATGTCTTCCTCTTCTTCTTCTTCGTCATCGTCGGCTTTATACATAGCTTGAATAGTGTTCTGTTGGTCTTCCAGTTTTGTGTTAACAGGCGCACTCTTCTCGGCATCATCAGCGTTTGCGGCTGTTTTGCCAGTAGCTTTAGCCTTACGAGCTTCACCGCTTACGTCCAAGCCTTTCTCTTCGGTATTAGTACCTTCTTTAAGTAAATTAAAAACTTCTTCTGCTACTGCTTTGACCAATCTAGATTGTTCATCTTGCGCTTGCTCTTTCTGCAACCGCTCAATTTCTACCGCATCCTCTTTGGATAGTCGAGAGTCCATTTTTTGAAGGACTTCGGCAACTGCGGCAAGGGCCAAGTTAGTACCCTCCATTTGCTTTTCCAAGCGTTCGAGTTCTGCCATTACAGGGTTCCTCCTTAAAATATTGTGGCCTTTCCAGCCTATTTCTTATACACTTATCAGGGCTGGTCTAAGCCACCTCCGACCCCAAAGTGATACTAAATACGAAATAATACACTTTCGTGCATTTATTATACTAAGAAAAACGAAAAACTTTACGTTTTTATATTATATTTCTTCAGAAATTCCTTGGTTTTCTAAATAAAGCATTTCATTTCTAAAATCATATAAAGGAACTTGTACTAGTTTTTTAAACTTCTCACACTGTGTACCTTCTGGCATAGAAGCATCAATTAAGTCTAGTACTTTTCCTACCATTCTAGAATGTTTAGCTATTATATATTCTTGTTCGGGAGTCACTTTACTTGGGTCTACCATAATTCATACCTCTATAATTCAACTCTGGTTAATGTTTTTGGTAACATATTACGTAAACTTTTATGAATATCTTTTCGCAATCCTGTCCATGCATTTTCTTGCCAATGAGTACCTTCATAATTCCCAATCTGAACTATTGCCCACCCATTACCTATTTTTGCTGGTCTTTGACTATCGTGGTATTGTTTAGTATGGGCCTTTACCCAAACCGTTTTACCACTAGGTGTCCGTCTTTTGTGCCTCTGAACCTTCATTTTATAATCAAAATTCGGCACATCTAATGTTCCAGACTCTATATCTTCGGCATATGGTGCTTCGTACATCACTGTCCAAGGTGCGCCGCCACTAGATTGGCCCCCTCGATGATGAACTATTCTACCTGAGTCCTTTAATTGTCCTGTTACTTCTGGACATGTTTGTTGTGTTCTTTCAAAATAAGAATCACCTATCTGTCGATACCATTTCCTTAATTCTTTATCGACAGCTTTTTGAGTTTTTTTGGGTAGTCTTCGTCTACTTTTAGCCATGAATCTATTATACTAATAATTATTCAAAATCATTATCATCTACGAACGCTTCTATCCATGTGTCTGGCATAATATCAACAAACGAAGAATCAACATTATCGTATCTACTTAGATAAATAATTTCCTTACCTATGTAACCATGTACTGGATGCCAATAAGTAACTATTTGTTTAGGATAACTAGCTCGTTGAACTCGTTGTAAAGCGAATTCATCTGGGCCTTTCATGCATCCACAAATATGTAATTCTCCAGTATCAATATCTACTTCATCTACTCTATGAAAATGGCCTAACAACACGGAATCAAAGTTAACTTTGTTATAACCTTCTTGGTTATATTGAAGAACACTACGTAGATTCAGTATAGTTTTAGTTAATGATTGAGCGGAACCGCCGCCACTTACAGCATCCCCATGCATCATAAGAATATTTCTATCAGCTACAGGGAATACATGGAAGAAGCTTTGGCTTATATCAAACTGAATGTTCTTTTGGTTACTGCAAAAGGCGGCAACCCATTGATACATCAGATAGTCCCAATCCATATACTTGTCTTTCATCGGCGGTTTGCGGGTCATTCGTCCATGATTTCCAACTACACAAGGAACCCTAATCACAGAAAAATGAGGAGCTAAATATCTAAGTGCTTGTGCAATTAGATTTGCCCCCCTAATCATTTGGCCCATACAATTATCTATGTTTGTTCTGGTTAGTTCCTCATGTATATCTCCGCTAATCATATCTCCTAACATCGGAACCACTAATTCTGATACTTCAACAGAGTTTCGTCTATGAGAAACTAAGTTCAATACCTGCTCAGACCATCCATGTAATCGCTTATTAAATATCTCGAAGTCATATTTATTAAGACCCGCCATTTGTTTCTCATCAACATGCTCCCCAATATGGGTATCAGTTAATGGGGCAACAACAATTTGTGGCTGTTCACCACGAAATGGGGAAGAAGGAGGAACAGGTTGTTTAACCTGAGGAACCTCATCAAAAGCAGGAGTAAACTTTTTTACATACCCAAGAACTAAATCTTTGAGATTCTTCTCTTTAAGTAGTTCAGAGTATAATTTCTTGTAATGTTTAGTTTCTTCTTTTTGGTTATGTAGTTTCTTTTCTAGTACAATCTGGGGGTCGGCATTATCTAAAAGACCGCCGTCCTCTAGTTCTTTGTCGTACCAACGTTGAACTGTTGTCCGATGAACCGACAATCCGTATTCGTCTTCTAGCCATCGGGCTATGTCCGTCCATGTATTGCCCTGATTCCTCTGGGTTATTACGTCTCGTTTTGCTTCGTCTGGAGTCATCTGTTCTCCTTATATTCAACACTAAAACTCTGCCGCACATTAGGCAACTTAAATCGTTATCTGAATTGTATTGCATTGTCCCATTACAATGGGAACATAACTGTAGAAACATTATCTCTTTAACTTCTTTTTTTCAATATAAGATAAGTCTTCTATTTTATCTTTCTTGCCGCCACGAACCAGTTCATCGTCCCCCATACCCCAATCTAATGCAAGGTCTGGAACACCTGCGCCCGGTTCTCTAGCATCATTACTTTCTTTGCGATGGCTTTTATCCTCTTCTTGTTTACGTTTTAAATGATTAGTTAAATGGTTCTGCTCAATTGCCGCCAAATCATTTGCATCTTTTGTTGAAGGTTCTGGGTTTTTGTCTACAGGATTTGGGTCATGTTCTGGACGGCGTTTCTTTTTCCAATCGGGTTCGTTCTCCAACGGCCCCATAAAAGCATGACCAGCAACAGAGTGTGATTCTTGTTTAACAAAACTAGTTAAATCTTTCACACCCTTTTTCATTTTACGCTCTGGACTATTATCAGTAACAAAATCTACTAGGCGGTCTATACCCTTCTTCTTTCGTCGTGGGCCTCTACCACCATGAGTAGGAGAGAAAATACCAGAATCGGCAGAAGTAAATACTGTACCACCTACGGCTCCAGTACCACCACCATCTTCTTTAGATACTGAATACAATCCATAGAATCTATCACGATAATGTTTATCTGTTTCCTCATCATTCTTTTTGGCAATCTTAGACAATTGCATATGAACTTCATCTTTAGCTAATTCGGTAACATATAAGCGACACCAATGGTCAGCTTCAATATTACCTTTAACTAACTCGCATCCACCTTCTTGCCAATAAAGACAACTACCACAAACATAGTTAGACTCAACCTCATTAGAAGTAGCCTTACGATACATAACCTCAGATTTATCTACTTTTTGTACAGCCTTATTCATCTTCATAAGATAATACCTCTGGGCTACTTGGTTGCGGCGTATGTCTCTCACGTTGTGGTATTGGTGGGAATGTGGCTTTAGAAACGTTTGTCACACCAAAGCCACTTAAATCGGCTACGTAATCCATACCATTTTGTGTAAACCACATCTGAGAGCCATCTGGAGTTACTTCTTTAATAATTGGGGAAGTGTACCCCATCTCCAGTAAAGAACCAATCCAAGTGTTAGAAACAGATAATGTTAAATCATTCTTCTTGCTTCTGGCTTCGGCATACTCATCTATGTCCCTTTCTTCTTCGGGGGTTTTATCAGACCAATCTGGAGTTACTCCACCAGTACGGCCCTTGAATTTACGTTGAGAGCGGGGGATAGCTTTAAGCATGGCTTGTATTGCTTCACCACCTTCTTCTGGCGGCATCTCTTCACCACCCATTCCCATTTGCATCTGTTGCATTTGTGCTTGTTGTTCAGCTTGCTCCATTTGCTGTTTCTGTTGCATGATACCCATAGCTTGTTGTTCTCCAGACATCTTAGCTGTTGGAACCATTTCACCAGAAATCACAAACTCTGCTTCATCCAAGCCAACATCTTGGTCTTTCAAAGCAATTTCAAATCCTAATTGAGCAAACTGCTGAATAATCTGAGCTTTCTGTTGAGTAATACTAAGCCTAGTATTTTCAGCTTTCTCTTCGGGAGTTGGTAATTCTATCTTCCAATCAGTAATACCAAACGTCTTTAATAGTTTAGAAAATACCTTCTCATGGAATAATCGTTGGTCACCTTCAACAACACGACTCATAACAACTAATTGTTGAGTTTGTGTAGATAGACCACCGAAGGCTTCTGGCGCACCCTGCCATGCAGGAGTAACACCCCACATAGCGGCAACACGTTCTCTAATTTCTTCTCGTACAGGTAAGTAATCCATCTCTTGTAACGTATGGAATAAGCGTACTAAATCAACTCTACCCCTCTGGTTTCTAGCCGAAACAGCTACCATAGGAATATAGTTAGGGTCTAAACGTGTTTGGGCGGCAATATGTTCTCTTTCTCTCCGCAAGCTTTCTGGGTCATCAGTCGTTACCATAACCATTGAAGCTGGCATTTTACGCTCAAAGAAGTAACGATAGATGTTTTTATCCATACCAACAAGCGTTAAAGCTTTTTCAAAAATGGTTAGTATGGGACTCCAACCATAAGTTTCTGAAGGAGAGAACTTAGAAATGTGTATAATTTCATCATCAAATAAATACATATGTTTGTTACGATGATAGTACTTATACATGGCTGGAATAGTCTGCTGGTCACAGTCCTCGTTTTCACAACGGCCCGGAGCCTCTAATACATGACGATGTATGGGACAAAGAAAATGTGCGTTTTTAGGAAGGCCAGCAGTATCTAAATCAAATTCAACTAAAGCAGGGTTAAGTCTTCTAATTTCTGTAACTCTAGAATTGGTTTTACCATCTCCCATATCCTTATATTCTTTGGATACATAGAGAAAACCATCATCTATAGAATTAACATCATAATGAAATTGCCTAAGGACTTCTTCTAACGATTGACCAAATACATTACAATCGTCCATAAAGTCGGCAAATCTATCCTTCTGTTCATGGTCAGGATTTTCTACGGTTGGAATCCAATCTATTCCCCGACGAAAAACTTCACTGGTAATATGGGACAGCGGCCCACGTATTTCTTCAACAGACATAGAAATAGTCTGTAAATCCATAACTAACTGTTGACGATACGCCATTTGATGGCGAACCCACGTATTTACTACGTGGTCTAAACCAATAGTAGGTGCTTGTCCTGTTTCACCAGTAGACTTCATCAACTCTAGCATATTAAGCTGACTTGACAAATTGGTCATTTGCTGGGCCATTACAGGAACTTCGGGTAAATATTCACCTAATTTCATTTAATGCCTCATTATTGTGACAAACTATTCATATCATCCATAGCGGCTAACTTGACAATATGCTCCATAGCAGTCTCTTTCAACGCCTTGCCTTGGTTTTTTTCCTGTTTTGCGACATACAGTTTTTCTTGTAAATCTGCAATTTGGTCGTTTAGAGAATCAATTTGAGCCTCCATAACAGTGCGCCCTTCAAACGCAAAGGAAGCATTCTCTAATGTACCGTTTCTTGCGGCCTCTTTTAACAGGGCTATAAAAGCACCCTCTCTTAAAATAGTTACCGCTTCATTATCATCTGGAACATCATCATCTGGGTCAAGGGCTTTAATAGCGTCGTGCCAACAATCCAGAATTCTCCATGTTCCATTCTCATCTTGGGCGGCTTGATACTGGTCACGCCCATTCAACATGTTTCCAATAGGCATACTTTACTCTCCTAATCTATATTATACTTAGATTTTCTATTTAATTTACGCTATAGCGCAAGCACTCCATCCGCAGTTCTTGCAACTTTCACACCCATCTGACATAACAACCATAGGGAAATCGCAACAATTCTCTACTTCTATGACGGTACTTGCCATAGAAAGGTCTACATTTTCCTCTGATTTATGACCATTTACAAGTACTTCTTTTACTCTACTACCAGAACGATAAACAGTTATACCCTTACAACCATTCTCCCAAGCCAATAAATAAGCCTGTTTTACATCTTCCATAGTAGCTTCTGAAGATAAATTAATCGTTTTAGAAATACCTGAGTCACAGTGAGCTTGGAAAGCCGCTTGCATTAAAACATGTGCGCTATGGTCTATATCACCAGCAGTTACATAAAGTTCTTTAAATGCCTCAGGAACATCATCTCTATCTTGTAAACTGCCGCCCTCTGCTAAATAATCCATTAATTCTTCCGAATAGAAACCAAACTCTTTTGCATCCTTTTCAAAATACTTATTTACATAATGCAGAGTTTCGCCATCTAATATGTTCTGTTTTTTCCAAACCAATGCAAATATAGGCTCAATACCATTAGAAGCATCTGCTAACATAGAAATAGTTCCAGTAGGAGCAACAGTTAAACGGCAAGCGTTTCTGTAATTTTCGTGAATAGGATAACTACTATGTTCCCAAGCTGGGAATGTTCCCCTTGTTGCCCCTAAATTCAAAGAAGCTATGTTTGCTGTTTGGTTAATGAAGTCCATGAGTTCACCACCAAGAAGCACACCCTCTTCAGAATCATACGCAATACCTAATTGAATAAGTAAATCGGCAAAACCCATTACACCTAAACCAATCTTACGAGTAGATTTAGTCATCTTTTCAATTGCAGGAACGGCATAATCATTAGCATCAACAACGTTGTCTAAAAACCTCACAGCTAGATGGACAACATCACTTAAATGTTTCCAATCAATAGAATTATCTTCCTCAGAATAAAACTTAGACAGGTTAATAGAACCTAGATTACAACTTTCATAACTTAATAGAGGCTGTTCCCCACATGGATTAGTTGCAATTATGTCACCAAAAATAGAAGAAACCTTATTATCCTTATTAATAGTATCTAAAAAGACTACACCCGGTTCTCCATTTCTCCATGCACCTTCAATAATTTTACTGAATACATAAGACGCTTCAAGTTCTCCTGCCTCAGATTCATCGTGAGGGTTAAGAAGTGTGTAATTATCTCCAGCTTGGACAGCTTTCATAAAAGCACTATCAACACCAACAGAAATATTAAAGTTATGTATATCACCCTCAGTCTTTTTGCATTCAATGAATTCCAAAATATCTGGGTGGTAGACACTCATAACTGCCATATTAGCCCCATCTCTTTTACCGCCTTGAGTAATCATGCTAGATACTCTAGACAAGGTTTTCAATACTTCAATTGGGCCACAAGCTTTTCCATGAGTAGTTAAAATCTTAGAACCTCTAGGTCTAATCTTGGAAAGTGAGAAACCAGTACCGCCACCGAACTTTTGTACCATAGCGGCATCTGTAGCGGCTTGCATAATCCCTTCCATACTATCTTCAATAGGTAATACAAAACAAGCTGACAAAGTACCTTGTGCTGTACCTGCATTCATTAAAGTAGGGGAATTTGGTAAAAATTCTAAACGAGACATCATACCATAAAACTCTTTAGATATCTCTTTAATTTCAGAAGGCAACGTTTCATACACGCTTTCAATATTAGCTATAGCATTAGCCACACGTTCAAATAACGCCCCATCATCTTCGATGAGATTACCCTCGACATCCTTTAAATAGTAACGCTTCCTAGCAATTGTTTCAGCTTGTTCAGTAAATACGGTCATTATATACTCCTTTTCATTATCCTCTATGTCCACAGTATAAGCATAAATTGCGTTCGCCTACCCAAAACGATGGGTTACACAGGGCTTCCTGACACACCGGGTTCGGTGCATTCTGAACTCGTTCTGGAGTGGTGACTCCCTCAAACTTTAACTTATCAACTATAGACTCTTGTAACTTCGCTACTTCATTCTCTGTTTCACTTGTCTGTCTTACTTCGCCGGGACTAACAGCGGTTAACCAATCTGTAGCATTTCCTAAATCAGTAAATTTATAAGCGGTTTCGTGGCACGCCATTAATGCTAAAGCAATTGAAAAGAAAGCATCCCCATGTCCCATTGGAGTATCTGGGGCTTTTAATTCATTACTTACTGATAGGATTTGCTGTCTCTGCCTTTCATCAGCTATAAGATGTAGTGTACCACTATGAACAAATTTCTCAAAAACCTGCGCCATAGTGTTCTTATTTTTTAATGTAAAGTGCATAGGATACCATCGGGAGTCCATACCTCTATCTTCTAACTCACCTCTAGTATTATCTATGTACCCTTTATCAATATTAAAATTTTCAGCTATTTCATTAAGAAATGCAATCTGGTCTGAATATGACCAACCATCTAAAAACGAAGAATGGATTTGTTCAATCCTATCACCAGTTTTCTTGAAGATAACCAAATGTGATGGGTGTCGTTTTTTACCTACATCAAACCCCGCAAACAATTGGTCGGCAGGAAGTTTGTCTTCGTATGATTTAGTAGAGGGAACATTACGTAAAGTTGCATCTTCACATTTAACAATATCTTCTTCATCAAAATATGACTCAGTAGAAAAATGCGGCACTAACATAAACTCTGAAGCAAAAGACTTAGGTCTAGCTTTCTGCTGTTGTAATAACCAATCTTCACTATAGAGTTCTGGCATCAATACTCTACGACCCGGCACAGGGTCTAATGCAGGAAGCATACGATACTTAAAACGGTCATCGTCTTTTAACTTAGTTAATAAATCTCCCGGCATCATTGGAGTACCCAACACAATTACTGGAACACCCTTCAAAGGAATAAACAAAGATTCAGTCATGAAGTGGTCTTCAACCTTAGTTATCTGTCCCATGTTCAATGGATTCTCTGGGTCACGCAAAACGTCATCAGCAATCAAAGCACCATTGACATGCATACCTCTTTTAAATGAAAAAAGACCGCCATGCATTATTTCCATAGGTTGATTATTAATATAAAACCTAGCAGAATAATCTGCCTTAGGTGACCTATTCACCATTAGTTCAGTAAGTATAGGATTTCTCATTATAGTCTTATTTATCTCAGCAATGTGATATCTAGCCATGCCATCACTATAAGATAAATAAAGAACCGAACAATCCCTTGGTGCTTTTAAAAGTCTCCAAACAGAGAATGCATGTCCAAGGACAGTCGATTTAAAGTGGAATCGGGGTAATACTGCACAGTAATTAAGTCCATCATCCACACAACCTTCAATGTCTTCAGAAAGTACGCCCACATGCCACGCACTAAAATACTCTGGGTGGTCATAACTTTGACTCCATATGTCTCTAACAAACTCCCAGAAACTACCTATCTTGGGTTTCTTGTTATACATTAAGCCTTCAGCTAATAAGTTGAAAGCATTGTTTATATTTGTAACTTCTTCTGGCTTGTTCACTTAGTAGTTCCTTGGACTAGAGTTTTCAGTTTAACCGCAATCTTATTAATAACGTCTGGGTCTTCAATTTCTTCTACGATAACACCCAACACATCTTGGACGAACTGGAGATTTATCATACCTGCCATAACGTCTCTTTGGCCCCTAGCACCTAAATCTATCGCCCTAACTGCATCTACAGCCTTATCATAGTGTAACCCTTTTAATTCTCTAAATGCTTGACTAGATACAAATTCATACTGGTCAAGCTGTTCTTGTTGTAATCTAGCATAACGTTGGGTTTCTGTTTCAGCTACTTGTTGCATACTATCGGTTCTAGCAACAGCTTTATGAGAATCCCAATCGTCTTTCCTAGCCCACGCATAAATGGTTGGGGTTTTAACATCAACCCCATACTCAGTAGTTAGAGTTTCGGCAATTTCTCTGGCTGAATAATTGCCCTCTAAATACATCTCCATCCCACGTAGTTTAACTTCTTGGGGAATTAACTTAGGCATTATAGAAACTGCTTGGGTCTAATGCCCCAAACCCAGCGTCCGATTCATGCTGGGAAGATATGTTACCACCCCAAGGACTGCCATCAGGTTGGAGAAGCTTGGAAAAATCTACATGCCCACTAACGCCAGTATTAGCACAGAAACACGCAGGAACCTTATATTTTTGACTGCCCGAAACAATCACTTTAAACTTCATTGCAATTTCATCGGGCCTACCACACACCGCTTTAAAACCGGGGTCATCCGAAAAACCATTATATGATTTATTTTTCAATAAGGTCTTCAGAGTTCTGTTTGCGCCGGGAACTTGTTTGTTCCACTTGCATTCATAATATTCACACCAAACTACTTTGGCATGTTCAGCCTTGAATTCTTCTTCCGAAACACCCTCAGGTAATGTGTCTTCAACTACTTTCTCTTCCTGAGTCGGCTCCATAAAATAGAACGCTGAGTCTTTGCTAGTTTTCTGTAATCCCATCTTTGCTCCTTTTACACCACAGTGCTATACAAGCCGCATCTGCGAAATCTTGTTCTTTAAAAATGTCTCCCCACTTGTTTACTGCGAAACTTTTAATATCTGGTTTCTTAGCATTGCCATTACCTACTATAATCTTCTTCCATGATTTATTATCTACTAAATTATAGGGTATAGATTTACCCTGTAAGGTGACTCTAACGCCACCAACTACATATGCAATTGCGAGTGTGGCTCTAGGACTCTGAATATAGATAGCCGCTTCAATTGCGGCATTAGTTAGTAAGTTTATTTTACTCAAATCTTCAGAAAAACTTTGGAAAATTTCATCGAATCTGCCTTCAAAATCCTTACCAATTCCAGCCGATTTTATTTGGGCAACTATTTCTTCTTGGTCATTAACTACCACACCATGCACAGCTTTAGATGAACAATCTAATCCAAGATACATATTATCTATCTAACTTCATATTTCTATACTGTTGAACACTGAAGTAAGCTGTTTCAATACTTTGGTACTTACCATACATCATATCATGCTGTGCCTGATAAGTTATATACTTATCGTAATAGTCTCGTACATCCTTATTGTTTTCAAGAACTTCTCCTTCTCTTAATTTTTCTGCTGGTGGTTTGTGTCCGTTGGCTTCATATTCTTTAGCCAAAACATAACATTGCCTAGACAAAGCTCCTTCATAAGCCAGCTTAGAAGAAACCGCTTTTGACTTATATTGCCCAACCAGCATTTCCAATCGAGTTTTCCACACACTATATTGCCCAATCAATTCGCCTAATTCATCTACATCCATTCTACGTAAGTCAGCAAAAGAATGTGTGGTCATTTCCAAATCATCCATTTCTTTATTTACAGAGTTATGTAAATTATCTAGGGCTGACATATATAAGGCTCCACAATATCAATACATTTCTTAACTTTATCTAAGTCCAGCTTTGCGTTTGTCCGAACATTAGTTTCCATATCAATCCATATGACCGTATTTTCTGGTAAGAAATAATCTAAGTATTCTAACTCAGCCTTTAAATTATCTGGCCCCAAACCCCCGGCATACCCACATCTTCTATCAGGCATTGGGGAAGGCCAAGTATATGGAAGTACACCAGCACCACTAGACGTATCATACAATAGAGAAACATCTGGGTGGTCTTCAGATAAATCGTCATTAATGCCGTCCATTTGAATAATTATTTCGTGTGAAAGACGATTAACTAACTGATTAAATGATTCTGGGTATTTAGACTTTATTGGCAAACCGTGGAAATTTAGTTGTATGCGGCTGAATTGTTGGAATGGGTGAACGCCAAGAATGCCCACAAAGGCTGTAATATTGCCATTAAGGGCATCGTTAACGGACTTCCCACACATATGAGCAGAAAGTTTAAGGAAGGGGTATTTCTCTTTAAATTCAGTGAGGTTATGAACCCAATCCAAACTAGGGAAGCGAGAACCCCCACTAGATGGGAATAAGATACCCCACTCCACAAATCTAGAATTTGTAGAAATATCAACTAACTCAGATATACTAGTATCGTCGTCTGCGCCAGTAAAAGTTATGTTACTTACTTTCATCCTGTTCTGCTAACCTCTTTATACTCTTTGCTGAAAATTTTTCGGACTCCCTATTGAAGCCCCACTTTTCTCTTAATGCTGGTCTTTTCTTTAATTGGGTAATGATATAAGCAACTTCTTCATCATCTATGTTTCCCGCCCAACCGGGAATAAGAATACGTTTATCAACCATGCTATTATTGTACTCGAATTACACAGATTTACAATTACACCATCTATCACCACCACAACTAACTGGACATTCTTTCATTTCCATAATGTTATTACACCGCTCGATGACGGAATTAAACAACCTAACATCCCTTTTTAAAAGAAACGCTTTCAGTGACTGGTCATTTTTATTCTCGTACAATACCGTACCAACCTCAAATTCTCCTAAACCCATGTACAGTTGCAATTGTATTGTATGTTCTGGTTTAGGTTCAGATGTTAACTTACCAAAGTTATTATAGTTAATAGACTTTAGTTCAATCGGCATCACACCGTATTCCTTATGGTTAATTATGAAATCAATTCTACCTGACATGGGTGGGGAGTCGCATAAGATGGGGCGTTCTCTATCAATTACAATCCCCATATCAGTGAAATATTTATCCACTCTTTCTTCTAGAGAACCACCGACACCAAATATTCTAGCTAAGTTTGGTGGGATGGTTGTTTCTTTAAGAAGACCATTATATCCTAGATATAACAATCTGTCACATTTCTGCCCCAACTGTGAGGGATGAAAAACCCCCGCTCTAGGGGGTCTGTTAGTTCCAGTTAAATGTTCATCCAGCGCAGATAATAACCACGTATCTTGGTTGGTTACTATTTTGCCGGGTCGTTTGGAAGAAGATTTTTTCTTTGTTCCTCGTCCTGATATTTGTCTAATGCCTGACATAATTCGTCCTCCACACCATGTTTAGTATATGATTTAATATGGAGAACATATTCAACTTGGCTCCACCCCATTAAATCCATGTCACGTTTTGCGTCTCGTTTTTGAGAATGGCCGTATGGCCCATCAGCTTCAATAACCATTAACAGTTCTGGTATATAAAAATCTACTACATAAGGATTAAACCAATTGCATTGTTCAACATATCGAAACCCTTGGTCTTCAATGGCATCCCTAAGATAGACTTCTTGTTTTGTACCGTCTGGGTATGGCCCATTCATTAAATTAATTCCTCGACTTCTTCTTCAACGTCTTCACTATTATTATACTCGTGTAATCCCTTTAGATGTTCCCGAAATTCGTTTGTACTATCATCTACTTCTTTTTTTAACTGTGCATAAAGTTCTTCGTTCTCAACTACTGCGGGCTGAAATTTTGCCCTGCCCTGTATCGACAAACCGCCATACTTATAGTACGAACCCGCTCGTTCTACAATTCCTCTATAGATAGCCTCATCCATATAAGCTTCTTGCTCAAGAACCCCGGCATTATAAGAAAACGGTACTGAGGCTTCGTCATCAACTAAACCGCCCACCTTAGTTTTCTTGATACGTATCCCCATAACAAAACCAGTACGCTCATGCATTTTAGACTTTTCATCAGGTAACCAATTTCCCTTTCTAACTTCTAATATTAGATTAGCAAAAAACAGTTGGGCAGAGCCTCCCGATGGTGCATCATAACCTGTTCCATTTGCCCCCATACTAGTACGAGTTTGGTTAATAGCGACTAAAGCCGTGTTGTTTTGTATTTTAGTATATATTCTTGGTAGATAACCACTTAAAAATCTAGCTGATGGGGCCATTGGTGAATTATCCATTTTTTCTGCTTTCATGGATTCACCGGCAACAAGTGCCGCTAAACTATCTATTACAATCAAGTCTGGGTATATTCGGTCATCTTTATCTTTTGACTTCGGTTTTTGAAAACCATTAAGCCATATACTTATATCTGTAAAGGCTTCCTCACCACTAATTGGTCTAGATAAAAACACACGGTCAGGGTTTACCCCATTAGCTTCAACCCAATCAGATTCCCAAGATAACTCTGCATCTACCCAACAAACTATCCCACCTTGTTGTTGAACTTCCCTAGCTAAATTTAAACATAAAAAAGATTTCCCGCAACTAGGACGGCCTGTAAGCAATGTTAGATGGCTTCTAGGAATACCACCTTGCATTAATCTATCTAATGCTGGATAACCAAACGGAATTTTTCCAGCTTGTGCTATTCTATTTCCACGCCAATTTCTAGTTCGGTGGGTCTTGTGTATATCTTCTATTAAACTGTCTAACTCAGCCTCATCGAATCTATTTCCCTGAGTCATCTAACACCTCATCAATACCAGAATCTACTTTAGCTTTAACATGTTCCCATACAGCATCAACAGTTTGCCCAGCATCTTCCAATTGTTGTTCTATAGGTAACTCAGTATCTATCTGGTCTATAGAGACATCAATCCTGCTGTACTGGTTTGTTTCTAATGGGCCTACTCTAAAAGTAAAACCTAGATGTACACTTACTTTAGCCATTCTCTTCTAACTCCTGTATTTTCTTTGCGGCCATTATAGCCAAATTTGCGGCATCCAATAAATCATCTATGGCGTTTATGGGTTGCCTGTCCCTACCCTTTGCTCTTTGCCGAACTCCACCTTCATATAGAAGCTTACCTCTTTTGGCTTTTATTCGGGAATACTCTACTAATTCTTCTAAAGTAAAATCACTCCATAGGTTACCGTAGCGAATCTTATCTTTACAAGCTTTAAATAACTCGTCTAAATCTGTAGATGTTTCTTGCAACTCTCTTCTCAACTTTCCGTTTAATTGTCTATGCTGTTCATTAATTTCTAGAAGTTCTTTATATCCCATACAAAGCGGCTCCTCTGGTTAAAAACATGGGAGTCTGTTCTCCTACCCATGCTCCTATTACATTAAATTCAAAATATTCTTCTGCTTCTTCGTGTGTCATATCCTTAGCCAATATCTCAATACATTTCTCTCTATCATACACCGCAATTGGGGAGTTGGTAAACTGCACTCCTATTCCTAGAAATGCTTCTTCCATTCCATCGCATAGCACTACGCCTTCATACTCTTCTGATTCTAATATATGCTCACGCAGTTTTTGATAATATTCCTTAGATTTTGAAAAAGTCCAATCTGTATAAGACATGTTTACCCCCAATCTAAATATTGTGCTACAGGGTCTTCTTGCGGTTCTTCACCCCAATCTAAAAACTCAACCACGTTATCTATGTCTTCTATTGGGGGAAACAAATCGTTAGGCGAATTAGGTGTTATCTTACTTAATTCACCATAAGGTAAATTATAACAATCCCTTTTAACAAACCAATCTGAATTACCTTGCGGGTCATTCTCACCCTGTTTCAAAAACTTAGCTTGTTCAAAATAATCAGCATAAAGTGTTTGACCACATAACCAAATTGCCTTTACCTTCTTCGTATGCTTTGGAATCTCAACACGAGCAAACATATACACATCTGGTTTCTGTCTTCTGCTGGTTTTTGCTATACTGGCCTCATAGTCTAATGTAGGTTTAGATGTACACTCTTTAGTTTTAACTTCTATTGTGACACCATCTTTTTTTAAATCATTGTTATATGTATCATTACTTTCCGCACCTATGTATTTAGCTACTGCAAGTTCTCCTAAATACCCAACAAAATTACCTTCACCCTTTCTAATAGAATCGTTAAGGACACCCAACTTCTTAGCCTTTTTATGAGCCAACTCAATCATTTCGTCAGTGTATGGGATACTAATGAAGTGTTCTCCATTTTCTACAGGATTAACCAAATCCATAAAGGACTCTACTTTCTCTATTTTTTCTTCCTTTGTACCAAAATCTCTTTTGGTTGCCCAAGAAGGAGAACACTCTTCCATATCCACAACTAGAGGAATATTTAAACTGTTCTCTTGCATTAACTGTTTGATTTCCAATGGAAGCCATGATAATTCTTGCTCATGTATTTCACATATAATTTCATCATGGACTTGCAACAAGATATTACTTTTCTTATCTTTGAGGTATTCATGAATCTCTAACATCCTCTCATTAAGAATATCAGCGGCAGTTCCCTGCACTAGATAATTAACACCCTTATAACTATAATCGGCAGGAATTTTATACACCCTACCATATTTATTTCTTGTTTCCCCTTTATCCTCAATCTTAGCCATCACGCCATCAATAAATTCTTTACTACCCTTTAAACCTTCAAAGTAGTTACGCTTGTATTTTCTAGCTTCAAAAAGACTAGTGTTTAATTGGATAGATAATCTATTTACACCAATACCATAAATTGTCCCAAACGTAATGTTCTTTGCTAACTGTCTTTTCTCCGCAAAATCTGGCGCACTTTCATCTACATGAAAAGCTAACTTAGCTGACTCTGCATGGAAATCTACATCACTACTATGCAACAATTTTTTAATTTCATCATTGTTTAAATAATCAAGGAAAACCCGGACTTCCATCTGAGAGTAGTCAAAAGCTATTAACGTATAATCTGGTCTAGGGACAAAAATGCGGCGAATGGAAACTTGAGTGTCGTCGTCTTCACTAAAACTTTTATCCCCAATAAACCCCCAAGTATCCAAAACCGAATCATCTAAATCACCTATACTAGTTAAACCCTTCGCAGACATTGTACTTTCTATTCGTTGTTTAACTTCTTCCCTTTCTTCTTCTGATAAATTCTCATATGTTAGTTTTACATGATTACGTGGAATATTTTGTAAATTAGGTGACCTAGAAGACAACCTTCCTGTTAATGCCCCCCAATTACAAAAGCTGGTGTGCATTGTTTCCATATCTATATAAGGGTCTATGTATGTACTCTTGAGTTTTCCTAATGAACGGTACTGCCTAATTAGCCCCGCTAGTTTATGGTTTATGCTAATTAAAGCCGCTTCACTCCATGATTCTTTACCGCCGGGAGTTTGAACTGGCGAATGAATTCCCATGTCATTAAATATCTCACCAACTTGCTTGGTACTTTGGATGGAAAACTCTTTCCCTACTAATTCATATATTTCTTGTTCCACTTGTACCATACGTTCATCTACACGTTTTCCTGCTTTAGTAGCATATTTATTATCAATAGTGATGCCACGGCACTCCATAGCATAAAGAACCCTAGTTAATTTGCATTGGAGTTCATATATACTTTCCTGCCGACTTCGTACAATACGGTCATACCTATCTTCAAATAATCTATATGTCCACTCAACATCCTTTTCACAATATGGCCCTAAAATTTCTGGTGGGGCCATTGAATAATCTTTCCACTTGTTTGACCTTATAATCTTTTTAGTATCAATGTCATAAGAAGCGGCAGACTCACCGTAACTACGTTTTAAAGTCCCTGTTAATGATAAGTCATTGACAGTAGATGGTTCAGTCAATCTTACCATCACAATAACATCAACTAACTTGGGAATATCATCTACAACTAAACCATCGTTTTCTAAGAAACGTAAATCAAACTTTAGATTATATCCTAACAATTCCTCAGTAGAACTTGAAACACTGGTTAACAATTTCTTTAAATATTTAAATGGTAGATTCTGTCCTTGTTGATGTCTAAATGGAAAGTAATATGTATCCTCTACACTAGTAGCTATGCCTACACCACACAATTGATTCTTTCCAAACGCATCTAAACCATTAGTCTCCACATCAATAGCACAACGTGGACTACTAATTATTACTGGTAAAACCTCTTCAAATATGTCTATTGAATCTACTATCATGTTAAAACAATCACTTTAATATTAGCTTGTTTAAGAAGCCATTGTGCTTGTGGTTGTGAATACCACTCTTTAGCTACTATACGTTTGATATTGGAATTACAAATCGCCTTGGCACATTGAACACAGGGTGTAGTAGTTAAATAGCAAGTAAGGTTATCGTCTGACCTTAATTGTAATAAAGCGTTAATTTCTGCATGAACTGCCATACAAAAATCAAGCCCTTCCCCGCTTGGATAAGTTGCACCGTCACAGGGTTTGTTTATACAATGAGCAAACCCTTTCGGAACGCCGTTGTAACCAGTAGCAACTATATGATTCTTGGTATCAGTTAGAACACATCCTACTGCCCTTCTAGCACAAGTACTTCTTTTGGAAACTAACTCAGCAATTGAAAGGCAGTAGGTATCAAAGTCTAACCGACTAGATGAGGCCACCGACTGTCTCAGTGGTTTCACTCTCTACATAAGGCTTACCATAGCGTTCCCAATAGTAAGTCTCAATAGAGTCTAATTCATCAACTTCTTTAACACGGTCTTTAGGAATAACTAATTCCCTTGGACTTGTTGTAATAGAATAGGTAGTATCAAGTTCTGCACCATCACGTTTAACTCTAATGCATTGTTTATCAAGACCACCATTGTCATCATATACGTCGGTTAATTGTGTCCACACGGAATCGCCCCGACCAAATGACAGTTGAATTATTCTATAGTCATCTACATACTCTTTGAAAAGAGGCTTATCTCTTGGGCCTTTTATAGCTTCCCATTCATCGGACAGTCTATTCTCATGAAAAATCTCATGTACATATGCCCAAAAAGCAAACTTATGGCTTGCTCTGGTTTCTTCTGGCATATAATCAGGTGCTGGTACATCTTCATGTGCCAACACATTGTCAAACCTGTTATTGTTTCTGAATGTATACATAAAGAAATGGTCAATTAATGTGTCATCATCATGACCTGTAGCTACAGGAGTGGCAAATAATTGGTCACCACTTTTAAGGTATATTTCCTTACTAGGAGCCATAGTTCTATTTGGGTTACCGTTTCTGCTTTGGTTAAAATCTTCTTGTAGTTGTTGTATTCTGGCTATACCGGGCATTTGTTTCTCCTTAAAAAATTTCTTTTTTCTTTAGTGTCTTCTCTAAAATCTTACCATTATGTATTTCTTGTACATCTTTATAATTATTAGGAAGTGTTATATAGGATACCATGTAGTTATTACTCATGTCAACTAGGGCTTTGGCAATGCCTATCTGCCCCGCTTCGTCATTATCTAAGCATAGCACCACTTCAGCAGGACTTATCTTAGACAACACCCTTATTTGTTCCCTAGATACGTGTGCGCCTAATACAGCCACAGCAGGGTAACCATGTTGATACAACCACATAGCGTCCAATGCACCTTCAGTAACATATACACACTCTGTAGGCCACAGTAAATCGGCTCCAAATAATACAGTCGATTTTCTAAAACCCGGTGAATACATATAACGTGGGGTAGCATTTTGCCTTCGACATATATAACCTTTTAACTCCCCATTTATGTCATTTACTGGAATGACTAAATCTCCATACTTATTTACGATACAACCAAAGTCGGCCAAAACATCCCGCTTAAACCCCCTTTTAAAAATCCAATGAGAATCAGAAGGCGATTTACCTTCTGGTAATTCAACTGGCACAGATTCTAATGGAGTTTCTTCACTCCCGAAATCATCGAATATGTCTAACGACCATTCAAATTCTTCAAACTGTTCGTCCAATTCATTCCAAGGTGTTTTTAAATACTTATGGAAAAACAGCTTTAGGCTTCCCTGACCACAACCTCTAAAACAAACCCACACGCCTTTATCAACATTTATGGCGCAAGAAGGCACAGAGTCTTCATGAAAGGGGCATAGGATATTAAATTCACTAGTATCACTAGGAACTGTAAATCCATTCTTTATTAATAAACCTGCCCAATCCATTAGAAGTCTCCGTCTAAATTATAATCAGGTATTTCAAATATTCTCCCCGCATCGACATCCCACTCAAAGACTGTTTGGTCAGATGGAAGTACACCATCTCTATATTTTTCACACTGGAACAAACGTTTCTTTTCATCATCTTCCAAAGCGCACATACCAAAAGCTACATCCGATGCCCTTATTAAAGCATCTCCAAACGCTACTTGGTCAGCCCTTGGGGGAGCAAATCTATTAGAGGCATCCCTATTAGCTTGCGTAGAAACCATTATAGATGTATCCATAGATAAACATATATTTTTCAATCCATAAAATAAGCTATGGTTTTGTTCCCATATAGCTTTGTTCTTAGTAGATTCAGCAGTAGATATTAAGTACACACCATCTACAATTACAAACTCAGGACTGTGTTTTCTAATTAGGGAAGCTATGTTATTCAATGAAATAGTGGGACTACCGGGAATATGGTCACAAACTAACAGGCTTCTATCATTAGCTGTTTGTTCAAGGAACTCTTTATACTTATCCTCTTCTATATAACTACCAGTACGTAAGGCTCTATGGGAAAACTTATACCCATTCATCTGAGCCATTACTACATCAATCCTTAGATTAATTGCCGAAGTTGGCATTTCAGTAGATACTAATAAAGTTTTAATATTATTCTGAATAGCAGTCACGGCAGAATGTACACACATCCAAGTCTTGCCTACCGTTGGCCTAGCAAACAATGCTACCAATTCACCGGGCATCCATCCAACACCTGTACTATTAATAGACTGAAATGATGTGGGGATTCCTAATAGACCTTCCCCCATTTCTCGTTTCTTGGCCCTAAGTTTCCATTCTTCAAAACGGTCTAATGTACCTTCATCATATACAGTAACATCTTCATCGAAATCCAATTCAATGTCAGATAGTTTAGAAAGAATAGATGAAACAGCTTGTTTAGGGTTTTCCTTAACTGTTTCATTTTCACCCCGAATAGCACTAACAACCTGTCTATGCATAACCTGATTTGTAAAACAATCTAATGCATAATCAAAGTTTACACTCTGGGCTTCTGGATGTAGACCAATGTCTTCGTAGTTATTTACTAAAACATCTGGTGAAGGAAACGACCCATAGGTATCAAAATGATTAACTATGAATGTATAAATTTCTCCGAACTTGGCAAAATCTTTAGGAGTATATCTAAACTCCCTTAGTGTTTTTTTGTTATCTAAACCAAATATAATGGCCGACTCAATAAACTCAAAACTCTCCACTTATCCCCCATTACTATATAAAACTCTATTTGAATCATTATGTACGTAATAGGTTACACCATGAAAACCTTTCTTGTCAACAAAGGTCTTAGCTATGGTAAAGTCATTGAATGTTCCTTCTACCCACACATCCCCAGAATCCACACTAATTCCAATAACTCTAAAACAACCCTCAGGGGCTTGTCTGTCTAATGTTTCAATGACAGGTACTTTATTAGTTTTCGTCAATCCCCCTCTCGTTCTGCGTCTTTTCATGTTCTCCTCGATTCTCTATAAGAGATTGATATTGCTCGTATAGATTACTGTTTTCTGTTATTTTTCGTCGTAACATATGACGAACTTTATATGATGGTTCTCCCAAATCTTCTGTAATTTCTTCCATTGTCAAACCCTCAAGTCTGAGAACCAAGAAATCTTTTTCTATTTGACTAAGATTACAGGAAAATATTTCATCCATAATATCTAAGTCTAACGTGAAATCTGTTTCATCTGATAAAGCCCTGACAATATCTAAAGGAACTAAATCAGTATCAGCATAAGTAATATCAAGACTTTTAGTTGGTATACGTTTATTAGATTTAGCTAACAAAGTTCTTAATGTATTTACCATAGCTGTGTGTAAATAAGTATGAAAACGTATACCCCTACTCTCATCAAATCCTTTAGCGGATTTAATAAGGGATATACGTAATTCCTGAGTTAAGTCTTCTCTATCTAAATCAGGGATTATAATACTGGAAGCCATCTTCTGAATTTTAGGCTCCCATTGTTGCATTAATTCTTCAGTTATTTCCATGACTTATGTTGGTGTCATCTCTATCTCCCCCACTTTCTACAGGTTTTTTGTTTGGATTAGGGCGTATCTCTAACCTCTTTTTACCACCAATCAATAACTGAAAGTATGGTAGTTTCGATTCAATTCGAGTATAGTCCTTCCAATCATGGAAACACTCATCCCGGCATTTATCAGGTCTAATACTTAATGAGGCCATAGAAGAGATACCTTCACTATTACAACGTAATTTATTAAGTATCTCTTGGCATTCAGCAATTATCAATTTACTTAATTTCTCAGGAACATCGGGTTCATGGGATGTATGGTGAATAACAGACAATATAGTAAAAGGTTCTGTAGCACCACGCCTACAGTCCTCGATTAATATTTGACTTCTAATGGGTAAAAAACTCAGGTATGCTTCTAATAATTTTTTAGTCATAGAACTTCCTTGTCACGCAATCCTCTGTAGTAACATTGGCGACTACAGTATATATTATTATACCCATAATTGTAGTTATGTATTATAACACTTCTCCTCTTGTAAAAAGCAATATGACAGAAAGCGCAATTTACACGAAGGAAATAGTACGTAAAGTGGCATTCATTGCACGTTTTTCGTCCCGAAGTGCTTTTTCCGCAAACTAGGCAATAAACAGCCTTTCTAGGTTTGATAGAAGAAGTGGGTAAAGAAGCATCTTTTAGTATTTTGTGGATACGTTGTTTGCTGACTTTTAGTTCTTTGGCTATATCTACTAAGGATAGAAAGGGGTTTTCCTTACGTAGTTTAATAGCCTTTTCTTTTGTGTTCATGCTATGATTCTGGGCCATCGCTTTGAATATACCATTCTGTCATAATAACACCGGGGGAAGTAGGGAAGGGGGAATTGTCTGCATTATCGGCTCTTTTCCATGCAAGTAAAACAACTGCTGTTTTCCTTTCATATGCCGCACCTATTGCCCCAGCCATAACACCATCTAAGAGAGTAGTTTCATCATTTGCATCGAATATAATATGTCTCCACTTATTCGACCCTCCGTTGGCATTGTTCCCAGAATTAATATCAAACCCAGCATTAATACTATAAGAATCTGGGCCAACTGTTAATGTTCCAGCAGTCCAATTTATTGAATCACCTTCTCTATTTGTCCAACTGGCATCGTATTGAGACAGACCTTGATGAAACTTACCAGTAAATCTAGCTTTGATATGGCTATAATTATCCCCTAACATATCTAGCCGATTTTGTTCCTGCATAGCAGAAGCGGCGGCGGCTACCATATTTTGAGGGGGGCCAAGTCCAGATTCCGTACCTACTAAAGTTAACTCTGTATTTAATACGCCATTAGATTCTGAATAAGATAAGTCTGTAACTAGAAAATCTGAGCCTGTAATATTAACTAAACGATTAACTATATATACAACATCACTGGCACGTACAGGCACAAACAAACGTATAGTATCATCATCACTTAAACTGGCAGTCATGGTTGCCGAAACGCTTGTACTATTAACAGCAGAAGCATATCCATATGATTGGACAACCCCACTGGAATTTACTTTAGCAACTGTCATACCTTTTCTAAAACCATAGTTTAATGGGTTAAAACCGCCCCCAAAAGTAACGGTAGTTGTACCGCTAGAAACAGCCATTGTAGTACTATCAGACTCGACATAAAAGTAAGGTTTATTAACTATTCTTACTTTTCCTCTCACAATAGTATCAGTACTTCTTTTTAATCTTAATACCGCCTCTTCCCTTATAGCATCTACATTATCACTATTTACTGCCCCTAATCTAGCTGTTCTAATAACCCCAGCATCTGTGCTAGGTCTACTTACTAAATGAAAGTTAACGGTACTTCCACTAGTAGCACCAGTTACTTCAGTACCAGCGGCTGTTGGAAACGAGGGATGTATATGAGATATTAATGCATAATGTGGGTCAGCATCAGACCCACCAGTAGCCGCAGATATGTACTGAATTCGAGCCGCTTTAGCAATACCAGAAACACTTAACCACTCAGCCACATCTGTACCATCCGTCGAACCAGTTAACTCGTCAGCACCTGTCCCAAAGCCTAGCCCAAGCCATTTAAAAGTATTACCGTTCTCTATTTCTTTAATTTTAATAAGTTCCACTTTAACGGTGCGTTCTTTGCCACCCATATTTCTTGCTACTTCTCCTGATGTGCCACCAAACTTTTGGTTACCAACATCCACATAATGAACAGCGCAGTCAGTAAATATTTCCATTTGTGGTTTATTAAAATCATAATCAGACATCATAGGTAATATACGACCAGTTTTAGTTAAACCCCCGCCTGTTGGGTATTCAATACGTAAACCGTTACTTGCCGCACTAGTGTAGGGTCTGGTTCCCCTTTTAAAATAATTAAAGTAAGCGGCAGGAGTCTGCGCTCCAGTACTAGTAAAATTAGGGTCTACATAAAAATCAAACCCACCAGCAATTCCAAATCTATCATTATCACTAGTGTGAGAATCGTCTTTAGCCAAGCTAGTAATATGAGCCAAAGCGGATTTGTTGTTACTTTCTTTTAAGTTATAAACGTTGTCTCTTGATGCATCAAGTTTAAACTCCCTAATAGAAGGCGTAAATCTATCAGAATCATCAGTTATATCTATGTTTCCAGATTTACTAAAGAAAGATATTAATCCTTTAATTACTCCCGAACGTCGGTCTACCGCCGTACCGGGACTAGCTAAAGTTGGGAAAGTATCTGATACAGATACATCAATAAGAATGTCTGTTGAACCATCAGTTACGTTATCCTTTAATTCTTCTAATGCGTCAAAACACACTAAAGTAATTACATTACCATATTGCATATCATGACGTTCTGATACTTTATAAACCCTACCATAAAACAAAATAACATAAGTAGAGGTGTCTACAATACGAATCCGCATGAAATCAGTAAAAACACCAGTTAAATTACCTTTATACTTTGCCGCTGTATCGCTAAAAGCGTTAGTCATACGATTAGCTATACGAGTTTCTACTGTTGCGGGTTGACCCATTTTTTCTGTTAGGGAGAAATCTATTAAAGCGTTCTGGCTATTAGGTGTAGTTGCTTGAGTCCAAGCGGAACCATTCCAATATTCTAATTTGGATTTAGTAAAAGCCATATAATCACCTAGAAAGAAATGTCGTTACGAGCTTTGCACACAAAAGATAGTGTGAAATTCCACCTATCTTCTTTTGCGGGTTCCTGCGTAAACTGACATTGTTGTATTGCTACGTGGTACAAACCACCACCAGTAGAATTAGCACTATTAGTAGATAAGGGGGTAGTTGTATCTCCAATTTCTACTTGTAAAATAGTATCTTCTGTAGATACCCATTTAACAACTTGTTGTTCTAATAAGTTCTTATAAGGAAAATAATATGTCTGACCCGAATATGTAAAAGACGGACATCCTCTAGTACCAGTAACCGTGTTGCTAGTATTAGTTACATCTTCTGGTTCGTTTTCCACCACGCCAGATAAAGTCAGGGACGGCCTAAAAATACCCAAATCAATTAACTCAGGACTTTGTTGAGGAATTGGTATCTGAATAGGAGTTTTTGCAATAGTTAAGGAAAATTGCTCTGCTTTAAGCCCGAATCTAGTTGTCGCTCCTGCGTGTGTCCCATCTCTTATCAATACTGATACCGGCATTTCTACAGCCATATACCCACCCTTTTTATTAGTTTATATTACTCAAGGAACTCTGACTACCCAGCATAACTTCCATATCTGCTCTAGCTTGTTGCCGAGCTTTTTTATCTGTTTCCTGCACCATTTCACGACTCTCATCAACAGCACCATCTTTATTATATATATTGAACGTGAAACGGTTGGTTTCTTTATCTAGACCTCCCCGACCCCACTCTACTTGCTTACGGTCTAGAAACATTCTATTGAACTTATTGTGTTCCTCAATTCTTCTTAGCTCTGCCTTATAAAATGCATCGTTGTCTCCACCCGGAAGCATGTCAATCATTTTAGCAATTACTGGATTAATATATTTATAATAAAGAAATGTAAACGCCTCTTTCCAATGAATAATGAAAAAGACCGCATCTAAGATTTTGTTAACAAGCCATTCAACTACCCCAATAATTGGATTCACTACATATTTTAAAATATTATCCCAATTAAATATATGAGTAAACAACCAAGAAATTGCTGGAGCAATAACTACTTTCCATACGTCATACAAACTCAAGAATAAGTCCATAAGAATTGGTATTATAATTTTTCTGGCTATCCAAATAAGAACATCCATAATTAAGGACATCCAAGGCTCTACGAACTTCCACGCTTTATCGAGTACATCAAATACCCAATCCATTACCTCTTCAAGTTTAGGCGCAATATGCGTCATAAACAAATCTGACACTTCTTGGAACAATGGCATAACTTTGTCAACCATGTCAGAAATAAAAGGCAGAACATTTTTATCTACAAACTCAATTATCTTCTGGAAAACGTCCATTACAAATTCTATAAACCATTTAAGAATTGGTTCAAAGGCGTCCCAGAAAGGTTTTATAACTCCTTCAAATCCTATGTCCCATACCTTCTCAATAATGCTTAATATAGTTGGAAGCACCTCTGTAATTTTTGCTACTACTGTATCAATAAACCAAATATAAAAACTACCAACTTCTTCCAACACCCATTTATAAAAATCATTAAAACGTGGTAAAAGTTTCTCTTCCCACCACGCCGCCAATGTTTCTATAATTGTGACCACATTACTAAAAATGTTTTCAACCGAGGGCCACATACTTTCTAACCAAGCCCATGTATCCAACACAGCCGTAAACAAAGATTCTGCTGTAGCTAGTAATGGCGGCCATATGACTCTCTTTACCCAATCCCAAGCACTTTTTAATGACTCCCACACACCGTCCAAAATAGGTTGTGCAGTAGTCCACACACCCATTGCGAATGCTTTAACTTCGGGCCACATATCCAAAGCCCACCCAAATACAGCCCTAATTTTTTCAGCTAGAAAATCTGCCCATTCTCTAAGTTTAGGGAAAACATGTTTAGATAACCACTCATATGCTTTTTGAGCGTATTCTCGAACTTTGGGAATCCAAGAGGCCAGTTTCTTCATTAATCCAACGAAGAACGGCATAAATGGAGCCAGAATTACATCCACAAATCCACCAAGAATTTGGAACAAGGCTCCCATAAAACCAGTAAATATCTGAGATTGACGTAATAAGGAACTAACAGAAAGATTAATGCCCGCCATTCCCATAGTCTTACTAAGTAATTTCTTGGGCAAACCACCGATACTGGTGGGTTTAGCCAAACCCGCTAACTTACCAATACCCATTCCCATTGGAGCTAGGGTCTTTAACATCATTTTTCCAGACTCTAGCTGAGTTCTTGCTAAAGCCTTAGGTGCGCCAGCCACCCCACTTCCAGTTCCTTTTACAGCATTAATAAGACCTTTATGTAATTTAAACAGACCAGAGTCAACCGCACCCCCAGCCGCCTTCCCCGCATTTGATGGTGCGTTTCTTACGGCGTTCATCATTAAGGACATAGCAGTTGTGCCTCTTCGTGGGCCGGGCATGGGTTAAAAACCCCCTATACTAGTACGTGCAGAGTGTCTAGTTTGGGACATCTGCGCCTGATTGTCTTCGTTTTCTTTTTGATTCATAGCCGCTTCAATCCCTAATATCAGATAAATTTGGGATTCCGTAGCGTCCATTATAAAATCCCAAGGAATACCAAGTTTTAACAGACGTAAAGTAACCATCCAAAAATTAAATTTAATACTTTCGTCGTACCTAACGTCCATACCACGGAGCCATATTAAGACTCTTTTTTTATTTCGTCAGGGTTCTGCCCCCCTTCTCCATCTGTAAACGCTTGTGGTACTAATTTCTCTAATGCACTACCTAAGCGTTCATCAATGGACAGGAGAAAAGCCTCAGTAGTTTTCCCCCAAGGGGCATCAATAATCATTTCCTTTAAACATTCTCTTACGTATGTATCGCCTTGAAAGCTAGTTTCTCCATTAGCTCCCCAACCAATACACGAAGATATCAAAGCATTTCTTCTAGCCCAAGGTAATTGTTTAACAGTAACCTCGAACTCATCTCCTGTTTCATCTATAGACACATTAACAGTTTTTGATGTAGTTTTAACTTGGTATCTATTTAAATCAAACTGTCCCTTTTCTTTTGCCGCCATTTTCTATCCTCCTTATGGATAAACTGGTACTGAATCGTTAACCGTAATCTTCATCCCCCTAAACAAGATATCCAACTCTACTTGAAATGGATTATCTGTTGTAATAGTGTGTGGAGCAGTTCTTATGAAAGCTCCTTGACTATTTAAAGCCGCACTAGCGGCAGTTGGTGAGCCAGCAGTACTGCTTGATGGGATATCAATAATTATAGAATCGTTAGTTCCCCTATCAAACCGTAATGAAATTGTGAAACCCGCCATTCTCTGAGCGGCAGAAGTTCCACCAAAGTCACCTTCTAACAATAGTTGCTTAAAGAGTTCTGTAGCTCCAGTTTGGGTTGTAGCTGTTGCCGCAATCGTATCTGGTAATGTTACAGAAGCAGACATACTGTATTCTCTTGGCCCCTCAAATATCTCAGAAGGCCCACGATGTCTGCCCATTCCGCTTCTCTGAATGTAATATCTTGGTTCTTCACCATTAGATATACTCAAGGAGAAGCTTCTAATTCGAGCAAACTCTTGCCCAAAGAACTTAACTTGTCCCTGTGAGAAGTAATAAGGTTCTGTAGTTGGGAATCCTGTTCCATTGTTTAGTCCCGGTTCCCCTACATCGTCTACATCAATAGCTTGCATCAAACCGTATCGTGGCATTGTTGCAGTTACACTAGCACCAGAATATAACTGAGAACTAGTTTGACTAGCTTGGTTATGAACCATATCTAGGAAGTTTACACTATCCCAACTCATGGTTACCAAACCGCCCTCTTCACCAGATATAGTAGAAGAGCCAATCATACCACCAACATATCTTCTATCAAAATCATTAGCTGTTGTTTCATCACTATCTCTCATATGTACATGCCAAGAAACAGTATCTAGAGAAGTAGTCTCACTAATCACATGTGTATACGTGGCGTTGCCCGCACATTCCGCAACAGAAACGTTATCAGCGTGGTCAAATTGTAATGGGGCATTTAGTTTATAATTACCAGACGATGGTATTAAAACCACCTTTCTAACTTCTGATACGGTAGAAGAACCATCATCTATGTTTATATAATCATCAACAGCTATATCTCCTACATCACCACCATCAAGACTTATAAATATGTCTCCTTTTTTAGCGGCCCCATTTAATAAAACTGTATGTGACGTTACCGAAGAAGGAGTAGTAACAACTTTACCTATGGGGAATCTAAGGGGTATACCATTTAACAAAACAATACCTGATACACCACCACTAAGAGTCTGTTGGCCCTTGTAAGCTATTGCGAAATTACGCTTGGACTGTGTTCCAAGAAACCTACGTGGTTCTATAGCCATTTCTGGGTCAGGAGTGTCTACTGATTCATATACACCGGGTATCCAAGTTAAATATTTACCATCATCATTTCTAGTAGCATCACCACCAAGAGCCGTAATCTCTTTAACTTCTTGCCCGCTTGCATGGTAGAACGCTGTGGGACGGTCTAGCACAAAAGTAGTACTATCAATTAATTCAATACGCCGTACTTCATGTTCGGTTACTGTTTGAGCCGGGGTTCCATGAACAGTACCAATCCGTATTTGGTCGCCAACCGTAAAATTACTGTTACTTGCTACAGTTATAGAGCGAGAACCAGCTTCAAATGCGGCACTGAGAGTAGTAGAACCAGTTCCAGCGGTTCCCTCTATCATTTCTGGGTCACCACCTTGAGCGGCTTCCACAGCAAAGGTTAGTTGCGCTTGGTCAGAACGATATACAGCCATTTTAACTCCTTACCCACAGGTATTTTATGTTTATTATACTCAAATTTATTAAGTTTCCAGTAAAACTGCGTTATTTACTAGCTCTATACTAATCGTTCCTACCCAAACATTGGCTTGTTCTTGTGTTTCTTCTTCAAATTCAACAAATTCTTGACGTTGAAAATTGGTTAAAGAATGCATTCTAGAGTGGCATAAGCGACGAATTTCAGCCATTATGTCATACAAACGTTGCCTACCCTGTCTAGTATACAACTCTAACTCTATATTATACGTTCGATTTCCGTATTTCCAATTACCAATCGGTTCTTCTTCAAATGCAGGACTTCCCGCCCTACCAATTACGTGGTCAGCCCTATTTAAATCAAAACGAATTGGTTCATTAGCTCCAGTGACCTCAATAAAAAGAGGTTCTGTAACATTAGAAGGGTTCCATTGAGCGTCTAAATCCGCTAATACTACGTTTACTGGTAACGGTTCTGGCATATTTTATAACTTCCTAATATCTTTTTGGTCATCTATCATGATAGAACGTAATGCTTCTCGTTGCCTATCAGACCTCCGTTCCATAGCTGAATAATAATCATCCCTATCATCATACAAAAACTGAAGTTCTTGATGGTCAAGGAACTCATACATTCTTTCTGGATGTGTACTAAAGCCCATCCAAGCCTGTACATCTACCCCAAAACCTAACTGTGTAACCGTTATACGACTAGTTAAACCTAGTAAATTACCTGTAACACCGTGGAATAAACCACCGCCCGAATTACCGAAAATACTTGGGGCATTTTGCATTACGTAAGCTTTTTGGTCAATAATCTCTCTAATTGAGGTTAAAGTACCTGCGTTGGGAAATGGGTCATGTAATAATGAACAACCACTTACCCATACAGGGTCAGCTATATGTACATCACTTATTTCATCTCTAGGAATAATAGTGGCTACATGTGGCATTCGACGAGTGTTGTTCAATTTTACTGCGGCCAAATCATGGTTTTTGTCATAAGCAATAATTTCTGAAGTAGTGGAATTAGCAGATACAATACTACTTCCCTTATAATCAAATATCTCTACAGTAACTTCCTGCATTACATCTCGTTTCATATCCCTTTTCAAAACACCATCCCACTCGTCCTTAACAATGATGTTTTGGTCAATAACGTGCTGGCAAGTTAATGCTATGTTTATATATTCTTCTGGATTCATTGGGTCAGGTTCGCTATATACTAATACCCCGCTTCCACCACTAGCTGAAGCCCTAACTCTAGTTACAGGATATAATATTTTTTCATGAATTTCTTGACGTTCCATACTAAAACACCTCAAAAGCTTTCAAACTATCTAAACGTTCATCCACTTCTTGAGTCCAACCATCTATTCTTTGTGCCATCTGGACTCTATCCATACCGCTGACAACTAAATTACCAAAATCAGCGTCACGCATAACATCAATTGCAACAAGCTTTTTGGTGCAATCTTGAACAATACCACCTTGACGGATATCTGTTTGGATATCTCTACCAGCTAAGTATGTAACTTTTACTGGCATGGTGAATTCTCCACCGCCCCATCGCCATACAGGAGCGTTATAAGAAGTAAATCGGGCTGGCAATAGAAAATACCTAGAAAATTGTATCATTCCAGTATCAGGGACAAGGAAAAAGTCTTTGGTTCTTCCCTGTCGTTTGCTATCCCAATTAGCCCCATTCCAAATTTCTAAATTAATTATTTTATATGGGTCTGGTTTATCCAGTTTAAACCCATTTAGATTAAATGATTGATATTCATTAACTACGTAATTCGGTCTCCAACTTTTTCTAGTAGTGAAATCTACAATAGATTGAGCCTCTAATATATATTGCTCCACTGTTGATTGTGTTGGAGTTGTAGCCGTAGTAAAGTCTGTTGTTCCAGTAACATTACCTAACTGTAGTAATTGAAACACATCCTTAGTTGTGCAATATGCTGAATATGGACGCATCTGAATACGCTTTAAAGTTGGGGCAGTAGCCACTGAAGCGGCAGTTACACGTACCCAATACTTAGTAACACTGTTTATGGCGTCCGTGGCCCAAGTTGATAACAAGTTTGGAGGAAACACCTCACCACCATCAGCACCAAAACTATATTGAACCCCTTCGTCATCATCTGGGTCTAGTTCAAATCTTCCAGAACCGGGAGTAAAAGTTGTCCACGCAGAACCATTATAAAATTGCCACGTTAATGCGCCTAAACTCCCCGCTGTATCTACATCAAAAACAGCAAGGTCGAACTTATAATCATGTCCTAGATACAAATAATGGCTACTAGCGGCTAACACCGCTGTAGATGTTCCAGCAGGACTCTGCATTTCTAGAGTAATATCTGTATAACTACTGCCATCAAATGTAAATACTTTTGTAAATTCAGCACCAGCAACTGTAGGCATTAATCTTCCTCATTATTAGTATCGTCAGGTGGAGGCTCTTCTACTGCACTCTGTTGCTTCCCTCTTAGATACATAGCTACACCATTTAAATGATGTATTTCTTGTGTAAGCTGTTCACGCTTTGTGGTTAATTGCTCTAATTCAGCTATTTTTTGCTGAATCTGATTAGTTAATATAGACAAATCCTCTGTTACATTAATGTCCATTACTATTCCTCCAAACTACCCTATTATATTATTATACTTAATATCCTTCTATATTTAATCTTACTCTCATATTTAAATACTCAACAGATAAATTACCTTTTTCATGTTCAGCTTTTAATAATGCGGCTAATTCCGTCTTCTCTGCCGCAATTTCGTCAGCAGTCTTATCCATTAAGTAATCATTCTCTTCTGCCCCATTCTCTGTATCACGTTTCTGTGAGGACATACACGCAAGCATTAATACTTCCATTCTAGTTGGTTCGGGTACTGGCCTTCGGGTAAATATACCAGTATCCTTATCATAAGTCCCATGAATCTCACAATTATCCCCAGCTAATATGAGTGTTTCTCCTTCATTGGGCCAACTCATACCTTCATCAATAATTATTACGTTTAACACATACCCATCAGAATCTCGTACAACTGCTTTATTTACGACTGCCATATTAATCACCTACCAACTAAATATTCGTACTTCACCATCGGCTCCAGAACCACCAGCATTACCACTACCTGAGTCTTTATACCCCGGCCCACCACCAGCACCCCCCGGCGCACCGCCATTACCAGCATTTTGGTCTACCCCTCCACCACCATTGCCCCCATCTCCACCACCATATCCGGGCCTAGTTTTTCCATTTGCCCCAGCTTGGTTTAGGGTAGTTTGAGAAAGAGTTCTGTCACCCTCTGCATAAATTCCATGTTCTCCACCCTTACTACCATTGCTATTAATCAACATTACTCCTCCACCACCTGCCCCAAATATAGAATTTCCACCGTGGTTTGAGTGCGCTCCACCGCCTCCCCCACCACCAAATTCTGCATTACCGGGCTTACCTATAGCAGTCCCCCAACCCCTGCCACCGGGGCCACCTTCTCCACCAGAAGAATCTCCAGCACCATTATTATCTGATGTTTGTGTTCTACCATCATATGTTGGGGTTCCTCCTGCACCACCGTTTGCACCATAATAAGCCCCACCTTTTGCACCATTACCACCAATACCCATTGTGCCTCCCCCACCAGCACCAGAACCGTGTTGGCTACCGTCCGTTGGGCCACCCCCACCACCTCCACCAGCAGTTAATATAGTAACGGCTGGGTCTTCTGTAGTAGCTACAGAAGAAATCCCTCCATTACCCCCAGTGTTGTTATGCCCAATAGAACCACCGGCTCCAGCGGCTCCCACAACTACAGTAAGAGATGTACCAACAGCATCAAGAGCGAAAAATGCTCTGGAAGTAGCTCCACCACCACCTGCTCCGGGATAGTTATTGCTGTTTTGGCCACCGCCACCACCACCGGCTCCAAATGCTTGGATAAATATATGAGTGTGTCCTGTTGGAGCAGTCCATGTAGATGTACCATCTGATGAATATACTTTAACCGTTGGAGGAGCTTTAATTAATCCAGACGTATTTGGGTCATTATTACTTTGTATTATATTGCCCATAATCTTACTTCTCCTCGTCCTCCAGCACCACCAGCAGTTGAATTGCCTATTGCGCCTCCACCTCCACCGCTAGGTTTGCCTCCAGTTTTACCTACTTGGTAATCTCCCGAACCATAGCCTCCTCCGTCTCCAGCACCATAATCTCTGGAAGCTCCAGCGGATGTGCTAGCAAGAGTGTTACCATATTGGTCTATAGAATGTGAATAACTATTCCAACCACCCGGTTGGCCTCCTGCACAAGCACCCCCTCCTCCACCATATAAAGAAGAACATCCCGGATAAGCACCGTTTGCCATATGGCTTCCTCCTCCACCCCCACCATATTCTCCATTGCCTCCTGACCATTGACTACCGCTTAAATAGCCAGCACTATAGCCTCCTTGACCAGATATACCATGCCCCGCCGCAGTACGCCCTCCAATAGTAGGCACACCTCCAGCCGCTATGGCGACGGACACTTGCCACGGGTCGCCCTGCCCTCCAGTACCTCCAGTGCCGCCTCCACCGCCGCCACCGCCTCTAGCGTTACTACCATAACTACCACCGTACCCGGCTCCACCGCCACCAAAGGCTTTTAATCTCATATCACCATAACCACTTGTAGATGCAGTCCCAATAACAGAAGACGTTCCACCAGCACCACCTTGAGGATTTGGGTGATTACCACCCGCACCCGCCGCCCCTACAGAAATATTCAAAGTAGTAATTCCAGCAGTAGCCAGATGGGCAACACTATACATTCCCCAAGCCATAGCACCGCCACCGCCTCCACCGCCTCTCACATCGGTATGTCCAGAAGAAGAACCACCCCCACCTCCACCAGCACCGTATACTTCTATATAAAGCATTGTAGCCTGTGGTGGTATAACCCAAGCAGAATTAGAAGCAAGTCCTCCAGCTTCACCAGTAAATCTAAAAAATCTCCAATCTCCAGATAAGCCAGAAGCACCTAAATCACTACTATGTGCCAACCCACTCATTTATATTATCTCCTTACCATACCGTAATTCGTACTTCGCCTCTTGCCCCATTACCGCCTCCACCGCCATCAGAGTTTGAACCACGGCTATTTTCGCCACCACATCCCCCACCACCGGGTGCGCCTCCATGCCCTCCAGCATTTCCGTAGTCATCCGTCCCATTCGCATTGTAAGAACGGTATCCAGCACCGCCGCCATCTCCACAACCATATTCTCTTGAAGTTCCTGTACCGCCTCTATCATTGCCGGTAGGGTCATCCACTACAGCCCCACCTCCACCAGCAGTATAGCTACCCCAAGAACCACCTCTTCCAACAGAAGATGAAGCTCCTCCACCACCTGCTCCAAATATGCTTGAACCACCACCGCCACCACCACGGCCACCTTCTCCACCGCCGCCGCCGTATTCAGCGCATTGACCAGCATTAGCGGCTCCTGCACCAGAACGATGTCCCGGCCCGCCGCCACCACCAGCACCACCTAAAGAATCTCCAGTTTGCGTCATCCCATGACAAAATGGTAAGCCACCAGTTCCACCAGCTATTGCACTAGTTTGACTTGAACCGGTAGTACCGGCCCCGCCCATAGCCCCAACGCCAGCACCCCCAGAACCCGCCGAAGGCCAAGCATGTCCTCCTTTTGGGCCTCCTTTGCCCCCATAAGACTTAAAAATAAAATCAGTAGCTAAAGTAGAACCATTAGTAACAGAAGAAAAATTTCCGTCTACCCCAACCGTATTCTCACCCGGCCCTGTGGCTACCGCTCCTACTACGACAGTAAGTGTGTTGGGAACGTACTCAGCAGGAAGTATTCTTCTCAACAAAGCCGCACCTCCTCCCCCTCCAGCGTAGTCAGCGTCAACTTGGGGAGCAGAACCTCCACCTCCACCAGAACCACCACCACCAATTATTTCAAGATAAACCCAATTAGCATTGGCTGGTTTATGCCATGTTGAAGTACCCGCAGTAGCAAAACGCTGATAGCTTTTACAGACAGCATTATTGCGTATAAGTCCAGAATTTATTCCAGTTGCACCACCTACAATTCTACCCATTAAGATGTTTGCTCCAGATAGGTAACAACGATATAAACCTCTTCGCCATTCGTATTATCACCCATAACAAATACTAATTCTTCATTATGTTTCAATGATATTTTGCTAGTATGTTCAAAAGTAGCTAATGCTGGCAGACTCTGAGTCTTGTATATATAAAAATTAGCATTAGCCCCTTCACCAAATGTGTTATCTACGTCATTAATAAATAAATCAAACGTCTCATCATCACCACTACGTGTATTACAAATTGTTATAGCAATAACTGTATAAACTATATTGCTTCCAGCACCATCTAAAATTATCACTTCAGTAGTGCCATTAGAATGTTCCATATTACTCTTTATTGTATCTGCCATATTTGTTCTCCTTTTATCCTAGTGCAAGTACGAGGCCAATTCCAACTCCAGAAGATGCGCTAACCCAAGATAGATTTCCACTGCCATCAGTTTTCATATATTGATTAGCACTACCATCATCATCAGGAAGTACCCAAACTTGGTTTGCTGATAATGCAGGAGTTTTAAAACCTAAATAGTTTGCTCCCTCATATATTCTAAGCTCGCCGTTTCCAGATTCGTTGGATAATTCAGCAATAGCGGCAGAACCATCTTTAAATATTATTTGCCCCCCATCCGCATTAACTTCAACATCTCCAGCTACATCAATTGTTAAGTCACCAGAACTTAAATCAATTTCCGTTCCGTCAATAGTTATATTGTCTACTACTACCCCTGCATTAGCAGTAATGACACCTGTTGAAGCAATAGTACCTGAGTTTGCAAAGTTACCTACAACATCAATCAAAGTAGCTGTAAGTTCTATTTCATCGGTAGCGGCTATATCTAGTACAGTTGCGCTTGCGCCTTGAATAAACTGACTAGCATCATTGAACATAAGTTTACTAGTTCCATTTAATGTAAGACCAACATCATTTGTATGTGTTAAAGTAATGTCTGAACCAGCACCAAAAACAAGGACTGCTGAGTCAGATAATAGTTTAACGTCATTTCCAAAGACTGCATCCAAAACTACACTTAACCCTCCATCAGTCTGAAGAGAGCCATCTGTAGTAGTTGTAGCGGCAGTAGTACTATCAGTTTTAATAATGCCACTTGATGTAATAGCCCCAGAAGCTACAGTACCTAAACCAGAAACATTTCCAGAAGTATCAAATGTATAGTTACCATCTGTAAATACCCCATCAATGGTTAAGTTACGGATTGTACCAATATCTTTATTTGAATCTAAAACGATTGCTTTACTTGCAGTGGCGGTTCCCGCAGTAACAGCATCTAAAACATTTAATTCAGCCGCTGTGGTTGTTACAGCAGTTCCACCAATCAATAGTTTGTCTTTAACAATATCTACTACAGCACCACCTGCTGTTAATAATTTATCAGCACTCTCATCCCAAAGTAAATATGCCCCTGACGTTGCGCCGAAAAACTTAACATCATAACCTGTATCATCTACTCCTACAGTAACTGTATTATCTATTTGTACTGCTCCGTCAATGTCTACGGCATCTAAATTAGTTGTACCATCTATATCAGCGTTCCCTGATATGTCTAATGATGCGGCATCTAATTCACCAGTAATTGTAAGGTTTCTTTGCCCTGATGTATCTATGTTTGCATCAGTGGTAACTACCTTAGAAGCAATGGCTGTACCGGCAGTTAACCCATCCAATAATTCTAACTCTGCCTCTGCAAGAACCGCATTGCCAGCAGTAAATCCTGTCCCTGTTACTATACCAGTTGAAGTAATTGCCCCAGAAGCTATGGCTCCAGTGACTGTAATACTGTCTACAAAAGCATCCTTCCATCTAACACTTGTAGTACCTAAATCAACATCACTGTCAGATTGTGGGCCAAATATATTATCAGCCACATACACTTGCTCAACATTAGCGGCGTAGAAGTGAATCTCGTCAGCAGTTTCAAAGTCTATCTTGGTCTGGTCATCCTCACCTATTTTTACATCAGTAGCAAGAATAGACGAAACATTGGTTTGCGCCGCCGCTAATGACACTACTCCAGCATTAGTCATCGTTGCATCACCTGATAAAGCGGCGGCAGTAAAACCAGTACCATCACCAATAAGTATCTGAGTGGTAGCAAGAGCTATTTCAGATAAATCACCAGAACTATTAGCATTTCTTCCCAATATAGAATTGGCCGCTACATCTTGAATCTTAGCAAATGTAACAGCTTCATCCCTGACTGTTGTAACTAATGTGTTACCAATATATGGCATTGTTCTACCTCATTAACCCTTTATTTTATGTGTTCTCTAAAATACTTAGGAGAACATCCGCATTTGTATTACTAGCTAATATACGAAGAGCGTCTCCAGTATTTGTGCTGGTATTTGCCAAGACTACTTTATTACCGTCAATTATATCTAGAGAACTTCCAGATGGAATAGTTACTCCTTTAACTAAATAAACATCCTCATTTGTATTGCCACCAACAGATATACCTGTTTCTACATCAATCATTACATCTACAGTAATATCAGAACTGTGCTTATTGCATATTAAACACCCTATAACTACTGTGTCACAATTAGAAGGGGTTGTGTACAGAGTAGTTAAAGAAGTAGGTATATCTGCTAAACTTACTTTTTTAAATTCCGTTGCCATTTTGTCTCCTTATAATGCTATAGACATTGCTATAGCAAAACCCTCGTCAGCGGCCCCAATATATGTTTTTATTCTACTAGCCGCCATTTTTCTATTAGTCCCTCCAGCCCCATTATCAACAATGAACAAGTCTGCATCAACTAGAGCCTCTCCTATGTCAGTACCACCATCAATTTCTAAAGCGGCTAAATCAACCTTTCCTGCTGTGCTAATTGTGTTTAATTTGCTGTCTGCAATAGAACCCGCTAACATGGAATTTTCTACTGAGGTTGCTTGAATTACCGCTGAACCTGTCACATTACCAGAACCATCAAAGCTGGCAGAAGTCCAAACAACATCTCCGGTCATTCCTATTGTTCTACCACTAGCCAAAGCAGTAGCAGTACTTGCATTGCCTGTTACTGGCCCTGTAAAGCCTGTAGCGGTTAACATACCTGTTCCAGCGTTATATGTTATACCCGCATCAGTTTTAGGGGCTAAATCGCCAGTAGCACTTTCAAATAAAGCAACATAAGAACTGGTATCTGTTGTGTCTGCAACCGTTATAGTTGCAGGAACTATATCAGCACTACCATTAAAGGATGTACCTCCAATCGTCCTAGCCGTCTCTAACGCTGTAGCAGTTGCGGAGTTTCCTGTAGTATCTTGATTTAACGTACCTACGGTAAAATCTAACGTATTGTCTCCATCCTGATATGCAACCGTAATACCGCTTTCAGTATTGCTCGTGACCATTGCTCCTACTGTATCAGCAATGTACTCATTTAAGGCTGTTCCATCTACAGTAATAGCATCTGCTTCTAAAGTTCCGTCTATGTCAGCATCTCCTGAGATGTCTAACGATGTGGCATCTAATTCTCCTGCAACAGTCGCAACTCCATCAGCAAGAGTTATTAAATCGGTATCATCTGTATGCCCAATTGTAGTACCGTTAATAATAACGTTATCTACGGTTAAAGTGGTCAAAGTTCCTAATGAAGTTATGGCTGATTGTGCGGCCCCTGTTACAGTAGCGGCAGTACCTGATGTATTTCCTGTAACGTTTCCAGTAACATTTCCTTCTAAATTAGCTACTATAGTACCAACTGAACCACTGACTACTTCAGAACTAATTGAGGCATCTGGCACAAAAGTAAGTTTTCCTGCTGAATCGTCCCACCCTAAAAAGGCTTCTTTAGCCGCAGAACCATTGTGGTATTCCATGACTAAACCGACATCTTTGTTTGTATCTGATGCTAAATTACCCCCGCCAGAAGCGGTCTGCAAATGTATAAGGGGGTCTACAACCGTCATCGTAGTAGAATTAACAGTAGTAGTTGTTCCTGTAACAGTTAAATTTCCAGCAGAAACCGTACCAGTTGTCGTAATGTTGCTAGACCCTGTGTCTATTGAACCAAATCCTGAGGTTATAGAGCCAGCATTTAATGCGCCTACCGTTGTTACATTAGATAAAGTATCTAAGGATGTCTCCATATATGTTTCAAAATCTGTTAATGCAACCTGTTTCATGGCTCCATTATCATTAACCACCACTCTATCTGCATCAGCAAGAGTAGTAGAAGAAGCACTGGTTCCACCATCCATTATGTTTAATTCTGCCGCAGTTGATGTAACGTTTGTTCCACCAATATCTAGCGTAGTTACCGAAATTTCACCTGCTACAGTAACCAAACCATCAGCAACAGTAATTAAATCAGTGTCATCAGTATGACCAATTGTTGAACCATTTATAAGGACATCATCTATGTCTAAAGAACCACCACTAATTAATCCAGTAGTAGTTATAGCACTAGAACCAGTGTTTATTGTACCAAACCCGGAAGTTATAGAACCAGCATCTAAAGCTCCCACAGTAGTTGCATTAGCCAGTGTGGTTATAGCGGCTTGGGTTCCTCCAGTTACTGTTGCGGCGGTTCCTGAGGCATTACCTGTCACATTTCCAGTTACATTACCTACAAAAGTAGTAGCAGTAACAGCACCAGTACTAGGGTTATAATGGAAGTCTCCATCCATTTCTAAGCCGTGATTTCCAGTAGAACTTGCGGCATCTTCAACAAATGGTATTAAGTTATTCTCATTAGTACTTTCATTATCAGTAATAGTTACATGAGAAGCGTCGGTAACAGTACCAGTAAAAGCACCAACAAATGACGTTGCGGTTAAAACTCCAGTACTTGGATTATAAGTTAAGCCTGTATCAGATTCTAAGCCCTGACTGCCAGTAGCACCATCAACAAATATTGGATATACAGTTTCATCCGTAGTATTGTTTGCACTAATCGTAATTGTGCTGGCATCTGGAATGGCCGCCCATGAAATGTCTGTGCCATCAGACGTTAATACAGTATTGGCACTGCCTTGACCTAATACAGCAGTAGCACCACTAGAATTACCATAAAGTATTGAACCCCTATCTAATGCGTCCAAAAGATTGATTTCGGCGGCAGTAGCATCTATAGCGGCTAATTTCGTAAAATCTGCTTGTACAAGTCCCGATACACCATCAAGAAGATTCAATTCAGCGGCGGTTGACGTTACATTCGTCCCGCCTATATCTAACGTAGTTACGGAAATTTCTCCCGCAACGGTCACTACACCATTAGCAAGAGTTATTAAATCGGTATCATCTGTATGTCCTATGGTTGTCCCATTAATTAGTACGTTGTCTATATCTAATGAGCCACCACTAATAAGACCTGTAGTCGTAATAGTACTAGAACCTGTATCAATTGTGCCAAACCCTGAGGTTATTGTTCCACCGTCTAAAGCACCAACCGATGTTATCTGGGTTTGTGCGGCATCTATATTTAACGTGTTTGTTGAAAGGGTAATACCAGTACCAGCTACAAGGGCTGTTTTGGAAATGGCGATTGCGGCACTTGCATTTACATCAGCGTCAACTACTACCCCAGACCCTATAGCCGCCACACCAGCATTAGAAATAGTAACATCACCACTAATAGCCTTGTTTTCATATCTGGAATCACTATTATCATAAATAAGAATATGAGCATCACCATTAGATGCTATAGTTACATCAGATAAGTCGTTTAAAGCACTTGCGGCAATACCAGATAAGAAATTAGCCCTAGTCATTTTTCGTAGAGCAGAAGCAGATGTATCATAAAGAATAAGTACATCATCACCAGCAACACTAGTTTCGGCACTTTGGCCTGTAATTACAGAAGCACTAGCGTCAGTAATACTAAGTGCGCCAGTATCGGAAATAGTACCATGCCCTGACATGGTTGCATCTCGCCACGTTGATGTTCCAGTGTCATATAACAATAAAGCGGCATCAGTAGGAGAAGTGATGGCAGTATCAGTCATTGCCGCCAAGGTAGCACCGGACGCATCTATAGCTGTTTTAATAGCTTTTGCAGACGCAAGCGTATCGTCATCACTAGATACTGAGGTTAAATCTGTATCTACTAAATCAGTTGCAAGTCCAGTATATTTAACTTTGTTTCGTTTAAGCCCCGCACCACCAACTAGTGCGTTCCGATACATTGGCATTTAGTCTATCGCCCCCATAAAATTCCACGAATACGGACATTCGTGCTGTCGGCTCTTAAAATACTTATTTTACTACCAATAAAAATGTCACTATCAAAATACCCTTCATCCTGCGGAATAAACATGGTTGAAGTTGTAGCATCACCATCAAATTCAACATATGCATCACCTAATTCCACAACAAAAGATATTTTGTTACATTCTTCCATAATGCCCGCTAGACTAACTACTGTTTCCGCACTACTACCACTAGTGGTAAACGTAAAAGACTTATGCTTTGCATAATTCTGAATTAATTCAATTTCCTGTCTCCATAGTGGTTTTGTAGCCATTATGCAATCTCCTTGCGCTTAAACTTTAATAATGTAGGTGCGCTGTTTCCCAAGAATTTTTTACGAAGATTTTCCTTCACTAAAGGCATTGTAATACCTTCTTTTGCTGTAATAGCACCCATAGACATATATCTAGGAGTGCTTAACTCTTTTCTGTATTCAGAATTAATTGCATTCACATACGACAGTTCCTGCATTAATTCGTCAATTGTATTACCCATTTCAGCCACGGTTTGTTGCAACCCTTCGTTTTTATTTGTTGCGTTTTCATTACTAGATTTATTCTTATTGATAGCTACTTCACAGTCACTTACCCATTGTCTAAGTCTACGCTCTAGCTCTGTTAATTGTTCAATTTGTAAAGTTGCTTCCTCTGCTTCAGTTTTCCAAAAAGTTACCATGTCCCTAGTTTCTTTTAGCTGTTTTTTAACTGAATTATTTTCTTTCCCAAATGAATCTACGCTGTTAGACAACGATTCAAACGTTTCTTTAATACTGTTTAATTCCTGTTCCGCAGACACTTTATGGCTAACCGATTCACTTAACTGTATAGACAACTGCTCATTTTCATCTTTCAGCCCTTCAATTTGAGAACGGTTCGCTTGTAAATCCGAACTCTGTTGATGAGCAACTTTTTGCATGTTATCTAATTCATTTTCTGTAGTAGATAAGGAACCCCTTAGTCCCTTAATAGTTTCCTCTAACTCAGGGAGTCTATCTAACTTAGACTGAGCCTGAGTTAAATCTATGTTCAATATGTTATTTTGTTCTTCTGATTGACTAAGCAAAATATTAGCGTCTGTATGAGAATCAGCAAGTTTATTGTTGGTTCTTTTTAAATCCTCAAACGTCTCTTCTATTTGCTTATACTTAACTAATTCTTTTTCTAATTCTTCAATTTTCGAGTTTAATTGTTGTTCTTTTGCCTCATTTTCTAATTTATAAACCCGACGTTGTTGTGGACGCTTAACAGGTTCATTGTTTAAAAAACTATTCAGCTTCATCTAAATTGTACACCCTCTCTATACCATATGGATTTCCAGAAAACTCATTAGATAGAACAGAGTTAATTACCCATTCTTTAGGAGATTCGTTGACTGATATAAAGGTGGTTCCACCTAATTCATCAGAAATACTCAAATCACCTTCCATTAAAGTTTCTATATCTGCTTCACATCCCGGATTTCTGTCCTCAAACGTAAAGCTTCCTGTAGAGTCCCTATAAACAAATATACCCGCTGGGATATTCTTATCTAGAGGTTCCCTAACTAAAACTATCTCCGCTATATACCTCTTATCTACTTCTGGTATCGTGGATATCGTGTCTTCTTCTTGTGTCTTTTTTCTTGCTTTCGCTGGCATGAGATTTTCTCCTTTTCGTCTCTTCAATTTTGTCTGGACTAAGCCTTTCGCCACGTTCAGTACCTTTTTTGCCTTTGTAGGCTTCTCTGGCGGCTCCTTTACCGTGGCCTCCAACGCTTCGCTCCATTGCACCAACACCGGAAGTTCTCGCTAAACGAGCTTTACCTTGTTGGCTTACTTTATGTTGTGTCATATTCTCAGGTTTTTCCCACCTGTGGGTAAAGTTATTATATTGCTCACCGGGTCTGGGAGGAACTGATAACCGTGTTCCACCACTTGCTGTAGACATATAACCACCACTAGCTTTCTGAACATCAACTTCATCAGCTTGTACACCCTTCTGTACAGGTGTTCTGCGAATATATGTATCACTAGCATCTGAGTAATGAGTCTGTAATTCCTCTAAAGCGGAGGCTTTTTTAATACCACGACGCATTTGTCTTTGTACTTGTCGTTCAAATTCTCTTTGTTGTGCCGCTGATGGTTCGCTCATTCCTCTGGCGATGCCTTGAACATCTCCACCAAACCACCATCCTGCTAATGCGGCCATTGCTGGAGATAACTTTTTCTGAATTTCAGTGGTTGATTCTTCAGATTTCATCATTTTATTCCATTTGTTACTTTCAATTCCAGCAACAATTCTTCCCATCATGGAACGTTTCTCTTCCTCATCTGCGCCGGGGTCTATTTTCCCATCCCACAAAGAACCAACTTTACGAGCCGTCCCATCAACAATAGCTCTAGCAACAGCCCAAGGATTTTTAACTTTCTGGGCTTTTTCCATGTCATAGGATTCTTTATAGAAATTTTGTAAATCTTTATACGAATTCATATTATCCTCTATATTGGACTTAGTAATTTTCCAATGTCTGGCTTTAAGTTTTTCTACTTTATCATCACCAAAATGGTCTTTTAAACGAGATTCCATTGCATTAGGAGTCTTAATGTCCTCATGATGATTAGGTGTTGATGGGAAATTAGCTATAACATGCCCATCATCATTTAATACTTCTTTTAATTGGTCTAATGTGCTAGTTAACTGTTTATCATCAGACTGCACATTTAGTACATTACTAGCCATTACAACATCATATTTATGGTCTAAAGCATCCTCTGTATGATGTTCTGATTGCCTACTTTCTGGTAAATCGTGAGCCGTCACATCCTTAAAACCCGCATCCTTTAATCTCTGAGTTTGTGTGGCTTTTGGCCCCGCTCCATAATCCAAAATTTTAGCATTTTTATCTGTGTTTTCTAGAACATGTGTGCCTACAGTAGTTTGTTTCCAAGGTCTAGCAGTCATTGCTCTAGCGTCACGTACCCAATATCTCGTGCCTGAGGGTGTCTTAAATTCCTCTTTTCCCTCTGGTGGAGGAACTTTGCTAGAATACACTGCTCCTTTAGGTAACCCTTTTTCTAAAATATTGGTAAATACATCCATAGACTTCTGATACCCAGAAGCATATGCGGCTTGGGCTACTTCTTCAGCCTTATTACGACTGTCGAACGGCCCCTGCTTTCCCCAATACCATTGCCCATTTTTTTCTGTTATTGGCATATTATCTATATATATTATACTAATCTACTTATATTTTCTGAGTAATTCTTCTAGGGCAGTTTCATCACTACTTTTTTGCATTTTTGCCTTGCCAGTAACAATATCCATAAAACTGGCTTGTTTCCCACTACCAGTAACTAATGGTTTTTGGCTTGATTCTTTAAAAGCATCTATAAATGATTGTTTAAATCCCGGTGGTTTAGTTTGTGGTGTTTCATTGTGATGAGCCGACCCACTAATACCACTCTTTCCTAAAGCACCACCAGATTGTAAAGCGTCGTCACCTAAATGTGAAAAACCGTTTTTACCGGGTAATTTATCTTTAAGGGCGTGTCCCAAAGCCGCCCCTCTAGTATGAGCATGATTGGAAAACTGCGGCGGTTTATCAGAAGCAGAACCCACTTGATGTATTCCACCTTGATGAACAACAAAATGATTATCGCTTGCATTGCCGTGTTCATCTACTGCAAATGGTTTTGGGGCTGGGCCTCCAAATTTCTGGCCCGCAATAGAACCCGCATGAATAACACCAGCACCGTGTGCGCCCATACCACCTTGTAATTCTTTAAGAGACTCTTTCTTTATCCAGTGGCGGGTTTCTTCGTGCCATACATAACCCTCTGCTTTCTTCTTTCTAGCAACATCTGGGTCTGGCGGCCCTTGTTTAATATCGTCATCATCTTCTGCACCATCAACATGGGCAACCCCATTGCCTAATGGTCGTCCATCAGCATCCTTAGTTGCCGCCTCTGGGCCTTTACCAGCAACATGCATTTTCATCTTACCTTTTCCATACTTATCTAATTCTAAATGATGGTCTGTAGAAGGGTCACCATTATCATCAAACTCAGTAAATTTACCGGGTTGTCCTGCACTGAAAGCGTTTTGACGATTCTTAAAGTGTTCGTCGTCATCACTTTCTATATGGTTCTTGTAATCATCTCCATGTGCTTTGTCTTGAGCGTCCTGTTCTTCGGCTTCTTTCATATGATTTTCGCCGTATGCGTCATCACCATGTTTCTGTTCTTCATCATCAAGCTCTCCCCAATGATGGTCTTTCATATGCTTGGCAACAGCATCCATAGCGTCTTGATGGTTTTTAACGTCTTTAGGAGACATATGCTCACCAAGATTCTTTTTATGTGCCATTAAATCACGCATCATTTTCTTGGGAGATTCGCCATCTTTAATTTTTTGTTCTACTTCATTATCCTTATGTGGAATTACTCCAGCCTCTTTTTCTTTCTGTGCTTTTTCTTCCTTCTCTTTTTGTGCCTGTTCCTGTTGAGCTTTTTGTTCCTCTAAT
>VTLG01014427.1_pt1 | contig 77349 bp, 90 predicted proteins | sample 4694571 | NCBI WGS metagenome assembly VTLG01 (sample SAMN12604809, study PRJNA352737) | marine metagenome | biome: ENVO:00000447; feature: ENVO:00000209|ENVO:00000569|ENVO:01000036; material: ENVO:00002151; isolation source: viral sequences binned using virsorter ...
TATACCGAAAGATTTGGTGGTGTCCGAAGGACATCCACCTTTAATTTATCGGCGTATACTTTGTTGACTTTGTTCCGTTCTTTATATATACATATATAGAACCATTAAAAAAACTGGCGACTTTGTTTAAAAATCGGCGACTTTATTGTTCGTCCCATCGGAATACCACGATATATAGTGCTATCGCACATACAACACTAACTATCATTCCTAATATAAACTGAATTACATTCCAAATAATTTCCATCAATCCTCCTTCATCGTTATCTGTACATTGGATATACCTTTTAACTCTACTTTCTTTTTAAATCTTTTATACATCTGATTGAGAGCCATTCGTTGTTTCTTACTCATCTTGCCTGTTCTCTTCAGATAATCCTCGACACTATCCAAAAACTCTGTACTCCTACCCACATAACCTGGTGTATAACCACTAGCCATCAATAGTGTTCTGATTAAATATATTTTAGCTACCGAACTATCTATGAACTCTTTCTTCTCGTGTCGAGTTAACTTGTTGTCACTTTTTAGATATTTCTTATATCGAGCTATCACTTTGTCCATTGATATTTCCATTTTTGGTGTGACTTTCCTATTACCTATGGCGTCGTGCATACTTGTTACAAATTCTCTGAATCCATCATTCATATAGAAATGTACATCATTTAGTATATGATGTAATTGTCGTTTAGTCTTTTCTAAACGAGTCTCTGGACTTTTGTGTTTCATACTATCGTACTCTCCAATTCTCCAAACATTAATAAACTATTTACAATTAACTCATCGTTATCTGTCCACGGTGATATATGATCCTCCCAATAAACCTCGCCTGTCTCGTGATTATATATCTGATTAACATTTATATCCCCATAGGTATCATATTTCCACACTATGGCAATATCTGTGATTTCATTAATTTCTTGTGTTGGTATTCGTGTTCCATCATTATTTGTAAGACATCCAGCCTCATCCAATAAGGCAAGTAATGTGATTTCCCTTACATTAGAACCGACTTCACTAACACCTATCATATGTGACGAATTATAAATCGTCTCATTCAAACTTGTGTCAAACATTACTGAGCCCCAATTGAAGCTAGATGATCTTCCTCATCCAAAGGAGCGTACTTACCAGTCATACACATCCTATCTGTCATATCCTCTTCTAACTCAGCCATTAGAGACTCTTGTCCCTCTTTACTCATCCAATTCATCCTATGAAAGTGTGTACCCACTTCACCGAACTCATCCTCACCAACTCGCCACATCTCAACCACTTTGATTGAATCTGATACTGAAGAATGGACATACTCAACTATGAGTTTGTTTCCCTCGAAGTTAGTGGAAGAATCGAACTTCCCAAAATGTTTTTCATAAACATAAGTCATTTATTTTTTCCCTTTATTTGATATGTGAATATACTGATAAAAACCTATATGAGTCAAGCACTTTTTTTAATTATTTCCGAATGGAAAGTTTAGCGGTAGTCCATCAGGACCCATAAGTTCTTTTTCTTGTTGAGCTTCGAGTTTCTCTCGTAGTACATATAGTGTATTACGAGCCCCATCAATATAACCTCTACTATCTGTATTAGCAGAATACTCAGGTAGACAATTTACTGAGTCATCTAATTCACACTCTAATGTATTGAGTAGTTCTAATATTTCTTTGTTCATAATATATCCTCTATTAATTATAGTGGAATATACTGAAGAAATGCTATATGAGTCAAGCTATTTCTTTGATTTTTTTTATGATTGCGTCTGCTATCTCTCGATGTAGTTCTAAACCTGGATGACTTTCGTCTATCTTTATATTGTATTTTCTCAATATCTCATCCTTTACCCTTTTTCCTTGTAGAGTATGATTAATCCATCCTTGTTCAAGAAAATGAATATTGTTTTCTAACTTAGACACCCCTTTGAGAAATTGATTGTGTGTATGTATTAAGATTAACTCACAATTATATTGTTTTAATCTTTTTTGCATATCCAACCAAATTATTTCCCACATTTTAAATAGTATATCGTCAATACTATCCAATAGGTTATTTGGATTTTTAGGCCAAGGTAACTCATCCATCATATCTGGCTTTTGAAAAATAAGGTCATCAGAGTTTATTAATAGTTTAGTAAATGCTTCCCACATCCTACGATGGTTTATATTCGGGCCGTCATCCATAGCAATCTTTTCATTCATATCAGATAGTATATTTGATATCCTATCTTGTACCACATTGTTGTGTGAGTATTTTGCATAATTCAACAAGGTGTCTCTTGTTATCTCTGAAGTTTGAAGAACAAAAATCCTCTTTCGTGTGTTACCATACTCTTCAAAGTATTCCAAGTAACTCTGGATAATCTTTGTTGCTCCAGTATGAACTCTTTCTCTTGATTTTGGAAAACCATCATAAGAACTAAAGTGTCCTATACTATCCCAACAATTTGTAATATAACTTGTATTGAAATGTGATGCGACTAAATTAGAAAATCTATTATCCCACATATATTGGTGAGCCTTATTGTCAAAAAAAGCAGACTCAACCATATCGATGTCATATATTCGTTGGAATTCTTCGATAAACTCGATATTGTTTTCACACCAATAGTGATAGAATAATCCGTAACCTTGCGTGTACGAATCTCCCATAAATATCAAATCAAATTTACTCATAACCCTTTTTGTTTTTACTTGTTTAGTTTAGGGATTGAACATATCCCAAATGTGTTTTGCCATTAAACCAATAAAACCTGTTCCAATAACCGTTCTCCACTTGGATGTGGATTCTCTAAATTGTGTATTCAACTTTGTCTCTGCCCACAATCCCTCGTGTGGATTGAATAGATTCTCTTTCACAAATGATAGATTTTGATCCACTTTCGCGTGTGCCGTGTCCATCTCTTTTCGTAACTCGTCAATCGATTGTGTGATATTGTCTATCTTGTTATGAATTAATTCAAATTCTTTTCTGTCTGCCTGATTCAAAGTATATCTCCATTTTTTTATACACTAATAAATAGAATATATATCAAAACTTCGTATAAAAATTATACCTTTTTTGGTGAATTTTTCTTGTAGTTTCTTCTTCTTTTTCTTGGTTGTGGTTTTCTTGGTTTGTAGTTCTTACTGATTCTGAATATCTCACCTTTAAGCAATTCTCGTGTTGTCTCCAACTCTTTTATTCTATCCTCTTTTTCCCATATTGTATCTCTAAGTCTTGTATCTCTATTGATACTAACAAAACCTAAAGTTAATATTCCTAAACAACTACCAATCACCATTCCACATAAGAATGCTATCCATACTGTATCTATCATCATAATCTCCCTATTAAATATTCCGCTAACTTTCTATGTCCATCTTCCGTAGGATGTACCATATTGTCAACTTTTTTTATTATTTCATCATCGTCAATAAATGTGTCTGGTAAACCTTTCTCTCCAACTCTAGCCTTGAGTAGTATTAACTCCTCAACACTTATTGGAAAGAACTGAATTAACTTGTGTCCAAGTTCTTTACATATCGAATGTATAGTCCAAATATACCTTATCAACTTATCTTTTTGTTCGTTCTCATCAAAATATCTCTCATAAAATATTTTTGAGTCATCGTGCCAGGATACATTAACAGGAACTATTCCCTCATAATATCCATTTTTCGTAGAGTAAATTTCTGTCCTATGTGGAAAAGTCCATTGAACCACATATGTACTCGGTGTGTTATTTAGTAATATATTGTCAAAGAATTTTCTAAATATCCTATCATTACTACCACCTCTCCAGCCATAATTCTCTACATCACACTTTAATATATTACCCATTATTGATGGATAACTTTTTTTAGATGGTGTGTCATACACCTCTTTGTGAGGCATAAAATTTCTCTTATCCTCCATATCACCATACCACTTTGGTAAGTCGTCTAACTCTTCACCAAAAGTGAATGAACAACCAAATGCAACTATCATTACATTTTAAAGAAGTCTTTGTACTCATCCCTATATTGCATTAATATAAAAACCACTGCCACTATCGTGACATATATACCTAATGTTATTACTGACATCTTTTACTCCTCGTTAAATATATCTCTATGTAAACTCACATTCAATCTATAGAATGCAATTAAAAATACTATGGTTATTAAAGTCTCAATCATTCTTGTCTTCACTTTCTGTTATTGGTGCGTCCACATCCAAATAACTCTCTTCTTCTTTCCACCATTCATATTTCATACTACCCATTTGTCTGTTTTGTAAATTATTCTTAAATTGTGTATTCCATTGTTCTTGTGTCATCACTTTCCAAAGTTTTTGAAATGCCTCTCTATCTGGCATTTGTTTGATTCCTTGAAAATAGGTAGTGGCCCCATTTACACCTATATCACTACCAAGTTCAGCCGAAAAGACAATCTCATCAAACCTATTAACTAAAACATATTTCACATCTTTACTCCAATATTATACCAATTGATTTCTCAATTAAGTTAGTGTTCAAATCCCAATAGTAAGTATTAACTCTAACTGTATCACCTACCATACTCTTAACTGGTGCAAACATTGTGTTTACTTCATATGAAGTTCCACCACTATTCACAGGATAACTCGCACCATTGACAACAGGTACAGATTCACCCTCGAATCCCCATACATAAACCGTATCGTAATTTACATATACCATATCATCAGTTAACCCTCGTTTTACTATGTAACCAAGTGTATCATTCATAACCCAATAATGTGATGATTCCCAATACACTTTTATTGTTTCAACTAAATCTCGTTCACCAAAATATCTACCATTGATATGTTCTGATTCAAGACTAGCAGTCAACCTCTGTAGAGATTGCCAATTCTCACCTAATGTCATATGATAATAACCATTTTCGTCAATCGGTAGGTTGATTGCGTAATTTAGTTCAATATCATCGTATATCTCTTGATTGTCCTCACAACCAATTATGAATATACTAAGTACGATTAGGATGTTTTTTATTAATTTGTTCATTTTTTCTTTTTTTCTCCTGAAGTTCTCTATATGACTTCTTCTTTCTTTTTGGTTTTGTTTTAGTTCTTATTGTTTCTTGAAAAACTTCCTCTTCGAGTTCTTCAAAATCTTCCCAATTATATTTTGGCATTTTATATACTCCTAATATACTAATTTTTTGTTATACGAGTCAAGCTCTTTTTATTTTTAATTTCTCAACCACATCGAGAAATTCTGTCACGGTGTAAGTCTTACCTTGTTCATCTAATATCTGATAGTTAGGTAATGACTCTGGACTATTGTTCATCATATTACTTAGGGCAATCCATCCTTGTTCAGGATAAAAAGAACCCAAACTCTCTTCTCCCAATATGTTACTACTGAACATCAAGTTTTCTTTTTTCTCTTCTTTATGCATTATGAAATATGTCAAAACAAATATCCATCTTTATGTTTACTATAAATTAATTCTTTCTCATAGGTGTTTAGTGATTTAATCTCCAACTTGAATATCTCTAACTCCATCTCTCCAACCTCACCACTATCTTGTAGTATCTCTGATAGGTTAACTAAGACTTGAAAGTTACTTGCATTCAATAACTGACAATCAAATCTAAGTACCACATCATTGATTGGTTCAATATGATTTGAGTGTATCTTACTTCCTAATTCATATTTCGTATTTGGTTGTTCTTCTTCAATATACTTATTGACACCAAATCCCTTGTGTCCAACCCAATCACCATAGATATCACTACACCACGGCTCTAATTCTTTTAACATATTGTTATCACAATTTTCAACCACAAATCCCACATTATATTTAGGTGGTATTATAGGATGTAACAACTCATCGTGTTTAACCATATGTCCCCATTTTCTAATAAAATTTCTTGTACTACGAAGATTCTGAGCTAACCACTCTGATGATTCTCTTCCTTTCATAAATACTTGTCCCGCTGGATTTCTCATAGCCCCATCTTTGAATCTACTACCTCTACAAGTCATATGATACACACAACCTTGCCAAGTCTGAATAAACTCATATCCTTGTAACTTGAATCTATTGAATATATCACTATCCTCTTTTGATTGTGGTGCGTATAACGGGTCGTGTCCACCTATTCTATCAAAGTCTTCCTTATAGATAGCCCACGGTGCAAATATACCATTTGTTGGTTTTTTAGAATAGTCAATCCCCTCGTCTAAAAATCTCAAGAGTCCTTTTTCATTGAACTCTTCTGGTTCTATTCCAAAGTCTCTCAATATTTTCTCTGGCCCATCAGGATGTAATGGTGGTTCTATTCTTGTAAGTGATACAACCTTACCCTTTTCAATATACTTATCAATCTCCTTATCAGCATTTGGACACAAGTACATATCGGCGTGAAATATCATAACCACTTCAGTTCTTGCCATACTGACTAATGTATCATATAGTATAGTGTGTCCTAATCTTTCAGGCCCCTCATTTCTATGTATCTGTAATTTAGAATCTGTCTTTTCTATTTCTTTCAACCATTCCCAAGTCCCATCCGTTGAAGCATCATCCGAAATACATATCTCGTGTTCTACAGATTGATTCTTACGAATACTCGAATATGCCTGTTTTAGGTATTTTAAATTATTCCGACTTGGAATTATGAATGTCAATGATTTCATTTCTTCTCTCTTCTATATAATCTAATATGTCTCGTTTTGGCTCCCAACCTAACATTTCCTTAGCCTTGGTATCCGTACAAAGTGTTTTTCTCATTTCACCTGGTCTCTTAGGTATGTAAGTATAATCCCAATCAAATGATTGTGCGATAACATTGATTGAAAAGTTTTCTCCTCTACCAAATTCAAACTCCTCACCTCTGAAATTAAAATGTTCTCCACATCTCATCAAACCATCCACTATGTCGTCAACATGCGTAAAGTCTCTTCTTTGTTCTCCATCACCTGTGATAGTTAGTTCTCCCTTGTCTAACATCTGTCTTTCAAATATACCTATCACGGTACAATACTCACCCTCAGTTAATTGATGTGGGCCATATACATTATAGAATCTACATATCGATGTAGGTAACTCGTATATCTCCGAATACATTTTACATAACTCCTCACCTTGCCACTTTGTAAATGTATATGGATTAGCATATTTATCTCCGTGTGTTGAAGAAGAACCAGCGTAAACAACGGGACAATTATTCTTTTGTCTTGCGTACTCTAAAACATTTATTGTACCTTTTACATTTGAATCAAATGTTTTATTTGGATATTCAAATGATGGTTGGATTCGTGGTAAAGCAGCTAAATGAAATATCAAATCTGGATTTTCCATCGCGTTAAATTTAGGATGATAACCATACAAGTCTGAAACACCCTCTGAAATATCACAATCCACATAGTGACAATTATCAGGTATCAATATGTGATTTGCTTTAGTTCCTGTAGAATAGTTATCTAAACTAACTACATTGTGTCCATCCTTTACTAATCTTGTTATTAGGTTTGTACCGATAAACCCAGCACCACCTGTTACTACTATATTTTGTTTGTTACTTCCCAATTTTTCAACCAAGCCCTTTCAGTATAGTGTGACTCAAATCTCTTCATTGTAGTCTCACTTGCTAATTTATAAAATTTCTCGTCCTCTTTTAATTTCTTTCCAATTCTTTTTGCCTCATCCAAATCACCAACTTCAACTGTAGTTAGTGGATGTAGTATTTCTTGTGTGTCTAATCCCTTATAACCAACACAAGGTATTCCGTGAAATCCACAATTCATACTAAATGTTCCAGCCGCGTGTGTTCTCATCAAATGTATACCTATATTATATTGTGATAAACAATTTATCCAATCTCTCCAACTCATATAAGGTAAATAGTTTATATCCTCAATCAAACTTTCTTGTTCTTGTTTCCTACCCATTGATGGTGCAGATATAGGATCTCCTATCTCCCTTGCCACCATATAGGAATCAAATCCACCATACCAACTCACAAAATTACCACCCATCATCGTGGCATCTCCCCACTCATTTCGTGGAATTAAACCATCAGTAATCATCAAACTTCTCATCACCCTTACATCTTTACAACCTAACCCAAGATAGTAATTCACATCACTCTCGTTATGACAATAAACCCAATCTGCATCTATTAATGCATTATAATATTGGAATTGTTTATCAATAGTATAATCTTGAAAATACCAATGTGGGCCTTCTTGCATTACTGCAACCTTATCACAATAACTTCTGAATGTCCGTATGTTTATGTTAGGATTGTTCTTTGGAATTATTACAATACCCAAATCAAATTTATCTGTTGGTGCCTGTCCTATTTGACACCATTCTGCATCTAACGCGATACTCCAACCAAACTCTGTACGAGCGTTCTCAAAATCTCTTGGAACTTTACCTCTCATATTTGACTCACTAAAAAATACTATCTTCATTTACCTTCTACTCTCAAATATTCTTGTAATACTTTGTCTGTTGGATTTACACTCATATTGTTATTCTGAAATATTTCCCAAGAGTCTTTTGCATATTTCCCAATACCATATAACTCGTCTACAGATTTAAAACCACCGATATAACCAGCACTCATCAAACGAAGTGATGTAGCTCTACGATTATATAATCCCAAAGGTTTAAGTATGTCAGCTAACTCTCTATGTTTTGCGTTCATCATATCTTTTGGTGTTGGATATTTTTTGAATAACTCATCTCTTATTGTATCGACTTGTTTTCTATTTGTCAAGTTAAGTAACATACAACAAGTCAACATTTTCCAGCCATCATCTTGATATATTTCTTGTAACAACGGCCTTATAATTTTTCTTATCATTTTATCTCAGATATTGTTGTGAATTGTAACTCGTATTGTGATAATAAATAGTCTAAAACTCTCTGAAAATGTAGAAAATTTTCTTCTGTCCAAGCGTTATCATTGTGAACTCCATTGATATGTGATTGAAACATAAATGTATTTCCATATAGACTAATGTTGTCTGTCTCATTTATACCATCACAACCCTCAAAGAAATGACATCCCCAATTGATTCCCTTGTTGTGTTCCTCGTGTCCTGCAACCCAATCAAAATAACTACTGATTGCATCCGCACTCTGTTGGTTCACTCCCCAACCTGGTGCTCTGAATCCTTTTGGTTTATATCCACATTCTTCCCATAGACTTAAACTCTCTTGTAGTCTTTGATTAGCCTCACCGTGATTTAACTCGTAGAACTCCATCTCACCTATTCCCTCGTTCTTACAGGCGTGGAAGTGTCCGTGATTACTCAACTCAATCCAATCATATTGTTTCCAAAAATCCACAAACTCTTTTGTGATTGGAAACTTGTCGTGATAATTACTTGGAACAAATAAATTAAACTTGACACCATATCTCTTATTAAGTTCTGTTAGATATTCAACTTGAACATCACCCTCTACACCCCAATCCTTTTCTGGATGTACATCGTCTATTGCTACTACTAAGTTATTCTTCATCCCAACCCAATCCTTTCAATTTTTTATATAATATATCGGAACATATCTTGTTCCCCTCTTCACTCAAATGATTAGTGCTGATAGTATCATTAGCTCCATATTGTCCATTATTACAAAAACTAAAATAAGCTGGTGTATCTCCATACCATTGATATTTTTGTGGAACACCATTTATATAATCAATTGGAGCTTTTGTATCTTTCTTATATGGATGTTCGTATTCATCCTGCCAAATGTTTGAGCTCTCTCTTCTTTCCTTGTAATCATAGGTGTACAAATTAGATATGAAATAACATTTTATGTTGTAATCAACAGCCATATCATACATAACTTTAGGTAGTATGGTGTTTTGTCTCATAATAACTTCAAAATTTATCTCTTGGAACTTTCTAACCTCATCATCTGTTTTGAAATGTTTATAGTGCCGTACTCGTAATGGATTAGTCAATCCTATTAATATGTGAGTAGGATTCCATATATGCATATACTTTTCGAATCTTCCATATATTTCTGTCATACTACTACCACCAGATGCCATATTGGTTACCTTGTCAAATCCTAACTTATTTAAGGTGTGCATAGGATAGTATAGTTTTTCATCAAAACTATCAACAACATGCAATCCGTGTCGTGTAGTCAAATAACTATCACCAACCATCAAACAGTGTTTATTCCACATTTACCAACCCTCTTCGAATGGATATTTTTCTGATGATGGTTTACTATCTTTACTATTGACATAAATCCACTTGACATCAGGTAATATCTCCTCTCGTATTTGTTTTCTCTGGTCAGCATATGGACATATGGATGCAATAACAACATTTTTACCTTGTATCCATAATAGTCTTGCTATTCTTGCCAACCTATCATTTTGTTTTCTTCTACTCTCTTCACTAAAATCCAAATCATTCCAAACACTTTCTCTGAAATCATCTGCATCCAATATTACTTTGTTTGGAACATCAAACTTTAATGCTATATTTGTCTTACCACTTCCACTATTTCCGTGAAACCACCAAACCTGTCCTGGTCTATCATCTGGTATGACTCTATGAATCGCTCCCATTGTTATACTCCTTAAATACATCATCCCAAGTATATGTATATCCTTGTTCTGTTAAATTAAATGCATTCCGTTGAGACATCTTATCAGCATTTTTAAACCAATATTGTTTTCTTCTCATCTCTGTCATATTTCCATCTTGTACATCTTGTCCTTTGATATACATTCTTTTATTTGGTAACTTTCTATTGTGTACCAATAAAACATTTTTAATAATATATTGTGGTAATTGATTCCTAAAATGTATCAAACAATTATTCATAAATGCAGTATCCTCGTGTACAAAAAATACACTTCTTGGTATGTTACATCCACTCTTAATTACATCCGATGAAATAATCAAACCACAACCATTGAACTTTAAGTTCTGAGTCACTTGTATGTCCAAGTCCTCTACCTTATCGTTTATCTTATCCATTTCTTTTTGTGTCATATTGTATCTTAGACTCCACCAATTCTCTGTATCCATCTCTATGAATGGTTTATCTGTAAAATCTGGATGTTCTAAAACTTTCCAAGTGTCATCCCACATTTTACAAGTACTAAAGAACCCAACATACTTTGGTGTTGATTCTTTTGCTGCGTTATGTAGATTATCTATTATTTCAAATGTCTGTCTTGGTATTAATGAATCACTTTCACCCCACATCAAAACATCGACTCGTTCACAATATCTATCGTTAAAATCTCTTCTATAATCTGCAATGGTGTAAATCCTCTCCGTATTAACCCAATACCTGAGATTAAGATATCCTATATTATCACCAACCAATGTATCCATTCTCTCTTTTATGTCTAACATATTAATTTTGGATTCATCCAATTGTTCCAACCCTTGATTCAGATTCAAACAAATATCTACTTCTATGTTCTCTTTATTCTCTATGTCCTCTCTAGCATATTTGACACTTTTTAGATAGTCCTCTATTATATCTATCTCATAGAACTGAACCAAACAACCTATTGCTATTTTATTTTTTATTTTCATATTTTATAATCTCTATTTTATTACCACTTGGATCCTCGATGTATTTACTCACACTCCCATCCCTATGTCTCTTACCATCAACATACTCACTCTCAAATGCTATATGATAAGGATGTTCATCTTCAAGAACCAAAGCTAATTTAATGTTATCAAATTGTAAAAAGGCCCAAGTGTCATCTTGATATATAACCTCTGAACCATACTCCTTGTAATAGTCTACAGATTCAGATATATTATTTACTTGGATACCTATGTGATCAATCTTCACCAAATAACTCCAATTGATTTTTGTCTTTTGGATAAGGATTAAACCACTCACCATATTCATCTACCCATAATTCCCATCCACGAAGATTTTCTCTTTTACTTTGTTGTTCATCATACATAAGATTTAATTGTATGGTATATAACATATCGGATGTTAAATCATCAGCACTCTCTAAAACTATTGGTAGTTTACTATGTCTAATTCTTTTCATCTTAACTAAATTCCTTTACTCTATTTATTAATTCGTTTGAAGCATCAACACAAGTGTCTATCTTACCTGAAAAGATAGTGTAGATGTTATGTCCCTCTTGTCTAACAAGTGTAGGTCTAGCATCGTCATAGTCCCTATCCTTTAGGACTGTTCTTATCGTAAACATAGAACCAATGTGTTCTAACTTTTCAAAATCCTTAAAATACTTTTTACCTGACTCAACAAACGCATCTATATTTGTAATTGGTGGATTCTCAATAACTCCCCTATTCAGATATGGTTTCAGTCTATCACTAACTATTGGTTCATAACCTATATTGGTTTCGTGTATTGCGTGAACTACATTACCCAAAACATGCCTGTCACCTAAAGGATCTAAACACATAAAAGGCCCATCCATAATCACTATACTTTTATTCTTGTATTCATCAGGTAATTTAACCACAGGTTTCTCAACCACTTCAAACTGATATTCTATCGGAACATCTAATAACTCATTTATTTTTGCGTATGTTGCAATAACCACAATATCAAAATTATTGAAATCATCCTCTGTAGATTTCCTATTTGTCTTAACATCTACACCATTTCCCCATAACTTATCATCGGATATCCAATACAAAGACTTACTATCAAATAACTCTTCTTCCACCCTAAGAGTAATATCTGTATTTGGTAGTGGTTCAACTTTTTTGTATGGTAAGTCTAAATCATTTAAAAATTCAATATACTCACCACCACTTACCTTAGAATCCTCTGTAGAAATTCCATAATAATGTTCTATATTACCATTTACAACACAATCTCCATACTTTCTTTTAAATGTTCTCAATCCCTTTAAACACTCTTCTGCCGTATTCATACTTCTTGGATAGTGATAACCTCTATGTAACCTATACTGATTTATATCTGAAGCACAACTCATTATATCACCAAGTTCTTCGTGTAGTTCTACTTGATATCCATTGTTTGCTAATGCAATAGCTGAAGTAACTCCAAATATTCCACCACCAACAACTAAAGCTTTTGGATAGATAGTTTTCCTAACATATTCAGATACCTTTGTTGCATTTAATGTTCGTATTTTATTTTCATCAAATACCATAGACTCTTTTAAAACTGAATAGAACATCATTCTTAATGGATTATCCTCACAAGTACTTATGTCAATGTCATCAATCATATGTTCATTACCAACACCATAATCAAAGATACCTTGTTCACCACTCTTTAGTGTCACTACAAATTTATATTCTGAAATTTTATCTACACTCTCAATATCAACCAAGTCATCTTTTTGACTCAACCATAAATAAAAATGGTGATATGCAAATCTATCAATAAAATTTCTATTATCTTCTTTACTCCATAAAAATTTACTCGGATGTTTTGGTAAATCCTTTCTCCAATTAAATACATCATCCACATATAACCTAACACCATTATCTTCTGCAATATCATACAACTCTTTTGTTGATTCGAGAGATAGTGTCAATGGTTTTTCACAAAATACATTCTTGTCTTGAAGTAACCAATGTTTAACTTGTTCATAATGTAAATCGGTTGGTGTAGATATGACAATCCAATCTGCATCATTTGGTTCTACATACTCAACCATATCTTTTAAGGTGTTATCGATGATTGTTCCCCATCTACCGTGTTTCCCTATTAGATGAACCTTAACCATATAAATACCTATAAGTTTTTTCCATCCATCGTGGGACGGTGACTTTCTTGTCTGGTAGTCCATTAAAATGGTATATCCACCCAAGTTTTGTAAATATCATATCCTCATCTAATATTTCTTTCTTTGGCATACAAGTCATATTATATTTGTAAGGTAATAATTTCATATCAATATTTTGTTCTCTTAGATTAAAATTTAATGGTGTCTGGTCTGTCCCAATACCAAACTTTGATTGTATTTCTTGTATCGTGTTCTTATGTTTATTATAAAAATCTAACTGATACTTAAAGAAATCTCTATGTTTATTATTAACAATTTGAAATCCACTATTTCCATACTCCCAAAAATTAAACCAACCACCTTTGTAAATCCTTTTCTGATAATGTTCCATACCTCTAAGAATCCAATCGTAACTACCATCATCGTGAACTAAACAATACTTGTCTTCTGTCTCATTAAAAAAGTTTGGACAATCTGGATGAATAATTGTATCCGCATCAACTATCAATGTCTGATTGGATTCGATACCATTTGCATCAAATATATCAAACATAAAATATCGTTGCCATATAATATGCATATCTTCTAATGGAACTACAGGTTGATCTAATATGAATATCTGACAATCATTCTTATCACACCAATGTTTCCAACTCTGAAAAGAAATCTCATACTCTGTTGGTAAGTAACCATCTTTTGGTACACCAATCATATAAACAGTATTTTTACTCATAGTTTTCCTTTGTAAGTTCCCAAGTGTTCTTCATAAATTCATATCTCTTCTCTATCTCAAATCCTGTAAAATGCCACACATAACCATACTTGATAAAGAATGGTGTCTTGTCATCACCATCTTGCCAATTATGACTAAACATCTCTGTTTTGTGCATTGATACTAAATTCCAAATTGGTGGTATAACATTAACCTTATAATTAAGAGATTGTAAGTGGAAGTTAAATAGTGTTTGTTCTTTACCACCACCCTTAGTCCAACTATCAAGTTCCTCTTGATGTTCAAAATAAAAATCTTGTAGGTGTTTGTATACTGATAGTGATTTCTTATCCAACCACACAACACCAGCGTTTATGTATTTTTCTAAGTCCATAGTGTGATTAAAAAAGTGTTGTCTTGTTTTTATACTATTGTCTATCCATCTTAAATTACCAACATCTTGAACCCCATAAACTCCATCTGTAACTTCATCAAATATATTTGGAGCATCCCATTTAATCATAGTATCACAATCCACTATTCCAACTTTATCATAGTCCTTACATACATCTGTAACATTTAACTTGTTCCATATTGGATAACCATATTTATCATCGTGTTCTGTTACACAATGGAAATCCACCCCATTCTTTTCACACCAATACTCCCAAGTTTTCTTTGAGTAATCTGCAAAATCAGAATGTTGATATTGTGATTTGTTGTGGTTTATCGCCACCATATAAATCGCGTTCATAACTCTATTAAAACTCCCTCAGTATCCATATACTCTATCCAATCTGTATCTCTTGGTAAACCAAACTTGGTAACCTTTTTTGGTTTTTCCTTTTTTATAAATTCATCAACATATTTTTTTACACCACGAAATCTTTTGTCTCCATAATCATCGTAAATTAAGAACTTTGGATCTAATTTCAAAGCATTATTTGTATCTTTTTTTACCTCTGTATAATGGTGTACACAATCTATCAACACCACATCACACCTTTTCCACTTAGATATTTTCCAAGGATCTTCATATGAATTCATATGTTCATAAATTATATTATCTTGTTGTGGAAAATCTTTACTTGGTGGATTTTTATTTATAGCAAAAACATTATTAAATAAATGTGAGAGTATTAAACTCGTTTGTCCTTTGTGACAACCAACCTCTAAAACATCACATTTACTATTGTAAAAATTATCAATCAGAAAGTTTTTAAATAGGTGAGATGTAGTTTGTCTCCAATGAAACTTGTCTGGTATCGTCAACACTAAGTTTTTAAGTTCTTCTTTACTGAGTCGGTTCATATTTGTGACCTTCTAATTTAAAATTAATAAATGGATTCAATGAATGAATATTACAACCATAAACTTCTTTTATTCTATCTCTAATCATTCTTGTATTCTTTGATGTCAAATACAACCAATGTTCTATACCATTCCAATTCTCTGAATCTGTCCAATTTGATTTTACATAACCATCAACATATAATCTACCATCAATTTTCCCCTCGTCTTTTCCACAAATCATTATGTTCTTTGCTCCCATATGAGCTGCAAGATTCATACAAGTATTTAATGTGGTTCTCATACAAACCATTCTATCAGTTCCAATACATTCCAATCCTCTTATATCGTCATTAATACCACTCTCAAAAGAATAAAAGTTATCTGATAATGGAACATCATTTCTAACTCCGTGTCCTTGATGTAATGTGCTATATAAAAACTTTATCGTTGGATGGTTTCTCAAATCTTCTATTGTATCTTCCCATCTCTCTTTTACTTGTAAATCTCTACCAACCACATATTCACAAGGAAACTTTTCATACATTTGGTTTACACTAATGGATATTTTGTTTTCGAAAAACGAAGAGTCAACAAAATTCATAGAAGAACCAGCTCCTATTACCCAAATGTCCTCACCTTTATGGATATCTTTTAGTTCTTGTATAGTCTTATTCATTATTCTTCATTTCCCAACCATAGGTTTTCCAAATGGATTCTGCAACCATCCAATCAAACTCAGTATCAATATCTACCGATTGTATTTCATCCAACTCTGTGAAACCTGGATGATCTCCAACCACTCGTTTCTTGTATCTCATAATATCTCTATCAACTATCGTGATACCATAAGTCAATTTGAATATGTCTGGTAAATCTTGTGAATTAGGAACTTTATCTAACTCATAGTTTAAAGGTTGTTTATCTCTCCATAAATGATTCTTAACTGATTGTATTGAAGTGACACTATCAAATCCACCACAATAGTAATCTATTGCGTCTTGATGTGAATCTGGTGTGATAAATGGTGAACATACAGGTGCCAAAAATATTACATCACTTTTTGTTACCTCTCCGATATGTCCGTGAAACTCACTATTGGTTGCCTTGGAACTGGCGAAATATTCATCCCTCTTGTGTGTCTTAACATCATTCATTCTTCCGATGTCTAACATTTCATCACAATCTGAATTTACTATTATATCATCTATCCCATCCACCTCTTTTAATGTATCTAATTTCATCTGTAGTAAATTAGAATCTCCGAATGGTCTGATGTTTTTATTTGGTACTCTTTGTGAACCTTTCCTAACGGCCACAACTGCTGTTATCATAGTTGCCCACCATTTATATCAAGTGTAGTTCCTGTAATATAAGATGACTCGTCTGAACATAAAAACAATATTCCATTTACAACTTCTTGTGGTGTTGCGATTCTACCCAATGGAATTGACTCTCCCAACTTTTTTAACTCTTCTTCTGTCATAGAATTCTCTAACATCTCAGTTTGTGTTTGACTTGGACAAACTGCATTTACGGTGATATTTCTTTCACCAACCTCGTGTGCAATCTGTTTGGTTAATCCTATTATCCCAGCCTTACTTGCCGTATAATGTACACCACTAACTACACTTTTATTTCTACCAGCGATTGAAGATACATTTACTATCCTACCACCATTATCCATTTTGTATAAAACTTGTTGTGTTATATAGAAAAAACTTCTTAGATTTGTATCCAATACTTCGTCCCATTCATTTATAGAAACCCATTCTATTTTATTTGTGTAATTAATACCAGCAACATTGACTAAAATATCAATCTCATCTGGATTAAATCTATGTGAGAAGAATGAATCTATGTCATCTGTATTTGAAATATCACAATTACTACTATTAATACCATAAACTTCCGCACCAGCCTTTACGAAGTTTGCGTGAAGACATCCACCTATTCCTCTTGAGTCCCCAACTATGAGAACCTTTCTATTACTGAAATTCCAACTAATATTAGCCATAGATATGTGTCACATCTGGTTTAGTTATTGCGTATCTAACACCAACTTTATCACCAACACAAGTTATCTGATGTCGTGTTTTAGCTGGTACTACTATTATATCATTTTCTTTCACTTTTTGTGTTCCTTGTCCGTCTATCCACCATTCCCATTCACCTTCCATTACAATCCAATTCTCATCGGCGTCTGGATGATAGTGTTTTCTGTTTCCCTCACCTGGTTGTTGTTGAATAACAACTCCACCAAATCTCTCATTAAATGCTATTCGTACTGCCCAAGAACCCATTCCTAACTTCTCTCGTAGTTCTTCAAGATTTATTGATGTTGTGTTTTCAAACTCTCTTAATTGTTCCCAACTGACATTTTCAACACCATCATCTTTTAATACTCTAACTACATCTGAATCACTTTTCACTATTGTTCTCCCAATAATCTATCCAAGTAGTAAATCCATAACCCTTGTCATCAATATATTGAACTGCTCTTGGTTTTTCTGCTGTAACCTTAGTTACAAACTTATCCATATCGTGTTTTCTTAACCACTCCCAAACTAACTCTGTACCTGTTTTACCATTCACCAATCCTCTATCTGGTTTGGATTTACAAGTGAAGATAACAACATCATATTTCTCTGATAGTTTTTTGAGTGATTCTCTTGAACCCTCTATTGGTTCATCATATATCGTACCATCATAATAACCCTTAGAACTTTTGTGTATCACACCATCAAAGTCAACTGCTACATTACGAGTTTCATCTTTAAAACTATGTTCTCTGATTTCACGATTCGTATTGTAGTGTGCAATATCTTCAGGTCTATTACCACCTATTGGTGGACAAACTTTTCCACTTCCGTGAGTCAACTCATATTGTAATAACAATGATAACACCTCAATTGTATGATAGTATTCACAATCAGCAACCACCTCTGTTAAATTAGGAATTCGTTCTGAGATAGGTTTTGCTGTCAAAACACCCATAGGAATATCATTAGAATAACTCCATTGAAATGCCTTAATTAAATCTCTCGATGTACCTGAAGATGAGAATCCTAACACCAAACTTCTTTTCAATTGTTCTTCTGTTTTGTCTGAAGTCACCATCTTTAACCATTGGTGCATCCAATGATCGAAATCCGTATCGTTGATTAGTGAAGTAACAACCGTTGCACTATCAGGACATATTGCGTTCTTAGTACCATTACTAAGTCTCGATATATCAATGGCTGCGTGACTTGCAACTGCAAGATTACCACCGTGTCCTAAAACATATATAGTGTCTGCGTTATTAAATTTTTCTTGTAGTTCTTTCCAATCATCTGAATTAACTACCTTGTGAAATAATTGTTCTAAATTTTCTATGTCTAACATTACATCATCCTTTGGTATAGTTCGTTTTGTTTCTCTTGTTTTTCTATCGTCTTAATATGATATAGACTCAATTCTTCGTGTGGTGGTAGATGTGAATATGTTTTACATCCTTGTATCTGTTCGTGTACCTTTCTTTGCCATCTGATGTTTGGTGAGTTTCTAAACACTCGTGATTGGAAATCAGGATAATTAATCCATCCTTTTTCGGTTCTTCCCCAACCCCACATTTTCATATGTTCTTCGGTTATTCCCTCAACAATATTGATTCTTGGTATCCATATTAAATCGACATCATTCATCTCTAAAACTGGTTTGATATCTCTCAGTAGTATTTCGTGTGGATATTCATCAGCATCAATCTGAAAAACATAATCACCACTACATTGTTCAATCAAGTAATTTTTATGTGATGCAAAATCTCCACCAAGTTCTCTTTGAGTGTGATTCACATCATATTTTTTAATTACATCTTGAGTTTCTTCGTTTGAATAATCATCTACTATAATTATCTCGTCTTCAGAATCTATGTTTTTTGTTAGTATCTGTAACAGATTATCTAATTCATCTGATTCATTATGTACGGTGATACCATAACTAATTTTCATTTAACCCTCTAAATACTTTTCAAATTGTTGGACTAATTCTTGTTCAAATTTATCCGAAGTATCCTTTGGTATTCTAGCATAATCAAGTTCTAAGTAAACTCTATTTCGTCTACAAGTTCTCAAACTATAAGTTCTCAATCTATTATAGAATGGTTTCAACCTACCAGTCAAAACAGTGGTTTGTGCTTTACTCATCCTATCAGGTAAATCACCTGCTATTGCACCCTCTTCTATCTCTAATCCACCAACTCGTTTAAATAATACTTCCATCTTAGTCTCTGTAATAGGTCTTGTAACTGCTGTATCTAATTGGATACCAACCACAAATCTTTTAATCCTACCCGTAGATTTTTTTCTATATCGTAAATCAGGATTGAGTAATAATACTGTTCTTTTATAAGAACGATTTGAACCCTCACTCTTGTATCTAAAACTTATAATTTGTCCTGGTTCAACTGAATGCCAAGCTGTATTTTTAATCGCCACTATCTAAGTCCTTTACTATACCCATCTCTTGACAACACTCCAAGAACTCATATTGTCCAAATGTTTTTGCATTTTCAACATCCAACATCTTTTCGTGTCCCTTGTACTTTTCAGATTGAGTCTCTTTTTCTTTTGGTGTTAATGGACGAACTTGAGCTAACTTATAGTTCCAATTATTTTTAGTCCCCTCTGGATAAATCATACCCAATTGTCCCATATTGACTATTGATGGAAACCACATTATTTCTCTGTCCTCATCATAAAATGCCACATCGTTCATTAATTGTGTACCACCCAACTGAGCTTTTTCTAACTCCTTACTCCCATACTTAAATGTAGTATTAGAATTATATCCACAATTAAAACACATATATGATTTAAATGTTTTACCATCGTGTTCTTGTGTCTCTTCAAAACACCTATTATCGTTAAAACAATTAGGACAAGTTATTACTTTTTCCATTATGATTTTACCTTTTTAAGTTTTGGTAATTTAAGTTCTACTTGTTGTGGAACTGACTCTACCAATGGTGTTAATATTTCATCTAATCTATCTCTCATCTTCTCATAATTAAATTGTGTTCTGGTATACATTTGTAATTGTTTAGCTTTTATTAGATATTTTTCATAGTTACCGAAACAATCTTTCATTACCTGTGAAGCGTGTTGGTAATTTACAGTAAACCATTGTGAACCTTCCCAATATATTTCTTTTGGAAAAGCGTTTTGTGGAACTTTTGTTAAACTACCACCCAATAATGATGCATAATTTGGATTCAAGAAATCCATATGTCCACTCCATCCACTAGCAATTACAGGTTTACCACTCTGACAAGCCTCTAATAAAGGTCTTCCAAATCCCTCTCCGTGTGTGAAAGAAATGTGAGCCTTTACTTTTGGATGATTGTACATCTGATTCATCTGTTCATCGGTTAAATCACCGTGTATTAAATAAATAGGTGGTAACTTACCAGGTACATCTTGTTTTATCACACGAATCTTATCAAGTATCTCTTCCCTATCCATAACAGAAAATGTAGCACCACTTGTTTTTAAAATTAAACCTGGTTGTTTTTTCTGATTTTTAAATGTTTCAAAGAATACCTTAATCATCATACCAATATCTTTTCTATCCTCACCCATATTACCAGATAACCAATGACCTGTGAATAGATAATTCCAATCAGAATCTATTGAGTCAAATGTTTCTTTTATCTCATCATCAAATTGTCTTGTATTTTTGTAAATATCGGTATCAACTCCCTCAAACAATACCTCAAAAGGTTTTGTTGCCTTCAACATAGGGCCTTTCTGTCCTTGTTTGTCTTGTGATTCAAACTCCGCAACCTCAAGTCCTTGTTTTGAAAATTGTGAAGTAGCTATCACTAAGTCCATACGATTACAACCCTCTATCCAATAAGGTGGTGGTACAGTACACTCTATACCAGCTGTAAATCCGACATTCTTTTTACCTAATGGTTGGAATTCATTTGGTACTACGAGATGTATGTGTAAATCAGGTTGTCTTGGTAAACTTGGTTGTGGTAATATACACTCTTTTATTTTATCGTGTATTGGATTACCCTCTTCTAATGCAGTTAATGGTGTGTTACCCCATCTAACGGCATTTATCTTCACTTCATACTTGTCTAAATCAAGTAGAGCCCTAACAATGTCTCGTGAATGATTTCCATATCCACTTCTTGTTGCAACAGGTGCGGTTACTAATACTAATGGTTTACTCATATTATCCTCTGTAAATGTTTATTTTCTTTCTTGGTTTCCATTGTTCCCAAGCTCTTTCCATATGTTCCTCAAAGAGTTTACACATAGATTTTGCACTCATCATACTATCATCACTCTTTACGAAATAATGTCCTTTAATACCACATCGTCTTCTTTCGTCCTTATCCATTTCATACCATTGTTTTATGGCATTCCCTGCATCTTCCCAATCACACCTATCATCAAAAATGTATGGTGTTGGAACTGAACCCATCAATGAACGAGTCTTAGGCCAGACTGGTTTTACCCACTCACCCCAAGTTAATTCTTCGTTGTGTTCCCACTTCTTCCAATCGTGTAGTGTTTTTATTTCCTTATAATCCTCTGAAGTTAATAACTCATCTTTGATTCTAAATCCACACTGGTCTTGCATACCACCTGTAACATTTACTATAATTGGTGTCCCTGCCATCAATGATTCTGCCGTACCCAATCCAAATCCCTCGTTACTTGCAAGATTCATTGTTACATCAGCGATATTATACAACCAATTCATTTGTTTAGGATCTAACTTCTTGTATGAGAAGACTACATTACACTCAGGTGCAACGGCCTCGATGACTGCAGGTATATCTGTACCGTTGTCATCAATTGGTTGAGTATGCATCACATAAGTTACTCTATCTCTTTTTTCTGGTGGTAATGAGTTTACAAAGTCCTTGAATGCAAGAATACAATCACCAACCATCTTCCTACGAATATTTCTATTAACATATAGTAATACAAAATCTGTAGGTTTATTATTTAATAATTCTTGTTTGAACTTTTTCATCTCTAAAAGTTCTTTTTCTTCCGTAACTGGATAATATTTATCCTCATCAATTCCGTGTGGAACATAAGTAGAATCCCAATCGGTTCTTGGTTTTCTTTCACACACCTCATCTACAATAGCCACGGTTTGTTTTGATATATTCATAATCAAGTCACAACTCTCATAGTAACTCTCATTATATTTTGGTGCTGGAAAATCATCCCATATATTATAATAGAATATAGGAATGTGTTGTCTTATCTCGTGTTCCATCTGATATAACCAAATCCAAAATCTTGGATCCGTATAATGTAAGATTGCATCAATCTTCTCTTCTTTAATAACTTGTCTGACTAAATCAGGATTTCCATAACCACTAACAGGAATAACTTTTACTGAAGCGTCTTGTATTCCAGTTTCTTTTCTAACAGAATCATTTAAATCGAAAATCTTACCCTCATCAGGATGTTTAATTGCACCACCTATCTGAACCCAATCAAATTTATCAAGTGTACCCATAACAATTTCTTTCGACATTGTACCAACACCACTCGACATACGCAAATCATCCGACAATAGTAATATTTTTTTCTTCTTTCTGAATAGTTCCTCTTTGACTTCTACTGATTGTAACTTTGGTAACTTTAACTTTGACATTTATAACCTTTTCGTTTCTTAAAATTTACTTCCACTCTGATGAAGATTCTCGTGTTTCAGTATTATATCTCTAAAGTCTTCATCATATACGAATTTATCTATGGTTCTATTTACTAATTTTTGCAGTGAGAACTCACTTTCGATTGTTTCGTTTTTAAATTTCTTGTACAACTCCGATATTAATTTAACCGAAGTTAATTTTACATCACTCATAACTGTTCCTCATATTATTGTATATACATATATAAATATATAACTAATCAATAATAATGTACTTTTTTGATAACTTTTTTGCGTGTCCAATTGTGTCCATTGTACCCTTAGAATCTACACCATCTGGTATGAAAGCAACAATTGAATCACTATATTCAACTATTTCCTTGTTTCTTTTAAAATAATTCCACACTCTGTATGGTTTACCATAACTAAACGATTCCTTTACACAATGTATATTATGTGGATAATGTTGTGGTGGAAATTCACTATACTTGATATCAAACTCCAATGATATCTTTTTAGCATAACCATCAGCCCCATCTTTTTGTCCACCACTTACTATTTCTAAATTTTCACCAACCTTTTCTTTTAACTTGAAGATAAAATCTTTTATCTTTCTCTTGTTGGTATATCCTCTACTCCCTACTATCGCTATCTTCATAATCATTTCTTTTTTGTTTTCTTTTTGGTGGTTTCTCTTTACTTACGAAATCATATGTAGATTTAAAATTATCCAAACCTTTTAATACTCCATCAACACCAGATGAGTACATCCAGCTGAATCTCGAATACTGACAACTTCGGTTACCTCTTGGCATAATATCATACCAAATAAAATCTAAAGGTCTATCAAAAAACTCTGTACGAATTATTGTCTTAAAATTATTGTGTGGTAATCTGTCCCACTTTTTAATAAACTTTTGAACATCAACACTATCCTTTTTACCATCAAACCAAAAATACAACTTTGTGTTTGGTACGGCATTACCATAAGATGTGATTTTTTCAATCACCTCGTCTTCTTGTTCAGTACCTACGAAATCAGGTAAATATACTCTTAATGTTGGTGTTATCATGCTTGTTTCCTATCACATAAATCTGGTTTATCTCTGAACTCACAATATTTACAATTTTTTGTTGATACATTTTTGAAGTAATCTTTTTCAATCAACATACCATTCTCGTCAAAACAATCAGTTATAAACTCATCTAATCTATTCATAACCTTATTGATACTTGGTTTTCCACTCGCAGGTGAAAAGGTTTGTATTCTTTTTTGTGGGAAGTCCATATTCTCATACAATCTTCTCTTCAATATTAAATATTCAATATCTATTTTATCGATAGGAATTTCTCTCTGTTGTGAGAAAAAATACTTGTATAATAATAACTGATTGGTTTTATTCTTATCTGCCTTTTGGTATTTGTTCCAACCCATAGTAGCAGTTTTGATGTCAATGATTTTAATACGACCTGTATTTTTGTTATGTAGAACGACATCCATATAACCATTGAATCTCATCTCCTTTGGTAAGTCAAAAGACAAACCAATTTCAATACCAACCAACTCTGTATTCTTTTTTGGAAAGTAACTTGATTTTCTTTTCTTGAACTCTTCAATAATTTTAATACCATCATTAAAGAATTCTACCATTTCTTCTTTGGTAACTTCAAATTCGTCTTTGTGTATAGCCTTACTCTTTTTGAAGTTCTCCTCTAATCGATATTTTAGAATATCAACCAATGGTAGTGCGTCAGCTTCTTTGATAGTCCTTTCATAATAACATACTAAATATGCCTGAATGACTTCGTGAACTGCAGTACCAAATATAGTATAGATATTACCTGTAAATGTTCCAACTTTATCTACATAATTAAGTTTCCACATTTGTGGACATTTATCCCATTGTGAAAACTGACTGTAACTTATTTTCCCCATTTTCCTCTACCTACTATTGTTGCCATAATTCCATAATTACTAACATCAAGATAAGCATCTTCCATCGGTTCACCCTCTACTGCATTTTTCCTACCACTCAAGAGTAGTGTTTTTAATCTTTGTAGTTTATCATTCATACGAAACCATAAACCTGTCAATGACAAATGAACCTCGTCTTGTGTCTGTAGATTTGTACCTACTGATATATTACCTGGCCCATAGTCGTGTTGTTTGTGTAAGAACAATTCGTATTGTTCTTTTTGAATCCTCTTGAACTCCGTAGTCATCTCTGGCCACTCTTTTTCCATTTGTTCAATTACATCATACTCGTGTTCGGTAGATGTAGGATTATCTTTGATGGTCTTTACCATATATAACTCCTAATTTAGTTACTTGAATATACGAAACTTTTAGTATACTTGTCAAGCTATTTTATCAATTAATCCATATTCTAAACATTGTTCGGCATTTAGATATGTATCATTTCGTTGAGTTAGTTCCCAAAATCTCTCATCTTTATTGGAAACTTCAGCCATTATTTTATTAATATCTTTCTGTAGTGATTTCAAATGATCCACACCTTTCATAACATCGGTGGTTTTCCCTGCTTCAAATGCTGAACCCTCGTGAACCATAACGGTAGCATTCTTTGTCATAGTTCTTGTACCTGTACCACAAGCTAATAACACAGCAGCTGCACTCATACAAGTTCCTACACAATGTGTATTGACTTTAACTGGTAATGCTCTGATTACATCCACTAACCCCAACATTGCATATACATCACCACCATAAGAAGTAATGTTTACATTGATATCTTTTTCTGGATTCACTCGTTGTAAATAATCTAACTTAACTTGAACTGAGTATACACTATCAATTTCAAACTCGTGGTTTACCCAAGTGGTATTTGTTGATGAATTGACACCCCACTCTATTTCTTTCATATAGAATTGTTCTACTTCTTTGAAACTCATTTTTACTTGCTCCATATTTTTTTAAGTTGTTTGTCATCAACACCATATTTCATTATGATTGTTGTGACTTGTTCTTTGGTTAATAACTCTAAGTGTTCATCCACTTCTCTTGTACTACATTGGAAATAGTCTACTAAATGTTCCATAGCCCATTTCTCAACTTTTGATTTCTTCTTTGATTTAACATACCGAAGAAATGTTCTACCTCTTGGTATTATGTCGATATAAAACTGATACACATTCTTAGGAGCCAACTCCCAATATTTCTGTACTTCATTCACTACTTGTATCCAATCTGATTTCATACTAAGAAATCTATGAACCATATAGTTGCTCCAAGTTTTCTTATCACCATCGGAAAGTGAATCCCAATATAATGTATTTTGTACATTTGTAGTCTGTTTTATGTGGTCGAATAATGATTTAGACATAATAACCCTTTTGATATATATAAATAGTTTATTTTTTTACGAAAGTGTCAAGAAACTTTTCAACCCATTGATTTTTTTTCAAATCAATTGATAATGTAACTCTATCGGCATTACCCTCGTTAAACATACTATGATTTAACTTTACATTAAATGTGTGAATGTGTCCTGCAACCATTTTAAAATTTTTAAATCGTGGTTTAAATTTTTTATTAAAACCTCGTAAAGTATGAGAATTTTCTTCAGTCCACTCTTCTTCCATTTCACAATCTGTAATGGCAAACCAACAATGATTGTTTGTTCGTATTGGTATCTGAAATCTAACTATATCATCACCCATATCTCTATCATTGTGAATACCATATGATGTTCCTGCCTTTCTTCTTAATAATCTGAATGATGTTACCTCAGTTTTAAAACTATCGTATATCTCTTTGAAATAAGGTGTCTTCTTTATTATACCTGTATATGGTTGATTGTTGTAATGTTCATTACCACTCTCAGGTAGTGATATGGCGTGTCCAAATGCACCATCCTCATACTTACCATAAGTTTCTGCCATAAACAAATCGTTCTTTAATCTTGTCAAATCATACTCTGGCCCTATCTTCCATCCTGTATCAAAATCTCTCATCTTCTCTCCTACTTAAAAAGTTAACCATATCTTCGTAATATAATATTCTGTGATTAGGATGTCTTTCAACTATAGATTCCATTTCAATTGTGGCTCTAATAATTTCATCCTTTTCTAAACATTCACCCAACAAATTACGATAAGACTCAATTTGTGCATCTACATCCTTTCTCAACAATAGAAAAACCATATCAGCATAACTCAAAATCTCTGGTAAAAACTCTTTACTTTTTTCATAATCACATTTCATACTTTTCCATTTGGATTTTTCCATAAACTTTTCAAATCCCATTGAATCAATAGTGTTCTTATGTTTTTTGAAATTAGGTTCGTTCCAAAACTCTTCACCCGTAATCTGTTCTAATGTTTTTTTAAAGTTTGTTGAACCAACTCTCCAATGTGATAATATTACTATTTTAGACAAAGGTATTCCCCTCTATAACAAATACAGCCGTGTATCTATCCGCTCCACTAAACTTTAAAACCCTATGTGCTGCAAAAGATGGGAATATAAGTAGACTTCCAGCTTTTGGTTTAACCTTTCCTTGTATAATCTCAAGTTCTCCACCCTCGAAGTCATCATTTAAAAATAATAATGCTGTCAACTTGAATGTTGTATCCATATTTCCATCAACACCATTTGCAAAATCTGAATGTAATTCTCCATCTGGTTCTTCTCCAACATTATAATACAATCCTATTGCACTTCTGAGTCCATCTATATCATACTTCCAATAAACTTGATTGGCTACTTTTACGGTAGTCCATACTTTATCAACTAACCATTGAAACTCTGTATCATCTCCTTTGTCATACAATGAGACATTACTTTTTTTACTTTTATAGTATTTGTTCCAAAGTGATTTATTTCGTTCTTCAGGTTTTACATCACTCGTTAGATTACAACTTTCATAAATATGTTCTTTCAAAAGTTCACATTCTTCTTCTGTTATAAAATTGTCTTTAACAAGACTCCATCTGAAATTAGGATTCTTTTTTAAATGTGATGAGGCCTCAGAAACATAAATAGAATTTTTTCCGTGTGTCTGTTTTACTTTAGACAAAACTATTACCTATATAAAATTCTTGTATTGAATATCTTGGGCCTCTTTGTACAGGTGAAACCCTATGAGATAAAAATGATGGAAATATAGTAATCGTTCCTTTCTTCTTTGGAACTGATATCCAATGTTCTCGTTTATCTTTCATACCAAATTGTAAATCACCACCCAAATAATCATCATTCAACATAATAATACCTGTAAGTTTTCTTTGTTGGCCATCGGTAGGATTCATATCTATATGCCAAGTATAATGATCACTTGTGTCATATTGTATGTATTTTAACTCACCCTCTGGTTCTTTGATATGAAATCCGAACACTTGTTCATTCACTATCTTAACCATATTGTACATCTTATCTTGTAACCAACTCCAATCTAATTTTGGATTACTTCTATAGTCATTTGGTTGTTCTAATAAATAACTTTCTTTTGTTTTTCTAACAGAATCAATCATATGATTTTCTCTGTCTTCTTCAGAGTCATCAACCACACAACCACCAACAATATCTTCAAAGGCATTTACTTCATTAATAATACCCAAACATTGTCCCTCATCTAATAGTGGTATCTGTACATATAAGTTTTTCATCGGAATGTATCTCCCTCCATCCAAGTTATTATTGAATATCTTTTACCCTTTGTTATTGGTGTAACTCTATGTGATAAGAACGATGGAAAGACAATTAAACAACCCTTAGTCCTATTACCCTTGATTAAACCATTGCCCTCTTTATCAGTAAGTCCAAATTCAAAATCTCCACCCTCATAATCATTACCATCACTTAACTGAATAATTGCTGTGAGTTTTCTCATAGAACATTCGTGTCTACCATAATCAGTATGCCAATTATAAGTTCCACCGATTCCATACTTTAAGAATCTAAGTGTATCTATACTATCAATATCATAATTAAAGTATTGTTCGTTGGCTAATTTTATTGCATTATTTAATTTGACGAAAAGATTCTCGTCACGAAAATCAATATTAAGTGTCTGTCTTACATTTTTGTTGATGATACCATCCGTGTAATCACCGACTAACTCTCCCTCTTTTAATTCTTCTGTATCAAGGGCTTGAATTAATTTATCACACTCTATATCACTTAGATAATTCTCTCGATATATAACAAACTGAAACCTATCATTTTTTTTCATTTATCCTCTTAGAATTTCTTTGGTAAATTATGAACCAATACATCAGAACTAAAGTAGGTATCGATATCCTCTACATCCAATGAGTAGAAATCCATTCCTGATGTATCAAACCTTTCTTCTATACTTACGATTCCAATCTCTTGAGAACCACTATCAAACATTTTGTCGTTTGTTGTTAATTGATGAGTAGGTTTGAATCTCCATACTCCACTATCATTATCATCAACGAGTGTTGCAGATAACGAAGGTCTATAGTATTGAAAATTATTACTACCACTTATAATAAAGTAACCAGATAATGTTGAAGGTTCTGAAATTCCAACCACTACCGAACCACTTGAAACACTACCTGTAGCCTGAGTTATATCCTCTATACTTGCACTCCAATTTAAGTACTCTGTATCCGTGTTTGGCATATCACCTGGTTGGTATGACATAACCACATCACCCACTTGGATATCTTGAATCTGTTTTGTTGAACCATCAAACATTCTAATCAAACTACCACTTGCTGTTGTGTCTGTATTTGAGTATGGATAAACACCCCAATGTAATTCTTCATAACTAGCATCTACACTTGGTTTTGACAATCTAGCAGAAAATGAATTGTGAAATGAAGATAATATCTTTGGTTCTTGTTCTGTTAGTAAGAAAGACATTCTACCTTGTCCAATATATGCGTTTCCACTTGCATCTTCACTTCCTGAAGTAATAATAAATTTTTCAATCGAATAGTTCCAATTGTCCCATTGAGATCCTGTAGCACCTAATGGTAATGGTTCACCTGGCCATAGATAACGATTTGACATCATAGGTTCTAAGTCTGTTCTGTATGAACGAAAATAAATTTCACCACCCAATGTTTTTTGCATTGAAGCATCACCCATATTAGTTTTAATAACATAATCTGGATACTTCATAGATGAATAGTTTGGTGTATTATCTGAACCTGAATTATAATGTTCTATCAATGAACCAGAAAACTTAGAATGATATAAAAATTCTCTAAATTTTCTTTTATCAAATGAAGCAGATACCATCTTATAAATGTTATCATCGGTGTGACTTGGTGGACTTAAAAATAAATGAAAACTTCCAGAATGATTTGCTTGTCCTCTCATAGAATTATAAGGTCTATCACTACTACCTGAATTATAATTAAAAGAACAACTTATATTGAATTCTGCAAAACTTGAAGATAAGTATGGTTTCTGAAGATTTGGTGGATTCTGTCCGTAAGGTAAATCACTATAAGTACTATAAATTATAACATTGTCATAACTCTGAGTTGCTGCGTGTTGTGCCACACCTCTCCAATATGATTCCCCATAAATATCGTGTACTTGTGCAGCGTATTGGTTCGTATTGAATTCATATATTTTTATTTCATTCGAACCACTTTCGATTGTGAAATCCACACCACCCAAAATACCAGCTCTACTTAATGTAGGCCATCCACCTGCACTTGCTGTGATATGTTTTAGTATTTCAGAACCTGTTGCCTCAACCACAGATTTTTGTGGAAAGTTTATTATACTTTGTAATTTAGTTCCCATTTTGAATCTTCCTTAAATAATATTCCACTAATAAATATCAAATATTAGTAAAATATCTATATTATCCTCTCATAACCACAATTTAACAACATTTTGTGTGCAGGTTCATTCCAATCTTCTGAATGACACCACCAACTTTCCCAATCTTGGCAGTATCTATGTGTTGAATTAATTAACTCCACACCAATACCCTTGTTTCTATACAAAGGATTTACATAGCAATTACAAACCTCTTTCTTTATTGTATCCAACCAACACCAACCTTTTATGGTATCGTCTGGTTTGAAAACAACAAACTCCCATCCTTGACTTAATCTGTCTCGAACACCATTTAAATCCCACATCCCATTCCAATTGATAATAGTATTGAAATGATCTATTTCATCTTGTAGATGATGTATCTCATTATCAAAAGCAGGACATAAATCTGATGTTTTTGAATCTTCCCTCTTTATTTTTAATATCATTCGTTTTCAACCATCGACATCATATTCTTTGGTATAGTTCCACAATTACCACAAGCAAAAACTTGTATAGGAACAATTGCTTCTTTACCAGTAGGTGATACTAATGCAGAAACTCTTTTCAAAAAGTACGATTGTATGAAAGATGCATTCCCACATTTCTCACAAGTAATAGTATCTGTTTGTGAAATGTCTATTTCTTGTGGTGGTTGTTGATATTTTCTTTGATCACCTTGTACATTTAAACCTTTTCCTCTACTCATTTTATCTTCCCTATTATTTCTATGAACATTGCCATAATGTTAATCTCCTTATCTACTACTACTGCATCTGATTGTTGGTACTGAGCAAGTATCAGAATACATTCTGCAACATGCCCTCTTCCCCAATCATCCACAGTATCAAACAACAACCTAAACAAATCGGAAAAGTCTGTAACCTTTGAATCTGCAAGTAATTGTCTTATATTCTTGAATGAGTTTTTCTTATCTTGTGTTTTCAATATATCCAACACTTGATTCTTATAATCATTCTGTATTGCCATTCCCTCATCAATAACTAACTTACCACCCACTACTTGTCGTTGTGAAGCATTTATAACTCGTCTGATATCAGGATAACCACCATTAACAATAGTCACAATATCCTCAATCTCTGATTCTACTTGTTCCTTAGTTAGAATATTACCCAAGTGAACTGCAACTTGTTTTCTATCTGGTGGTATAATCTGAAATGATTGACATCTACTTTGAATCGGGTCTATGATTCTCTCAACATAATTACAAGTCAATATAAATCTACAATGTTTACTAAATGTCTCCATCAAGTTTCTCAGTGCAGCTTGAGCGTTTGGTGTAATGTAATCACACTCGTCCAAGATAATAACTTTCATCGTTTGAAATCCAAGTGTTGATGCGAAGTTCTTGACTTTCTCACGAACTACTTCAACACTATTCTCGTCTGACGCATTAATATATAGATAATCACAATCTATATTATTAACAAGTAATTTGGCGAGAGTGGTCTTACCTGTACCAGCCCTTCCGTATAACAAAAGATGTGGCAAGTCTCCACTCTCCAAATAGACCTTAACCTTACTCTTGAGATGTTCATTCCCAATGTAAGAATCAAGGTTTGAAGGCCGATACTTTTCTACCCATAAACTATTTTTAATGTCACTCATTTTATTCCTTTTACTTATTAGCAAGAAAGTTAACAGCAGTATATCTTACATTCTTCTGAACTTTCTGTACCTCGTGAACTAAATTAACATCTGAATCCAATACCATAAACTTAGGATATGATGGTGTACACATTGTAGAGCGTAATTCATCTACATCTACGATTAAATTTCCACCATCTAATTGATTCCACCCATCATTTAAAAAGTACAAGAAGACACAAATCCTGCCCTCAGGTCTCCCATCATCGTGTGTATCAATTAAACAACCCTTGTCATAATACTGAACTGCAAAATTAGATTCATATTCATCACTAACTTTATCTGGATAATATCTCTCAACAAATTTCTTTTGAAAGTTCATTATAGTTTCACCAAATAAAATATGATTAATCTCACTTGTATCAGCCTTACCAAAAATCCAAGAAGGTTTGAACCCACTCTCTTCTATCTTTTTAAGCTGATACTCGTGTCCTTTTTGAAACACATAATCCGCATCTTCCAAACTATCATCCACTTTTAATAAATCCTTGTAGTGTATGTATTCTTGATAAGATTGTGAATTATGTGAAAACCAATACTCCCTAATAGAGTTTCTAATTAAATTATGACTCATTAAAGAATCAACCCAATTCTTATATTCATCAAAATTAATCAAATCTGAATAGTTTTCCATACTATCATACAAATAACCTTTTTCCCTAAATTCATCTTTTCCAATCACACTTTTCTCCATATCCATATAGGTTCACAGAAAGTTTTTTCTTTTGTTTCTTCAGCGAGTTTCAATGATTCGTCTGTGAATGAATCATCATTTGCGGTTCCAGCTCCACCACTATTAGGTCGTTTAGCCATTTCCATTCCAATACAACCTTGATATTCTGAATCTACAAAGGTGGATAAGAAATCGTTCATCGGATTACAAATTTCTAACCATCGTTTTCCGTGTGAATTCAATCTCTTTTGTTTAGCCCCACTACTCGCATAAACATCACTTATGTTCACTAATAAATATCCACCACTCTTTATAGAAACCCATAATTTTTCAAGAGTTTTCTGTAAGAACTTTTCATTCCATTCATCAATGGTTTTATATCTTACCCAACTCTGAGTATCATCGTAACTATATCTCTCAACACCAAAATATGGTGGTGAAGTAAATACGGTGTCATACATATCAGGAGTGTACTCAAAATCCTCTGCAGGTGATTCTACAAATAAACATTTCTTATCAACCTCAAAAAAATTATTCCTATGTTTGTCATAGAATTCTTTTTGTTGTTGATATATAGGATGGTTTTCTTTTCTCGGGTCTATCCCAAGATAAAACTCACCACTTTCACTTGCATAGAATCCAGCCAGTCTATCTCCCCAACCTGCAGAAAAATCTAAAATACTTTTACTACCCAACTTATCATACAATACTTTTGCAACATTTGGTTTAAACTGAGAACAAATATATTTTCTCAATCCAATCATTGTTCTTAACACATTACGATTTATCTTTGGTAACTTCAATGTATAAGCTGCACCCATCAAACTTGTCATAAACTTTTCGTTACCCCAAGTTCGTTCAGGTCCAGGTGCAATTGTACCATCAACACTCCATCTATTTTTCTGTTGGAAATAATTACTAGCACTATTTCCAGCATTTAATCTTCTGAAGTATTGTTGTTTACCCTCAAACTCTAAGCCATATCTATATTCAGAACCCTCACGAGCAAACCATTCACCCTCTACCAAGATTTCATTATGTCTCATACCTTTTAATTTTTTCAAATCCTTGTATGCATCATTCTCGGAAATTTCGGCGTACGGAATCTCATAAGTCATTGCAACTTTTGCAAGACTCTCTTTGACATCATCCTTGTCAAAAGTTTCCTTAATATATTCCCATTCTTTCTCGTCAATGGAAAGATAGGGATCCATATTTAAGAACTTATCGAAATATTCTAAATACATTAACTAACTTGTTGTGTAGCCACCAAGTAATATTCTGATTTGTAATCATCAACATCAAAGTTAATTTTACTCAAACCATCTTTACTAATCTTTAGTGAAGCACTTGAACATTCTTTATTTGCATTTAGAATACTAGCAAACATCGTAGCATTAAATGATATTGGTTCTATTTCCTTGTACTCTTCAACCTCAACTGGTATTGTAATACGATTACTTGCCACATTACTAAAACCAATCACGACTTCAGTTTTACCATTCTTAGTTAAAATAGTAAATGATTCACTATCAGCAAGAGCACCTTTACCTGCAATAAAAGTATTTACAAAATAAGAATTTACTTTGATATCCAAATCAAATTCACTTGGTAAATTTCTAAGTTCAGGTGGTGTAGGAATAACACTCAAATCACTCAACATATATTTAGATGTTGTATTGTATTTGTTATCTTTCATATCGATACTAATAAACTTATCACCTGACGATGTTAATTTGAATTCACAATCATCACTTATAACTGATAATAATGAAACCAACTGCGGTGTGTTGTATACACCCAAATCGGATGGATCAATACCATCGAACTTATCAAGTTCCACAGTACCCACTACAGATTTGTCACCTGAAATAAATCTTGTAGCTAATTTTTTACCATTACTACTCCATTTAACAGATTTAATCTCACCACCAAGTGCATATTTATTAATAAAACGAATGAGTTTTGTTTTGTTCATAACCATTTCTCCATTTGTTAATTGTTAATTATCTCTATATATACATATATACGAGAATTCTGAAAATCAAAAAAATCTTTCAATACTTTGTTTTTTATCAACTACGGCTTCCCAATTCATAGCTTCGTAAAACATTCCAACCTTTTTACTCATTGCTTGTTCGAACATTCTACTCGTATCTATCTTATCCCTAATCAAATTTAATATTTGTGGTGGATCCTCATACCCCTTGTATGCAATTGTATCAAATCCAAACTCGTTGTCTTTCAAATACACCCACTTAATTTTGTTTCCATTGGTAATCTTCTCATACTTTCTACCCTCGAACCAATGTTCTAATAATGAATTATAATTTATGGCAGCCTTGACATGCACAGGAGCACCTTTCTTGTATGTACTGAATGGTGTTTCTTCATCCTTGACTTCATACTTTCCAATACCCTTTACACCGATTGGATTTGCCATAACCTCGTAAGACAAGTTATGCATATTTCTTTTGAACAATGATATTCTTTCATCTATCTTTTCTTTTGGAACTTTAGCCAAAATATCATTCAATACATTCTGTAACAAGTCTTTCATAGCGAGTGCAAAATTACTACGAACCGTATCCAATCCCTTGACATGCACTTTATTTACTTTTCTACCAGCATCATTGATAATGTGTAGTCCGTATCTTTTCTTAGTGATGAATAAACCTGTAGTCGCAACAACCTCTTGTTTAATATCAAAAACATGCTCATCTATATTTAAGAATTGTTTAGCAAAATAATCATAAGACTTATTCAAATAATCTTGTACCTCTGCACATATCTCCATAATCCTTTGAGTCATCATAGTCTCACTTAACTTTTGATTAGGAAACCTCTTCTCTATCAATGGAACCGCAGAGGCAAAAATACTATCAGTATCAATATAAATAACATAATCTTCCGTGTTTCCCAACTCTCGATTATAAAAATGATTCGTTATCTTCTTACTGAATTTGATTAATGCCTGACCTGTAAGTGTAGTTGCCTCTGCATTGTCTAAGTCATAAAACCTAAATACTGGTAGTCCCAACACACCATACAATGAATTCAATAGAATCTTCTGTAGGTATTGTCGTCTATCAAAGTATTCTTCTTTTTGTTTGTCTCCTTGTTCGTGAAACTTCTTCACGAGTTTTCTCATCTCGACTCTTTCATTGAACCATTTAGTCAAGAGAGCGGGAATCAATCCTTGTTTATCTGTTCTATACATTACTCCATTACTTGCGATACTTAATCCTGAATCTTTTAGATACTTTTTTATCCCATCATTATCAACCTCAGATAACTCTTTACCGAATCTGTTCAGTATCTTATATGTTTTTTTACAACTCTTCTTTAATGATTCTTCAGCATCCCAACCCTCAACTTTACCAACCTTTGTTTCAGGACTGATGTTCAATGAACGAATAACACTTGGATACATTGATGTAATATCTAAGTCATAAACCCACTCGTGTCTACCTCTTTGTGGTGGTTGAACATAAGCACCTGCAAATTTATCATCAGTATCAAACTTTTTAGGTCGTGGTGGTTTGTTAGGTGCAACAACCCCAATCTTTTTTAGGTACACCAAAATAGCACCCTCAAGATATCTTGAACTCATAAACACATCCTCATAAGGTACATGCCCGATGTGAGCTATACCTCGAGCGATATCAATATAATCCAACTTATCATCTAACTCCGCCAGTATTCTAACATCTCGAATATTATATTCTACAAACTTCTGTAAATCCTTTTCATACAAATCATTTAGTGTTCCATCATACTCAATCTTTTTCATCCCAACTTCTTTCTCTCCAATATAATCTAACCTATAACTTGATTGTTGAATTGGTGAGAACTTCTTGTATAAATGTAGATAGTCCATAGAACTAACACCAGCAATGGTATATCGTTTCTTGTACTCACTATAATAAACTTCTCGTATTGGTGATAGCATATTTGCTACATTTTTACCCAATACTCTTACGGTACGATTATACAAATAAGGAATATCAAAACCATCACTATTCCAACCACTCAATATTGTTGGACTTATTTCTGCATATTTTCTGTAGAAAGCGGTTAACATTTCATACTCTGTTAAATAGAACATAACCTTTTCATCACCCTTTTCATAGTTTTGAATGGTTCTTTTTTCGTCTAATGTATAACAGAAATATTCTTTTGTTATTTCATCATACAATGCAATTGATGTGATTTTATTTTTAGCTTCCATCACATCAGGGAATCCCTCTGTAACTTCAACCTCGATATCAAAAAATACTTTACGATGTCCCTCAGATACTTCATCGGAATCAGTATACTGGTCTACTAAAAACCTTGTCGTTTGTGGTACATCAGCTTCAAACAATCCACGAGTGTCTTTGTCCCAATCGTAAATCTTCTTAACCTTGTCCCCATCTAAAGTGTAATGTAATCCACTCTGATTTTTTATGTAGGCGTATTTTTTATAAGGGATTACGAGATAACCTTTCTTGTCATCCCACAAATGTATTTTTTGTTTTCTTACTTCAAAATATATGTTTTGATACAATTATAACCTCTTTAATATAAATATCATTTGCAAATCGTAGATACCAACTTTTCTGAGACTAAATAAGGATCACAATTGGATGCGGGGCGTCTATCTTCCAAATAACCACAACCATCTTTCTCTACTTGCCAAGGAATACGAATTGAAGCTCCTCTATCTGAAACTCCATAACGAAATTCACTAATGGAACAAGTTTCGTGTTCACCTGTTAATCGATGTTCGTTATCCATACCATAAACATCAATGTGTTCTTGTGGATTTTCTGATAACTTTTCACAAGCTTCAATTATTTTTTCATACCCACCATCTTCTCTCATCTCCTTAGTAGAGAAATTAGTATGACATCCTGCTCCATTCCAATCACCTTGTATTGGTTTTGGATGTAATGAAACTTCTACCTCATTTTTCTCACAAATTCTTTCCATCAACCAACGAGCAACCCATAAGTCATCACTCATATGTAGTGAACCACCTGCACCAATCTGATACTCCCATTGTCCTAACATAACTTCTGCATTAGTTCCACAAATACTAATACCAGCTTCAATACAAGCATCTAAATGTGTTCTTGAAATTTTTTCACCAATATTTCTACCACAATAATAATCCCCTTGTGGTGCTGGTTCTTCGAGTGGTGGCCACCCTAAAGGCCATCCGTCTTTATATAATGTATACTCTTGTTCAAAACCTACCCATTCATCGATACCATCTGGTATAGTCTCTTCTAATAGTCTTCTTGTATTTGATTGATGTGGTGTATCATCAACATTAAACACTTCACATAATACTATTGAACTATCTGATTCTAAAGGATTAGGATAAACCCTTACTGGTTTTAAAACACAATCGGAACTACCACCATCGGCCTGTTCCGTTGAACTTCCATCAAAACCCCAAATTGGTACTCCAACAACAGAGTTACCGAAATCTTTAACAACCTTAGTCTTGTACCTTATTTGTGTTGGTGTACAACCATCCAACCATAAATAATCTAATTTATGCATTTTTTAATCTCCTCATTTGATATGTAATAAGGGCGGTGTATTTCAACCGCCCAAATTCACATTTAGAAATTAACAGTTAACCCAATGTTCGCATATCTTGGTGTTCCTAAGAATACCTCAGCGTTATGTGGTAAGTGTAACTTATCACCATATCCATTGTATTTACTGTTGTCTACGGCATCTTGTACAAATACTTCATCAAGTGCGTTGAAGATATGAGCATTTAATGTCAAATCTAAACCACCAACACTTGGTAAGTCATAAGATGCATGTAAATCAAGTTTTGAGTAGCCAGGAGCTTCCCATACCTGTGTTCTATCGGCACCATCCTCGTCAACTTCACGAGCGGCTGGTGACCAGTCTGAATAGTTTTTATCATAGGTTTTGTATAATGCCTGTAATCTCAATCCCTTAACTGGTTTAAGAGTTAAACCAAAGATATAAGATGTTTGTGGCATATCACCTACAAATAAACCATCAAGTGCATAAGAGTATTCTGTAGTCTGAACACCAATTACTTGGTTGTCATCATTATACTCTTGTTCTTGGTAAGTACCATCGGCATCACCATCGAACTTCCATTTACCGAAAGAAGCAACTAAGTCAATTTCTACCATTTCGTGTGGCATCAATTTAGTTTCAATCTCAAGGCCTTGATGTTTCTGATTAACACCTTTTAGAAAGATTAAGTCTGTGTCACCTGAAGAACCTTGACCAGTTTCAACTGATTTAACAAGATTTCTATCTAACCAATCGGTATTATATGCACTAACTTTGACTGCAGCTTTTCTACCTGAGTAGTTTAATCCAGCCTCTGTAGAAATAAATTTCTCATTAGCAGGATCAGTAGCTACTGTTCCATCGTAGTAAATTACATTATCCATAATTGGTGGTTTTTCAACATATCCAGCATTACCGAATACACTTAAACCATCATTTAGTCTATATAATCCACCACCTTTAACTTGGAAAGTAGATATAGCGTCAGCTTTGATTACTTCATTATCAACCGTGAAATGATCCTGATATGAGTATTTTATACTTGATAGTCCACCCATACCATATAGATTCACTTTTTCAGTTTCATAGTTTCCTTGTACGAAACCACCAATCCAATCTACAGTTGTTGAATTAAAGTAAGCAATTTCATCACCTAATCTAACTACTTTACCATCAGGTGCATTATCATCAGCAAAGTCTACATAGTAGTCTCCACCAAGTAAATCACGAACTTCACGAGCGTGTTCAATACCAGCAGTTCTCCAATCAATACCAAATTGTACCTCAAGTTCTTCTGAAACATCATAGTTTAATTTAGAAATCAAACCATATGTGTTTTGTCTGTTAATTGAGTTACGAAGTATTCCTGTTGAACGCTTTTCGGTATCTGAATAGTCAGCATCGATATTAGTACGATTCTGTTCTATCTCAGCATTCCAATCCCAAGCCCAAGGTGAACTTCTATACCAAGCGTTCCCCTCTACAGCAGGTGTTCTTGAAACACTACCATAAGTTCCTGTACCACCACCAGAACCACCACTCCAATAAAGAACAGAACTTAGTCTTGTCTTATCATTGATAGTCATAAAGTGATTCAAGTTTACAAGTGGTTTATGAAAGAAGTTTTCTCTTTCATTTAGGAAATTAGAATTGAACCTATTCGTTGTTCTTGCACCATACATATACCAATATTGTTGGCCTGTGTATGATGGGTCAACTGGTGCCCAATTTTGGTTATAGAACCTACCAGCTTCAGTTTCGAACTTTTCACCCTCTTGAAAAGCTAACACATCGTATCCATCGATACTTCCTGCTAACTCTTGAGAGTAAGTTGCGATATTCTGTTTGTATAGATTCTGTCCGTGTCTTTGTGGAGCACCGATTGCGTATAATTCGAATCTATTGTTCTCATCCATCTGATAGGAACTACCGAAGTAGTATGCCCAAGCATCTGTCCAAGTACCATCGATTATACCATCTCCTGTTTTTCTAACCACAGTTCCACTCAAAGCCAACTTGTCTCCAATTAGACCAGTATTGTAGTTAACAGTAGTTTTTAGAAAACCACCATCACCCGCTTCTTGTTTGAACTTTCCACCTTTCTCAGCTGAGGCAGGATCTGTAATGATGTTCATTGTTCCACCAATAGAAGGTGTTGCTAAATTAACAGCCGATAGTCCTCTTTGCATCTGAATTGATTGAGCAGCATCTGCTACACCATCCCAGTTACTCCAATAAACCCATCCGTTCTCCATATCGTTTTGGGGAACTCCGTTAATCATAACAGCAACATTTCGTTGATTGAAACCACGAACATTTATACGGGCATCACCCGCACCACCACCTTGTTGAGTAGCATATACTGATGGTGTAGTGTTCAATGACATCGGAATGTCTTGTGAACCGAGACGAAATGCCATCTCTTCCTTATCCACAGTAGTATAAGCAACAGGTGTATTTTCTGATGCACGAGATGCTAACACCTCTACATCTGATAATCCCAAGTAGCTAAATTCTAATATGAAGTTAACACTTGAAACTATATCTCCAACAACTACTGAATTAGTTACTGAAGTGTAACCTATGAAAGAAGCAGTCACATCGTATGTTCCTGTTGGGACATCAATCTTGAAAGAACCATCTTTATCAGATACTCCTCCTAATTCTGTTCCAACAACTACAATATTAGCTCCCTCAAGTGGTTTTGAGTCTGAATCAATTACAGTTCCAACTATGGATTGAGCAAACAATCCTGTCATCATCATAATTGATACAATCAGATTACGATATTTCATAATCATCTCCTTGTTGTTATTTGGTTAAGGACACATTTTTTACCAGGTGTGTCCTCTGCCTGTCTTCGGGTATGTGAAATCTTAATTAGCATAATCCTGATCATCGTTGTCACCTGATAGTGGTGGTACTTCACAACTATCATTGTTACAGAATTTGTCTACTTCCGCTTCCTCATTTTTAATGACACCGAAACTTAGTTTACTAAGTTTTTTGATTTGTTTGTTGTATTCTTTCTCATCAATAGATTCATAAGGCATCTGTGGATACGCTCCCCAATCGTGTCTTGGTAATAAACTAATTCCTTTTAAATGATATTGGAAATAGTTTAAACAAGGAGCAATCTGTCCACCCTCAGTTTCAGGATCAAAAGTAACGGTACAACTTACTTGATTGTCTGCCCAATGTCTTTGTAAGAAAGCAGCTAAACTAAATTGTTCCCATATGGAAAGTTCAGCTGCTGTTCTAATCCCCTCACCGACATCTACTGGTACTTCTACAACTAATGTTGAATCCTCTGAACCAAATGCTGGTTCTATTTTGTATCCTGCCTTCTTTAGTGGTTCTACTAACTCCGAATTAATTGACAACCTAATTCTTCTGATATAAAACCTTGATTCTGGATAATGTAGTCCTGGTGTTGAACCTGCCAACAATGAAACAGTTCCACTTGGTTTTACACTTGTAGTCTTAACTGACTTTGGTATTGCAAACCAATCTGAATAAACTCCATCCCATTCTTGTATGGTATCATAACCCTCTTCCAACCAATCTTTCAATTCGTGAATACCACGATTTGTGATAAACTGAGCAACACCACTTACAGAACATCCAATTCTTCTGTTTCTTAACATCACTCTATTTGTATCACTCCAATGTGTTTTACCAAGAGTTACAGTTTTAGCATATAGATAAGCATACTTTAGTGTTCTCTGATAATCCTCTAAGGAATCGTGATTGTCTGGAAAGGTTTCTACTAAACAACATAATTCATAGGATTCAAGTGATTGTTCCAAACAAGGATTACCACCCATCACTCTATGATCTTTATCGTCTCCACCATTTTTCATTCTTGAATAATGTCTCATATTATCCAACCACGCAAAACCTGGTTCTCCATTATCTACAATTCTTTTTGCACATTCTTCGTAGTCCATACCAAGTTCTGCAAATACTGAATTGTTTGATGTCCAACCGAATTGATCTCTATGTGGATTTACTTTATAATTTTTTAAATCTAAATATTCTTCTGATTCAGGATCTCCGAACACAATCTCAGCGGTTCTTCTAACATTACCTGCAACAACACACTTACCAATAAGATTCATTATGTCTACGATTGTTGTGATTGTGATTGGTTTTCCTGAATTTCCCTCTAATACTTGTCTAACACTTTCGTGAACTTCTTCCAAAGGTTCTGGTCCTGAACTAACTCCACCAAATCCTTTGATTGGTTCACCTGCTAATCTGATTAAACTATAATCAAACTCTACTGGTGCTTGTCCGTGAAAATAACTTTCTAATAAAAGTTGTAATGATTCTACCCAACCCTCACGAGTATCTGGTATTTGAAATTGTTGTGCGTCTCTTTTGATTTCAACACCTTTAACGATAATTTCCCCCGCTCCTTTGGTATCAAATCCAACCCCAACACCTAACATTGATGCATCCATTAAGAAACAAAATGGTTTAGCATAATCTTCTTTAAGTGTTTCTGTAGATACAAATGCACAATTGTTTAGTGCTGCGTATAAATTCTTTTCTTCTGTGATTGGTGTTCCCATTGCCCATAGTCCACGACCAGGTGGTAAGAACTTCATATTAAATATTCTCTCATACATATCTTGAGCTGACTTTTGTGCCTGCCAAGGATTCCAACCTAATTGGTGTGAATTGATATGTGTCATTTGCATGGAATAAGTTCCTTCTACAACCCTTTGTACAGTTTCCCACCATCTCTCATTTTTTCCATCTTCTTTTACTCTTGAGTAAGTTCTCATATAAACTAACTCACCTAATCCGTTAAACCCAAAAGGTGCCTTTTTCCTTTTGTATTTATTTATAAAATTCTCTGATAACTTGAATTTTTCCATTTCTATAAACCCCATTGTTTTATTGTTCATCTTCAACCTATAATACCTATCTTATATATAACATTTTATTAACAATATATATAATTTTTTCATAGTTTTAAAAAGATTTTCTTCGAAGTTTTATTCAAACCCACCACCATCAAAATCTTTCTTTTTTTGTGCTAATGTCTTTCTAATATATTCATCAGCATTGTTCATTTTTCCTTGAGTTTCCTTACCACCTTGTGAATTTGTTTCATAAATCTGTATGAAACCTGTATTAGTATTTATAGTCGCAGGAAAGGTAATACCATCTGGCCCAAATCTGTTCTTGATAATATGGAATCTACCCGTATTTGCTATCTTGTCTTCGACTTTCCTACTCATACTCATCACGAAATCAGCAGTCATCACCTTAGAATAATCTTCCGATACCTTACTAGCATCAATCACATCTTCTTCTAATGATGAACGATTTGCTTGTGAAGCAGTCCATACTGGAATATCAAACTCACCAGCCATACCTCTCAACTCCTCGTAAACATGCCCAATAGAATGTCTCTTTTCTTTGAACACTTGTGTTGGTTTCATAATGTCTGCATAATCCACAATAACTAAATCAGGTTTTATACCTTGTAACTCACATTGTTGTAAGTGTGCAGTTATTGTGTTTACACTTGCAGTTCTTGTTGGATAATATTTTATAATTAGATTACCCTTTAATTTACTTATCTTACTTAAAACTTCTTCCTTGTAGTACTGAAGATTTCCTGTTGGTTGTCCACTCACAATTGTATCATATCGTAAACCAACATAACTTGCATTTAACTCCAATGTATAATGAATAACATTTAGTCCTGCCTTTACAGCATTTGTACCAAGAGCTTGTAATGTCCAACTCTTACCAATACCAGCAGGTGCAACTACAACTCCAAGTTCACCACCTGCCAATCCACCATCCATCAAATCATTTACACTATCCCATCCTGTTGGTTGAGTATTTCTTGATTGGTTTGTCATTCGTTCTTCAAAACCTGTAATGTACTCGTGTCCGATATCTCTTTCCATACCAGCAGTCATAGCTTTATCTATTATCTGTTTTATCTCGTCATATTGTTGAGTTTCCAACATCTCAACCGATTCCATAATGGCATTCTTTACAACTTGGTTCTTACAGAACTCTAATGTTTTTTCCTTTACAAATTCTAAATCAGGATCCTCTCTATGATTCCAAGCACCTCTAAGTGAATCCACAATAGCTGTTTTCAATACATCATTATCCACATCATCAACCATAACCTTTAAACTTTCCATTGTAGGTTTTGATTTATATTTGTGAAAATATTCTTTAATTGACTTGACTAAAAATTTATTTGAATCTGTATCAAAATAACTCACTTCAAGAATGTCAATAATTTGTTTTGTAAATTTTATATCGGTTAATAAACTTGAAATAATTTTACTCTGAAACGAAGTTCCGTATTTTACTAATGATTCACTCATTTACTTTCCTTTTTAAATACAAAGATAGGTTCGTACTTTGAACCCGAACCCTCACCATCTCTGGCCATTGTTGATAAATTTAATTTTAATGTATTGATATGACTATAACCTAATTGTTTTGATATTTCTAATGTTCCGTTTTCTATATTTTTCCCACTCGATGTGTTCGCTATATTCATTAATAAATATCCATTTTCTTTCGTAGAATCAAAAGTATTTTTTAAAGTTTGAAATAAAAATCCATCAATCCATTCTTTCTCTGTTGGAAACTTAATATAACTCTGAGTAGGTTCATCTGCATATTTTTCCGTGTTGAAATAAGGTGGTGAAGTAAAACACAAATCTACTTTTTCTTTTGGTTTAAAAACCTCACTACCAAGACAATGTAATTCTACTTCCTTACCAAGATAACTAAACTCCTCTTTGATTTTATTTAGTCCCTCAAATGTTTTTGTCGATGGTTCTGTACCAATATATTTTTTAATTCTATTGGATGAAAGTGCACCAAGTAATCGTCCACCCCAACCACAACTCATATCCCAAACTACACCATCTCCACCATAAGTTTCATAAATATATTTTGCAGCAGTAGGACGAAAGTTAGATACGGTTTGTGTTCCACCATATATTTTTATGTTCTGTCTAAATCTATTCTCTGTCCAATGTGGTTTATCACTATGATTGAAATGCCATTTGATTGTTTTTCTAATCACCTCTCTCAATTTATCATCGTCATTGAAATTCTGCATAGGTGTAGTTTTAGCATTTCCACAAGGTACTTCCCAAAATTGTGGGAAATAACTCCAAGCCAATCGTAGTCCATTCATAGTCTGAGTTACTTCATCACCATCAATAATATGTTCGTGTTTGAAGTTCTGTAACTTTCTCATCTGTTCGTGTTTTTCTTCATCACGAATCTTGTAGTGTGGAAATCCGTGTTTCCTATAATATCTAAAAAGTATTTCTACTGATTCATCCATCTCAATGTTTTCTAAACTCTGACACATTTTATGATAGTTTAAATCTATCACATCCTCTTTGAGATACTTGACTAATACTTTATAATCTACACTCATTTTTTCCATATCCAAATTGGTTCACCAAATGCCACATCTTGTGTCTCTTGTGTTTTTTCTTTTAATTCATCGTCAAAATATTCACTCTTGGCATTTCCTGCACCACCACTATTAAATCTTTTTGTCATTTCCATTCCGATACATCCAAAGTATGTTAGTCCTTGTGACTTGATATAATCATTCATAGGATTACAGATTTCATAATAACCCTTGTCTTTAGGATTATAAACATCAGCTATATTCACTGCAAGATATCCACCCTCTTTTAAAGTGGGAATAATTTTCCCTATAGTTTTTTGTAAAAATTCTTTATTCCAAGCATCTATGTCCTTGTATCTTATATAGCTTTGTGTGTCTTCATCCGAATACTTCTCTACATTAAAATACGGTGGTGAAGTAAAAATAGTATCAAAATAATTTTCGTATGTTGTAAAGTCCACATCTTCCGCTGGACTACAAATAAATTCAACCTTCTTTTCATTCTCAAACATAGTTTGATTCTTCTTATAAAACTCTACTTGTTTTTCATAGTTAGGATGGTTCAATGTGTTCGGGTCTATACCAACATAATGTTCTGTATTGGTTGCAGAATAAAATCCACACAATCTATCACCCCAACCAGCACTAAAGTCTAATACATTTTTACTTTCAAACTTATCATAAAAAGCTTTTGCGATACTTGGTTTAAATTGTGAAGCGACATACTTCCTTAGTGTAGTTGCCATTCTGATTGATTGTTCGTCAACCTTTGTCAATACCTGTTCCAATGAATAAAATGCTCTGACTATGGTTTTAATTCCCTTGACGGTTTGCCAAGTTCTCCATCCACTCGGTGTTCTTGTCCAATCAACTTTCCACCTTGTCTCTATATGAAATCCATTTGAAGCATTATTACCTGAGTTATCTCTTCTGAAATACCAATCACTTAGTGGATAATTTGATTTACTCTCGTTTCGTGGAAACCATTTCTTATTTACTAAAATATCAGGCCACCAACTCTTTTTTAATTTGTTCAAACTATTGAGTGCTTGTTGTTCCGATATAACAGGAATCGGTGGCCTGTAAGTATGTAATACTTTTGATAACTCTTCAATGACATCTTCTTTTTCATAAGTTTCCATAATGGATTGCCATTCTTTCTCATCAATGAAAATATAAGGCTCCATATCATAGAACTTTTTGAAATGTTCTTGTATTGTCATCCTAAGTTACCATATAATTCATCTATCTTTTTATCGTAAAATTCTTTTCGTTTTTTCTGACGATATCGTTCACGAGCTTTTGCCTTTATTTTATCAGCATTTCTCTTGTAATGTTCCATTTGCCATTTTCTCTGAGCATCTCGTCTTTCTTTTTCTGTAAAATATTTTTTCTTTCTACCCATTGGTTTTCTCCGCCATCTGATTTAACCTATTGAATGTGGTTGCCAACCAACTATCAAGGTTAGGTAGTGCTTGATACATCTTATCTTCCAAAAACATTCTTTGGAACTTATGTTTAATCAATCTTTGTATTGGTAAATCCATTTGGTTCTTTACCCTTAACCTTGAGTTACCTGACATAACTCCATCCGTTAAATCCATAAGCTTTTTATTGAGAAACATTTGATCTTTTTCTTTGACAATTGTTTCACATATTTTATATTTATCCTTATTTGCATCTGAACTTTTCATAATATCTTCAATTGTAAATTGATGTGGTGATTCGAGATAAGGGAAAACCTTTAATAAAGTTTTTAGTCCAGCACCCTTAATACCTGGTATACCATCCGACTTATCACCATCCAATATTCTGTATAATAGAAAGTTTTTAGCATCTATTCCATACTCGTTTTTGATTCTTTCCTCATCATACATTAACTTCTTCGTTGGTGAATATACTTTTATTCTGTTATCCACCAACTGAAGAAAGTCTTTATCCGTAGACATAATAGTTACTTTATCTTTGAACAAATGTTTAGCACAATATCCAATAACATCATCTGCTTCTACATTTTCTACATTGGTTATTGTTAATGGTAAACATTCAAGATATTCAATCACTCGATTTAATTGAGCAATCATCATCTTGTGTTCATCTTCACGAGTAAGTGAAACACCAGTAGTTCTATTTAAACGAACTGACATTTTCCTACCCATTTTATACTCTGGAAATATTTTTCTGCGTCGGTTAGACCCACCTTTACCATCAAAAACTATGACAGTTCTGGTAGGTCTAACCATATTAATAGTATAACCAATCGACCTTAAAAAACCTACTATTCCACCAATGTGAATACCATCCTCATTAGTAGTAGGTATGGCTGAAAACACTCGTATGAATGTGTTCAAGCCGTCAATAAGTAAAACCGAGTCGTTTGGTTTACCACTATCAACCTTTCCGCCAGATTTCTTAATCTCTTCGAGTATAGATAAGTATCTTTTATTAGTCACCGACAACCTCATCTGTGAATTCTACATCATCAATACCAAGTTTCTCTTTGTATTGTAGTATAACCTTATCACAAATGATTTTGTATACATACTCTCTTAACTCATCACTACTGGTAATTAATTCTTCCCAATCTTTCGATAGGAACTTATGATCCTTACCTTGTTCGTCTGTAAGAGTATACCAAGAACCACCTTGTTTAACTAACTTATGTTCTTTAAGTACGGTTAACCACGCTCCATAATTATCAATACCTCTATCGAAGTACATATCATAATCTGCGTGTCTCAAAGGTGGGCCTAATCTATTCTTGACAATCTGTGCTCTACACTTCATACCCAATACATTTTTACCTGTATCTTTAATCTGTCCCATATTCTTCAAACGAATACGAGTAGATGCGTGGAATGGTAATGCCTTTCCACCACTTGTTGTCCAAGGGTCTCCAAACATTACTCCAAGTTTTTGTCTTAACTGATTCGTAAACACGAGTGCGACTCTTTCTCTTCCAATCAATTGAGTTATTTTTCTCATTGCTTTTGAGATGATAATCGCTTTGGCTGTTGCCCAACCATCTTTATCGAAGTCCGCCTCTAACTCCACCTTAGTGGTAGCAGCTGCGAGTGAATCAACCAAGATTGTTACACATCTGTCCTTATCTGATTCTCTAACCTTTGTCACAATCTCTTCGATAGCCTCAAATATATCCTCTACAGTTTCTAAGTGTAGGTATAACATCTTACTCATATCAATTCCGATTACATCCATAAACTCTTGTGAAACTGATGTTTCAGTATCGATATAAACTGCCACACCACCTTTCTTCTGAGTTTCTGCTAAGATGTGAGCTCCAAGTAGTGATTTACCACTTGATTCTAATCCATTGATTTCTGTAATTCTACCTACAGCAATTCCACCATTTGGTTTATTTGATATAGCCAAATCCAACATCGAACTACCTGTGGATATAAAATCCTTGATGTCCGTTGGTGTATTATCTGTACCATCGAGAAAATACGCGACTTTGGTATCTTTGAATTTTTTGTTTAGTGAATCGGCTAAAGTATTAGCCAATACATCATTTACTGATGACATCCATTTCTCCTATCAAGTTTAATAGTGTGTAGTTAGGGAATACAATAACACCCATCTCTACTTTTCTTGTATGTTGCCACACACTATAATTGTTAAATTTACGAATTAAATAATTCGTCAAAGGCCTCAGAAGTATCTGAAACTTTAGCTGATTGAACTTCAGATGAAACGGTTTCTGGTTTACTTTCAGATTCCTCTTCATCACTTGGATTCAACCATTCGTTTAATACTTCAGTAAGGTCATCATAAGATAACTCTTGATAGATTTCTCGAATGTCTTGTTGTGTTTTCACTGTTTCCAAGATTTCTGGAGCATCAGAGATAGGTGTTTGATTAGGTTTTACCCTAATGTTAGTTTTTGGAAAACTAGCACCACTTTCTTCAGCTGATATAAACTCAACTGATACATCTCTACCATTTACAGGATCTGTAATGTCACCATAATCAGGGTCAGCAATAATGGAAAGCAACTCTTGATAAACAGTTTTTCCAAATCCCCAAAACTTCACACCTTGTTTCTCTTCACCTCTAACGATAACAGGAGCAAAAGTTCTCATTTTTGCTTCAAGTTTTCTTGACAATTGATAGTCCTCTTTACTACCACTTCCCTTTAGTTTCTGAGCAAACTCCTCAATCGGGTCTGGTCTACCAAAAGAAATTGGTGAAAGATATGATCTATTGTTTAGGTTATAGTGAAAGAAAAGTTCAATAAAAGGATTGTCCTTATTATGTGCATAAGGTACAATTCTAATTTGAGTTTTTCCTGGTTGTGGTTTCCAAAGACTGGATGTACGATTGTTCGTAGTCTGTAACTGATTCAAGCGTTTTTTAATTGCATTTAAGTCCATTGTTTAACTCCTTATAGTTATTGTGTTATTATTCATTGTTTAATTTATAATCAAGTAACCTTGATACAATAATATATATCAGCTAATTTGATTAAAATGTGATCTTTTTTTATTTATTTTGAGCATAAAAAAAGGTTCATCTTGTTTTTAAGTCTGTATAAAAGTGGAAACTAAAAATCGGTGAGAACCTTTTTTTAAAGATTGGAAATCTTGGGAATGTGAGATTAACGATTACTCACAACTTGAAGCTCTGATTTTTTATACCTTATACCTAACATCTTTCAGTTACGAAAGTGATTCTCAAGATGGTTAATCTCATCGAATCGAGTACAACCTCTATGCCATTACCTTAACTCTCAGAGTTTAGTTTAATTCAGTCATAAAGTGGGATTTCAGTCTTACCCTTACCCACAATAAGGTCAACAGAATCGTTTCTGTTTTTATTCTTCAAGTACATTAGATTATTGATGTCTCAACTACTCCACCATTCGGCTTTGTAGGTTCACCACGAACTAATCTTGGATTGCTTTATGGACTTCCGAAGTATATCCATTTTTCAGCCAATTCCATACAGAGTTAATTACTCTCTGTACTTTTCCGATTTCTCAATTTGTCAAAAAACTTTGTATCATCCTTGATACATTAATATATATGTATATAAAATCCCAAAATACATTTTTTTTTCATTTTTTTTAAAAAAACTTTTGTGGTTCGAAAAGTTGCGTCTGATCTGATTTCGGCTGTTATCCGAACCACAAAAAAATGAGAGTTTAACCACCTAACTCACAAGGGTTGTTTCTAATATCGTGAAACCCTACATAACCCTTTCGATTCCAAATATGTAGTCATCGAGAACCCACGGCCGAAAGTCTTAATTCATAACTTTGTCCTTTTCTTTATTTATCTTACCCCTTAATATACGAAATAAATCAATACAAGTCAAGCACTTTTTTAATTTTTTTTATCCTCTTTCTATTTTACCAACCATAACATCATTTACTGAGTACGGTCTTTCAGAGAATCTAAAATTCTTATTGATAGCTTTTGGTATTTGTGAAGCTATTTCATTAGCAAACCATTGAGCGTCTAACTCCTCATTTGATATAGCTTTTCCACCATACCCTTGATCTGGTACATATATCTCAATACAAGCGTTCATAAAAAATCTTTGTTCTTTAGCCATAATTTTCCTCCTTACATATCAAAAGAACCGATATACTCATCGATTTCTTCTGGTGTCATCCTACCATCTTCTTCAAGAGCTTCTCTCCACTCTTGATTAGTCATAGGTTCATTATTATTATAGGTCGGCCCTATACCTGTTTCATTTTGGAACTCTATGTCGTGTTCTGGTAAATTACCAGCGTCCCTTGTTAATTCATAATTCATACAACCCATAGCAAAAGTTCCAATATCCATTTCTTAATTTCTCCTTATCATCATTATCATACTATAATATATGAAAAAAGCTTAACAATGTCAAGCTTTTTTTCTTTTTTTTCTGTCCGATGGTGGGGATTTGAACCCCACAGCTCCTCAAACAATCTACTCAAGTAATCAGCTGTTTCAATCTCAGAACTCCATTAGACTCAAAAGGTGATTAATCTTTATCAACGCCCTTCAACGGATTGTTGATTATCCACTTTTAAAAGTACTCATCTCAATCAACACCTAAATATACTACAGAAATAGTATACGGGTCAAGCGTTTTTTTTAACTTTTTTTATTTATTATATTCTTTGACATTAACGATTTGGTGTATCTTCGTAGGAATGATATTTAAACCAGTTTCGTTTGTTAAGATTAGGGAATTCTGAAACTCTGTCCAATCAACTTGGAACTTCTTATCCAACACACCATTATTCTTAGAACGAATAACTTCATTTAGAGCATTGATTGTGTAAAGTGTATTGGTTTGTTTTTTTCTATGTAGTGAAATAGTATCCATTATCCCATCTTGGTAACTATCATCAAACTCTACATTATAGGTACACATTAATTGTGATGAATCATTTAGATTTGAAAACACATAAATCTTATCATATAGAATATCATTACACTCAATGATAATATTAATAACATCGTCTAAACTTGATTGTCTTGTGAATGTACATAGTAATTGTGTTTTCATTATGAAGCTCCCTTACTCTTTAGACACTTCACCATATCAACTCCAAACGCTCCAGCCATTTTTTCATTTCTACCAGCCAATCTGTGTGCATCACTTCCTAAAGTTCTTGTTTCACCACTCTGTTTATTTACAAATGTCAAAGTCTGATTCTCTGAATCTGCCCTAACATTCTTCAAAATATGTTCTTTTAATTTTTCATTATCGGTATTAGGATCACCATCAAATCCTGTCTGTTCTGCCAAACATTCTCTGATATGTCTTGGTGGATGTGAATTCTCACCCATTTCACCAACAACCCTACCATCAACATCACCTGATATATAATCCATCCAATGCATTCTTTCCATAAACCCAGCAGTATAACTCTGTTCGTGTGGGCCAGCCTCATTTCTACTTCTCTCAAGTGCTTCTTCCTCACTCAAACCTTGTGATATATAAAGATTAACATCAGCACTCCTTAAACCATTTGTGGTTTCTTCATACATTCCATCCATAGAACGAGCTCTCTTCTCTTGTTCCTGTTCGAGTGCTTCCAATCCTTTATTATCCATTATTCTTTCTATATCGTCACCACTAAATTGTCCACCATATAAAGGTCTCTCTTCTCCTTTTTTACCTCGTTTGTCTTTTGCAACTGCTTCACAAGCTTCTTTTTGAGTCATATTAGGATTCTTTTTCATCATATCCTTTACCCTATTTCTCAAATCTCTCGTAACTTGAGTTGCCTTCACTGTGGTATATGGTACACTACTAGCACCTGTTCCAATTCCTTGAACCGAACCTGTTCCCGTTGAGTCTAATGATGCTTGAACTACCTGTTCTGGTGTAAAGTTTTGTTCTGACTCGTTCCAAGCATTTTTTACTTTCTTTCTCCACTCTTTATATTCCTTTGACTTAGGATCATCATTTGGTGGATTATCCATACCAAGTAGTTTTGCTTGAACTTCTGGATTTTTCTTATTTTCATTTAAATATTTTTCGTCTGGTTTATCATTATGAAAAGATGATCTACCAGTTTGTGCTTGTGCTGCTTTACCTATAACATCCTCTACCTTAGACAAGTCCTCTCTGTTTTCTCTTATCACTTCTGAACTTCTCTTTACATACTTGTTATTGAAACCTGTTGCCTGTTCAGATGCACCTTTTTGGATTTCATTAACCACTTCAGGTTCTGCATCTGGATGTACATTTTCTGTAGTTGCTTGTGAAACAGTTTCAATCGTAGAGTTAGATTGCATATCCGCCTCACCTTGTTTATTGGTGACATATAATACTCGTGTTCTACCTTTTTTATCTTTGTAAACCATCATAGTATCAGCATCACCCTCTTTACCTGTTACAGATTTATCCGTGGCTTTTTTCTGCATCCATTTCAGTTCTCTTTCATAGTGTGCCATTGCCTCTTTATCACCATCAGCTTTTGCCTTTTCATATTCTGTAAGTAAAGTATCTCTTACTATTTCACCATTTGTGGTGTTAGTAGGATAACCATTTGGTTGTTCACCATAATCATATTCTTCATTTGATTGAACTTCCTTTATAGTTTTTCTACCAGCGGTTGATTTCTTAATTAATTTTTTTGTTCTTTTTTCATTTTTTGCATACTTACTATCTGGATATTTTTCTTGTATCTCTTTCCACATAGCTTCTTCTAATTCTTCTTGACTCATATCAGGATTTTGTACAGATATCTCCCTTGACATATTTGCCATTTCTTCTTGAGCTGTAGTATCACCACCACCTTTACCTGATTTTCCGTTGAAGACTTCTTCTCTATCTTTTTGAACTCTCTCTACTGATTGTTCTTGGTTTGTTTCTTTAAACTCACCACCACCAGTTTTTCTAACTATGTCTTCTGTCGTATCATTTTCAAAATCAATTGCATTTTTCTTAGGTGGTTTTGGTTCTCCGTCTTTGGATTTTGATTTCTTTTTCTTGTTGTCTTCTTTTGCCTTCTTTTCAATCTCATCATCACTTAACTTATCGGCATCAACACCTTGACTTTGATAAAATGTTCTTGCATATCCAATCGTTACCATCTTCTTTCTGGCCTTCGGACTTGGGTTTGGATTTGGCACTAACTTCTCTGTAAGTGTTTTTATTAATTCCACTCTTGACTCAAGATTCCATTTTTGTTCTCGTAACACATCCCATAATTTAATAAGATGTTGTTCATTTGTCAAGTCTGGAATTCCATCCCTCACTTTTACACTAAGTTCTGTTAATATTTTATCCCAATTTGGTTTCATATTATCCTTTATCCGCATACATTTTTGTTAATTCTTCTAAATCAAAATCTATAGAGTAATCTTTATCTCCGTACTTATCCCAACTTCCAACATCATCTTGGAATCCATCGTACTTCACTCCTGTATTTTTAATTACTTTTTTCACTATAACTCTCTGTATGTCTTTGTTTCTTCTACCACCATACGGGTCATCTGCTTTTGGAAAAGATAATTGTGAATAACCACCCTTGTCATACCAAGGCTCTGGTTTACTATCATCAATACCTAAGATTCTTGTCTGTCCCGCTGGTGAAAATCCTGTGTCTGGTTCTCCCTCATCGGCTGTTGATAAATCACCTGTTGATACTTCTGTCACCATTTCTTGAATTTTCTTTTTCCAAGTCGAAACTTTTACTGGAAGATTATAACCCATTGCTATTCCTAACATTAATCTACTATTACCACCTAATAAATATAAAGTTCCCTCACTATCCTTAATTGCAATAGGTGGTGGAAATGGAACTTTCTTTTTAATTCCATCTATAATTCTTTTGTAATTCTTTCCATACTTTTTACACATCTCAATGGCTTTTTGTAACCTATCCTCTTCAGGTGTATCTAATATTTCACCCACATCAGTATTAATTATACTTCTTAATTCTTGTTCATCAAAAAACTCATAAGGTGCGGTTTTTATACTACTTCTACCATCGTCTCTATCTTTCCACATTTTAGGAAGCCTTCGTTGACTAACTTCATTGTCAAAGTACTCATCAATTTCTGCTTCAATTTCTTCGTGTTTATATGGACGAAATTTTTTGTAGTTCGATAACCCCTCGTATAGAATGTCTTTTAGATTAACCATTGAACTTCTCTGTTACATCTCTCATCATATGATAATTGTCTCCCATAGAAACTTTGGTTGGAAACTTTCCACCAAATTCTAATATTTCTTTAACCTTTTTAAGAAAATCTAAACCATCTTCATAGTTAAAATCAAACAAAAATGAATCATAATTATACAAAACTAATTTACTGCTATAGTCTTCTATCGAGTCTAACAAAGAGTCTAATATGTATATGTTGTTTTCTGTTTCTAACAACTGAACTTTATAATTGAATACTTTGTTAGGATTCATATCGTGTAGATTTTTCCTAAATATCTTCCTATTATAAATATCAGATTCGATAAAATCAGAGTTTTTATATATATTCCACAAGTCTTTTATGTACGCATCCACCTTACCAAAGAATGGATTTTTCTTCATTTCTGGTGTAATACCACCATACAGATATTTGAATGTTAATGCCTTTCCATCATCATAATTTAATCCATATGTTTCAGCCAAGTGTTCGTGTGCTGAACCATTTGGAAATTTATATTCTACCAACTCACCAATCAATCGTGGATGATAAGCATCAAAATCAAATTCAACTAATGTACCTCTCTTGTGTCTACTAATAAATTGTTTTCTACTACCATCTTTCTTATTAAGAGCTGCAAAGTTCATACCACCAAAACGATTACTCGGACGGCCTGTAGATGTGTATGGATTATATTCCGTGTAAACCATTCCATTTGTAGTTTGTAATCCATTACTTTCTATTTTAGATAAAACTTCTAAGATATATTGATTATAATATTTTACATCCTCAACATAATCCATCAATTCATCTGCAACCTTTGAAAGATACTCTGCGTGTTTTACCAATGGAATGATATCATTTACATTTTCTTTTTCATAGTGTACTCTATAATTGTGATGATGAGCGTTTGTTAGGTGTTTATCAAAATCATATGGTTCATTCGTTTTATTATAATGACACCAATTCAAATCTATCAATCCAAATATCTCATCTGTTTCAATCATTGAATTATGTAGAAATGATTTCATATCACCCACACATACTTTACTTTCACTACAATCTATAGTTTCTATCGTTCCGAACTTTTCACTATGATTCACTGGTACGATATACTTTTCATATGGTGTTACAATAAGAAAACAAGATACACGATTCTGTTTAGGATGTTTATTTACATCCGATAACATTTGAAGATAAACGAAGTGTGTGGTTCTCATCTGTCTTTGCAGATTCTTCCACTTCTTTTCTGTATTTACTATAACCATTAATTTAATTTATTCTTTACATAAGTAACTATCTGTTCGGCAACTCTTATTTCAGTATATTTTTCCATACCATAAAAACCAGGTGAAGAATTAACCTCACATATTTTATATCCATCATTATCATATAATAAATCTACACCACCGATATCCAATCCTAATAGTTTTGTAGATTCTAATGCAAGATACTCCATTTGTTCATCAATTTCTGTTGGTTCTGCTCCACCACCTCTTGTTATGTTTGCTCTGAAATCCCCATCCTTTGATTCTCGTTTCATTGCCCCAATAACTTTACCACCTACTACGATAATTCTTAAATCCTTTCCAAATGAATCTGTCACAAATTCTTGTAGTATGATGTTGAACCTATCATTAAATTGTTCCATCATCTCTACTAATTGTTCGAAGTTTCTTTTGTTCTCTGCTAAATAAACTCCCTTTCCGTGAGTACCACTTAGAGATTTAACCACAATAGGAAACCCAATATTTTTTGATACATAATTTGAATCAACAGGATTCTTAACCAACATTGTTTTTGGATGTGGAATATTATTTTGTGCAAGTATTTGCATTGTATAGAGTTTATCTTTTACATTATCAATTGCATCACTACTATTAATAAACAATACTCCCATTCTTTCCAAATGTCTGAATACTGCTTTCTGATAATATGTGGTTGCACTTCCAACTCGTGGAATTACAAAATCTGGTATGGATGTATATTCATTCTCAACCAATACTGATTTTCTATCATCCTTATCAATAAAAATATCTACATTGTTAGGATGTACAAAAAAACATTCTATACCCTCATCCTTAAAACATTCGATTAATCTTTTTGTTTCATATGATGGTTCATTTTGTGTTGTGAATACCCAACCTTTCACTTAAACTTCCTTATTGTTTCATACTCCCAATTAAACCAATCTAATACTTCTCTTTGACTACCATAACAATCTAATAGTTTGCTTTTCTTTTCAACCAATTCACTATCAATCCTTTCACCTCTATCAAAAACCCAAAGTAGTTCTGGTCTCAGATGAGCCAATACATCGTGACATCCTCTATGTCTTGGATGTCCATATTCACCATTACTTCCGTGTGTCACAATCTTTTTATAATCTCTTTCCCTCAATACTCTCAATAGTTCATAGATTAATTTCTCTCTATGATAATCTTCTCCACCTTTATATCCTGTCCAATGTTCATATTCGTGAATACCAATAAATCTCATCGAATCTAAAAACTCTCTTCTTCTAATATCATTATGATACTCATCCAAAACCACTACCTTGTATTCGTTAGGATGTGTTAGTAATTCTGCACCACCAAATAATGCCTCATCGTCTGGATGAGCTACAATCATTATTTTGTCAATCACAATAAACTGCCTCCATATTCTTGTGAAGTTGCAATACAGATGCTGGTAACTCTTCACTTAGTCTACCGAACATCGATTTATTTAATATGTCGTGTTTTTTATTTCCAATTGCCATCAGTATTATTCTTTTGGAAGTCATAATAGGTTTTAATCCCATAGTGACTGCCTGTGTTGGTACATCATTTATAGTAGGAAAAAATCTTGAGTTATCTTGAATTGTGTTTTCAGTTAAATCAACAACCCTTGTTTCAGAATTAAAATCCGAACCTGGTTCATTAAATGCTATATGTCCATTCGTTCCAATACCCAACAAACACAAATCGACATCGAGTCCATAACTCTTATCACCATCCGTAGGAAAGTTAATATTTTCTCTCTTTATGTTTATGTGGTTAAATAACATATCATCCATAAAATATCTGTATGTCTGTTCTTCAATAGAACAATCCAAGTATTCGTCCAAATTATATGTGGTTGCTTTACTCCAATCCAAATTTCTTTTGGTAAGTTCATTATAAACTCCAATCGGTGTTGAACCTGTAGGTAATATAAACCTCGATTCAGGTTTTTCTTTTAATTGTTTTTCAATTTCATTTGCTACATACCTCGAAGCGTATTCAGAACTTCCGTATAAACTGACAGGACTACCCAAAATAAACCTCACTCCAAAGTTTCGTAGTTTCAGGAAAAGTCTCCATCATAATATCCTTGAGAGCTCTTGCATATTCTTGTATCTCTACTTGTGATGTTGCCTCATCTCTCAACTCAATAAAGTTCATAATACTTTGGAATGATGCAGTCCACCAAACTTTAGTATAAACTGTAAGTGGTAAGATACTTCTGGCCTGTTCTTTTGCCATTCCTTTCTTCAACAACTCCTTGTATGCTGATATAGAGTTAGCCTGTGAGATAGTCCACAATTGTTTTGCACCATCTTGATCCTCAATCAACCCATCACTTGCCTGTTTATTATCATCAGATTGTTTTCTAAACTCTGTTGGTTCGTAAAACTCATCATATGGAACATACCTACCACTAATCTCATTCCAAGCGTGATCCTTTGTTGGATGATTACTCGTGGTTTCAATACCAACAACATGCTTGTACCATTGTCTCATTACGAACTCTGGTGCTTTAATTATAAACATTGCGTGTTGGTGTCTAAATGGTGAATGGTGTTTGTGTTTGATTAAGAACTTCGATAACTTTCTGTCTTTGTCTGTAAACTTCTCACTAAAACCATCAAATGATACACGAGCAGCATTAACTGGTGTTAAGTCATCACCAAGTGTGTCTACCAACTCTATGTATCCCTTATCTAATACATCAATTTTCATTATGCATCTCCTTTGGATTTTATAAGTTCTGTTAATTCTTTAATTCGTTTATCTTTGTATTTTTTGGCATACTCTTTCCCATCTTTAGTCCATTTTAACCAAAATTTAATATAAATTGAATTGAATATATTTTTGAAATAATTCACTATAACCTTATTTAATTATAAATATAATAATAAAACTTCAAATACAAAAGTATTTTTATTCGGATTCTTTTTCTTCCTCTCTTGAAGCAATTGTTAAATCTATAAAATTGATTGACTTGTCTTTACCTACAGTTGTATCCACCACTATATCTTCTTCCTCAACTATCTTACCTGTTGCAGCTTCTAATCCATCCATATCAATCCTCATCTGTCCTGTAATACTTGTAGTCCAACCACTTGAATCTAATGAATGATCCATACCCGATACTTGGAATAAAGCAAATCTTCTATAATTCTCAGGTAAATAATCAATTGCAAACATATCATATAAATCTATCCCACCAATACCTGGTATTGTAAAACTTACACCCAATGGTACTAAAGGATCAACTTCAGTTCTTGATTCAACTGATTTAGTTAAAAGATAATTCATAGATTTTTCATAACTATTAATCATACTACCATCTGGATTATAAATCAATCCAGCATTCTGTGGATTGTCACTATCAAACCAATTATAGGATTCATTGAATTCATTGATTTGTTTTTCACTTTGTTTTTGTGATTCTAATTCTTTTTGTATTTCTTCAGGACTCTTGTCACCGATTGATTTTTTCAACTCACCCTTAGATTCAACCAACTTGACACCTGAATCTTGATCCTTTATGTTGACTCTTTTTGCTATTTTGTTTTCTAAAAATGGATGAGTTATTTCTTTCAGAACAGTATCTTTTCTTGGTTCTTTATCTGAACCCTCTTGTCCACCCATCTCTACATTTTGTAGTTTTGCTAATGCAGCAACACCAATGTCCTCTGGTTTATTTGTTGTGGTGTTTCCTTTCGTACCAATCTTTTTATTTCCGTGAAACATTGCCATAGTTGCTTGAGCAGAACTTAAATTTACCTCAACATCAAAAGATTTTAACAATGAATTTTTACCATAATTTCTAAAGACAAAAGTACGATTACAATCTCTCTCTTTTGACATAGTATGTGTCATATCTAATTCAGGATTGACATCTTTAACTCTGAACTCTGTAGTGTAATTATCAACCACTCCAATCTGTCCATTATTATTTGTTGATACCACAACTCCAAAGTCCCAATATCCACCATATTGTCCAGATACAGAATTCCAAAATGAATTTAATGCACTCTCTAAATCACGAACACCACCTCCAAAATGATGTTTTAACATATCACTACTAAACACAAAGTTTCTTATGATACCCTTACCATCTTCTTCGAATGCAGGAAACTCATCATTTAATTCTTTTAATTTTTCAAATAGACTAATATAATCTTTAAGTGTTTCCGTTCCCTCAAATTTGTCATTCATAATACTCCCAACATCACCACTTAATTTTTTACCATCACTCTTAATAGAACTTAAACCTGCAGTCTTTTTTGGTAGTACAATATTGATACTATTGGTAAATAAATTTTTACTACTTCTACATTTAGTAGGGCCAGAAACTGACTTTTCTACTTTATTATTATCCTTACCCATTTCAAATGTTACATCTTTACTCAATACAGAAGTTAACATCGGTTCGTTTGGATTACCATAATCATCATTACCCTCTTTTGGTAATGCATCTCCACTCTCAGTAGTCCATCCAAAAAATGTATTCAACACGGTGTCTTCAAACCAAGCCCAATTACAATAACCCTTTTCACCATCGTAGTAAACACCAACTGCACCATCTTTAACATCTAACTCTATATTCTTATCTAAATTTTCCATAAACTTTTCAAAATATAGATTTGACTTTGAGTATGCCTCTTCCAATTTTTTAGAATTATTTGTTGCAATACTTTCTGGAACTTTAGTATTAACATCATCTATCTGTCCTTTGAATAATGTACTACCCATAGATGTAAGTGTGGTGGTACAATCAAATCCACCTTGTTCATTTATTTTGTAATTAAAAGATGTTATCTTACCCATTGCACAATAGTAATCACCACCAGCCTCTTTAATTTGTTTGTTGGTTGCTCTGAATATTTGTAACATATCTGAAGTATCTTGTACTTGTTGTTGATTCACATTTATGATATCATTTTTAGCCCAACCAAACTCAACCAATACCACTCTTCCGTGTTTCAATAGTGCATTTTCATACTTATTAAATTCATTTATATCCCAAAACTTCCAACTGATTTCTATATTCTGTATAGAGTGATTTTTAAATGATGTACTAATTGATTGAATACCACTATGAGGTCTAAATGTAGCAAGAGGATCATTTGTAAACAAACTTTGTTTTGAAGTTAGTGGTTTATTTAATGGTTGATTATCTTTGAATGCACTTGATATTCTAAATAACTTGTTACCGACTTTCTTTCCATCGTTATCAAGTTCTGGAACAGCAGAAGTTACTTTAGCCCAACAAGACTTAGTAAACATCTCATCCATATGTTTTGAATTATCTAAGGCTCTCGGTTCTAATGGTTTCATCTCATTTTCACGATTGAGTGCATCTATCCTTTTGAACAAACTTTTTTGTATGTTTGGTGATATTTGTTTGAATTGAAACATTATACTATCTGATTTAATTTAGCGTGTTGTTTTACTATTTCACCTATTTCTTGTGGTATGATTATTTTTTCACCGATATTCATTTTAAAATTACCTGCAAAATTATTATTAGCTCTAGCTATAATCCACCATAAACTCTGGTCACCATAGAATCTATGTGCAAGATTCATATATGTATCATCGTATTTCACAAAATAAAGAATATCTGTATCACTTGATTTTATTTCAGGATATTCAGTACTTGTCAACACTTTATTTTTATATATCTTATCTGATTCTATTTTTGTATATTTATATCTACTCATTATACTTTCTCGTGTGGTAAGACTCCGTTACTCCATTCTTGTTTACCATAGATTCGAGGTCTTATTGTTTCAGGATCTCTCGGATCAGTTTCGAATGTTCCAAACTTTCCATTTCCTACTCCACTATCCTTTAACCAAGGCACTTCGTAATGTTTACCTAATGTATGTGGTAAGTATTTACCTACATATGTGAATTCTACTCCAACATTAAATACCATTGGTATTTGGAATCCCTCGTCAATTTCCCAAGTTACATTTTCTTCCATTGTTATTGTTATTGATGTAAAGAATCCAGGTGTGTTATTGAACAAATCACCAATCGTTAAATAAACATATGGTGCTACTGGTCTTTCTTCATCATCGGAACTTAAAATCTTTTTAAATGTAGGATAACCCAATCCCATCAAGTAATTCATTTTTTCTTGTATGATTGGTATCTCTTGTTTTGAAAATGCAGCAACTTTAAAATCAAATGAAACCGTTCTATCTGTTCCACTATATAGATGAACTGCATCTGGTCTACCAATATATCTTTCAGGAGTCCACGAAGGTGTAACTGTATCTGTTATTGTACCAAGATGAGCAGGAAAGATTAACCACTTACCATTTACTGCATCTCTAATTCTGAATTTAATAAAATCTTTTGGTAGTGAATCTACACTTGCATTCAACCTATCAAATTGTCCACCATAAGGAACTTGTAATTGATTAGATACTCCAACTGAAAATAATCCACCTCTATAATTTATACTACCTCTTCCAAGATTATATTTAGATGCTTCTTGTGTAGTCTCGTCTCCATCATATAATACATTGGTGTTTGCCATAGTTTCATAACCATCACCTATTACTCTCACTTCTGGATTTGCAGAATCAGAACCACCACCCAATACTATATCACTCTGTCCTTGTTTTATTGATTTATATTCTTCTAATCTTTTTTGTTCTGTAATATTATCGTTGAATGGGCCTGTGTCTACACTTGGTAATTGATGTAAATCTTGTCCAAATGGCCCCAAAGTACTATCAACTACTCTTTTAGGATCCTCAAACTCATTATTACCGATTCCAAGTGAACCAAGTATTGAGAAACCACTCTCAGGCTGTCCACCACCTTCAACAATTCTCGATTGATATAAACCTGTCAACCTATTTACTTTTCTACCATCACCAACAATACCTAAAGCTCCAAGAGCACTATTTGCAAGTCCTATTGCAGTATTTGCAACATCATCTACACCAAATCCCTCTTTCTCCTCTACCTTTGGTATTTCAAAGTTTACACTACCAGGTGTTGTATCGTATACTGGTGGATTTTCAAAATCAAAAAATGTTCCACCAGTATGTCTCGGTAGGTGAACACCAGGAACTATAGAACCTATAACTCCTGCTGGATTAAATAATCTATTTTGTAAAATTGGTTGTTGAGCTTGTAGAACTGCCTGTTTTAAGTTCCAAATAATACCTCTACCTGTGAGTGTCCATTTACCAAGTCTAACAACATCTTCTGCAGTTCTAACCACATTTAATGCCAAACCACCTCTAAAGATACCATCATCCAACTCTGAACTAAAGTAACTATCACCAACTTCCTTAATTATAAAAGGTTCATCAAATCCAAAATTACCTGTTCTCAATCCTTTATTACCATTAAATTTTTTATACATCGCACCAATTTCAGATGTTCCACCAAATAAACGAGCGAAGAAACCTGGTTCTTCTGCTCTGATTCTATACTCTGAATTGAACTTACCCTCTTCTCCATCAAAAGTATTTAGTGAACCTACAGCAAAATCTGATTGATTTGGTTTGTTGGTTGCCTTGCCTTGTCTTGCTTTTTGTAACCTTGAATAATCTACTGAAATTAAGTTATTAGCAAATGTTTCATTCTCAAGTTTAAAGTCTGAAGTTTTTGTAGCCATATCTTGTACAAAATTACCTGAAGTAAAACTTGAGTTTACATCAATCATATTGGTAGTTCCCAAATCATCATATACACTTGTTCCTATCTTGTACTCAGTATTACCGAGTCCGTCACCACCTATTCTCTCCCTATCAAGTGTATATCCAGTAGCATTGGTATCAAGAAAATAGTTAACAGGACCTGGCCATTGTACACCACTCATTTCCTCTGCTATACTTTGTTGTATATCATTATCAATTAGTGGATTATAATTTGGTTTGAACATATCGGTAGTTCCTAAACCTGTAATTTGGTTCTCAACATATTCGGTTGGATCCATAGTATTTCTGTTAGGTGTAAATCCAGTAGCCTTGTCCTCACCAAAGTACTCTCCGTGTTTTTCTCCTACCTTTTCGTAGTTAAAACTTGAAATATCTGTTAACATATCTATTAATGGCATCGTTATTCCTTAGTTAAATTCTCTACTTTAGTACCTGTTTGATTATTTGCATCTATAATTTGTTGTAATAATAGCATTGATTGTTCTTGATAGGTTTTCTGTTGTTCTTGTGTAATACCTTGAATTTCTAACATTCTTCTAAATACATCACCCTCTGACTCATCTTGTAAGTTTGCAGTAGTTTCTCTTAGTTCTTGTCCATCACTAAGTGCTTCTGTTTGTTCTCCTACAACCTCTGAACTATCTTTACTTGCCGCACTTACATCTTTTGCCATAAGAGCTGCATCCAATGCAACTGAAGCTGCAGTTCCGATTCCAGGTACGATAGATGCCGCTCCACTTGCGACTTCCATCAGAGCACCTGATATATCACCTTTCATTAATCGTGAAGCACCAAATGCTAACCCACCAAGAGCTCCAATTATAGGAATCTTTTTAAGTGCTGCTTTTCCAAGTCCTTTTGCTCCAGCTTTCAATGAAGCCTTTTTCACTGCTTTTTTCTTGGCTTGTGCTGCTAATGCTTTTCCTTTATTAGTTCTCATATCGAACTTACCAGATTTAGTCAATCCTGTTTTTGCAGCAGATTTAGTTATATTCTTACCCTTACCACCAGGTATCATATTTTTCAAACCACCAAGACCGTCTTTAAGCATATTACCAACCATTACTGCAGTCAAACCAAATATAGCTCCTGTCAATAGTGGAATCTTATCGGATAAGTTCATCATAGTTCCCTGAAGTATCTGATTTGCAGAAAGTAATTCTTCCTCCGCAGTCTTTTTTGGTTGTTTAAACTCAACCTTACCACTTGCTAACTTACTCATCTCCTCTACGGAAACACCAATACTATCAGCTAATGCTCTCCTCTGAAGAACATTCATTTTTGCAAATTCTGCTTGTCCACCAATCTGTGCAACCACATCTTTAGCAGCACCTGCAACATCACCCTCAAGGGCTAATTGTCTTGCTCTATTGAAGTTTAATTGTTTCCCTATCATTAAGGAAGCTTCCATTTCACTTGCAATAGAACCTTCAAAATCTAATAATTTATCTGTAATCTTTAGTGTGGTTGCTAAAGTTACTCCCATCTTTCTTGCCTCAATAGCAGCTCTTTTCATATTATCGAGATTCTCTCCACCATATGCTGCCATCTCTTCGGATGCAGATGCCATATCTTCAAATAACTTACCGACTGGTATTCCATTAGCTTCTGCTAATGCTGATGTACTTTTTAAATTGTTTAGTGCAATTTCTTCACTCTGTCCACCAACTTTCATCATACTTGATAATAGTTTTGCTGAATGTTCAGGTGAAACTCCTAATATCTTTTCCATTCTACCGAGTTGCATAACAGTAGCTTCACTAACCATTGACATATCACCAAATTCATTTACCAATGTATTTGCAATTTGTCCTACTTCATATCCTAATGCCATTGACTCAGCTTTTGCCAAAGCCATACTTCCAGCTAACGATTTAGATTGATTTAATGAAGCTCCCATATTATCTCTAAAGGTAGCTGCAAAGTTTACCATCATCTCTATAGCTTTACCAGCTAATACACCAGCAGCTGCTATTGCAACAACTGGATTTGCCAGAGCAGCTTTTGTAAATTCTTTCATCATCATCCAAGAACCTTCTATGTTATCCAATATACCCATAGATGATTCTTTTAACTTATCAGATGCAGCTTTGGCTGCTTGAGCTTTTTTAGCTAACTTACCAACGGCATCAACTTGTTGTTCTGCCATACTCACTTGAGCTTTTAATATTTTAACTTGTTTTTTAGCTTCTTCTGTTCCCTCGTCTTCTAAATCTCTTATGTCTGATTTTGCATTTCGAATTGCCTCTAATTGTGATTCCTCGTCAAATGCTAATAACTTTGCTCTGTTGTTTACATCCAATGTACTTAAAGATACATCTAATATCTCAGTCATTATTTCTGCAGATCTACTATAACCTTTGTTTTGAGATTGTTGAATTATTAGAGCTTGTTCTTGTAGTTTTTTCTCATCTACAAAATGTGAAATAGACTTTCGTTTATTTTCGTTAATTTTTTTGATTTTGGATAGATGACTATCATATGTTGAATCAACTTCATTCAACATTGTTAGTCCCATTTGGATTTCGCCTTTCTTCTCTTTGTGAGCGGCGATTGCAGCTTTTATTCCTTTTGTCTCTTCCTCATTAGCTGATTTTAATCCAAGAGTTAATTTATAAATCTGTTCGTTTATTTTTTTTACATCTTCTCTGGCTTTTTTAACTTGTTCAGCACCAGAGATTTCTGCAGAGTTCATCTCATCTATTTGCTTCTTTAGTTCTTTGATTTCATTTACTGAAAGTTTAGCCATTGTGTCCTTAAATGCATATTATTAAATGATAAAACCGAAGATTAGAGTAATATTTATAACTTATAATTTTTAAGTTCTTTTTCCCACGCATCTTTTGCTTTTGCAAATTCTGCAGCTTTTCTTAGTGTAGCTCTGGATGGGTTGTCTAAAATACTATCTATTTTTTTAGCTAATTTGTTATCGATGGATTTCGATATCTTTTTTCTAATTGTATCGATTATTCCCTCAAGTGTTATTTGTTTCTTAGCCATTATTATGCTCCGATTTAAATGATTATTTATCAATAATAAATATCAGTTTCGTTATTTTTTACGAATTCTTGGATCGGTATTTTTTGAATTAGATTTGGATACAGCCTCATTTTCTTTTTTCTTAACATCAACTAATTGTTTAATGTAAAATTTTCTAAGATAAACAGGCATAGAGTAGACTTCGGAATGAGTAAACCCATTACCGTAGTTACATAAATTGAAGATTTCTTCGTGAACTACTTTTTTATCAACTGGTTTCAGGCCAAAAAAATCGTACCCCCATCGGAACTTGTACCGTGTGGGGCTCTCCTATTTGGCTCATATACTCAATTTCAAAATTAATATCTGGTGTTACAGATTGTATATATTTACGAAACTCTCTTGTGTCGAGTGATAAAAATTGATTATCAACAAAAGCATTTATCTTAGATTGTTCTGTTTCACCATCTACTGAAGTGATGTGTTTCTTTAATCTTGTAGTCAATGTCTTGTCCACACCTGTGGCCTGAGTAAGTTTCTTATATGCAAGAACTTCTGCATCAATTTCTTTCTCATCCTTGTGTGTTAGTAGTTTAAACTCAAGAACCTTTTTAGAATTAGGTAGTGTGAATTTAAAATGATTACCACCCTTTAAAAGTTTCTCATCAAAAGTAGTATGTTTAAGTTCTGTTAAATCAATCGTATGTTCTACCTTTAAAGTAGTATCAGGGTCTTCTATTTCTACAGTATAATCTTTACCATATCCTAATACCCTTGTTCCTACCATAAGTGCGTTTTTATCCCCAATAAGTAAATCATCTAATTTAACTTTAGGGTCTGCAATTACACTTTCAAGTAGTCTATCAATCACTAATCCCTTTTCAATTAGATTAGATGATGTTAAGATGTCTTCTTCTTTTGCAGTCATATATTTTACATCGATTTGTCCCGAGCGTAATGGACTATCCTCTGGATAAAGTAAACCCTTTGATGGAAGTGCCAAAACCTCTGTTGGAAAATCGTACTGATTTCCAGCCATATTTATTTCTCCTATGAAATGTGTTTATAACTTTTTATACTTATAACTATCAATTTAATTTGTCAAAATCAAATTTATTTTTTACCAAATTTTTCTGCTGCTGTTACACCAAGTCCTACAACTGAGATGTACATAAAACAATCTAATATTTTATCTTTCACCTCAAAACCTGAAAATGTATCTGCTCCCCAACTTAGAATTAACATTGCGAATGCAGCGAAACCGACAAATCTCTTACTTGAAATTTTTGCATCACTTGAGAGCATTTCTCTGAAAAAGTTCATAATATTTTCCTTATAGTTATTAGAACGATAGTACTGCGTAATCGTAACGAAGTGTTAACGATATGTCAGCGACATCTGTTCCATTAGCAAAATCTAAATCGTTGAAGTTTGCAGTTTGTATGAAAGCACCTTTCAATACCCACTCTTCAACTTTATCACCAACTGGACCTAGAAGATTAAATTTAATCTCTTTCTTATAAAAGTCTGAATATCCATCACGACCTGTTACTGATTCGTGGTGTAATCTTACCCACTCCATAACTGCCTGTGCTCCACTTGGAACGATTGGGTCATAAAGAGTTATTTCCAATGGCTCCCAAGTTCCTTTACCTTTAATGTATCTCTTTACATTAATGTGGTTAAGTTCTACTTCTTCAAAAGTAATTTGTGGACGATTCATTGTCTTTACAAAGTATGAAGGTATTCCGTCAATATACATTACGAAACGATTCTTCGTTTTAGGTTCAAACGGTGTAAAAAAGATTTCGTCTGCTGATAGTATGTCGGCCATTTTGTTCTCCTATAAATTTGTTTGCCGTTATTTTTTCTTCGATAATAAATATCAAGAATATAAAAAAAATGAATCTACACCCATTACATTTACACATCATTATTCGAAGTTTTTTAGAAGTTTTTTAAAAAAAGAAAAACCCCAACCGAAATTGGGGCTTTTCATTATAGATCAGTCTCTGTTATAAGTCAAACTTATTCAGGGAATGCTGCTCCTGTTGGTTGAACAATAAAGTCAAGTACAATGAACTCTGCAGTTCTTGTAGGTTGAATAAATATTTGTCCTACCAATTGGTTTCTATCTACAACATCTGGTGTGTTATTGGAATCATCCATAACAACTTTAAATGCTGACAAACCACTATTAGCTTGAACTGATTCTAAGAATGGATTTACTATTCCTAAGAATCTGTTTCTTGTAGCTGCTGTGTTTTGTTCGAATACCAAGAATCTTGAAGAAGAAGCAATAAACTTACGAAGTCTAATTAATAATCTTCTTACATTGATTCTATCAAGTGCAGATGGTTTCCCTTGTAATGTTTTCTGTCCAAACACTACAACTCCTTGTCCTGGGAATGATGCTATTGGATTAACACGACCTTCATACAAGTCATCTCTTTCTGTATGAGTTAGTCTTGTTTTAGCCTCTAACACACTTCCTAATCCACCTCGATTTAAACCTGCTGGTGCAAACCATTCGTGAGCTACCTGGTCGGTGAAACTAATCACACCTGGTAACACAACTGATGGCGGAACCCAAGTTGGTTTATTGTTCGAAGTATCGATTATTTTGACCCAAGGATAGTAAACTGCTGCATAATTAGTATCAAGAGCTTTAATATCTGATACAGCGTTAGTTACACTTCTACCCCATCTTGAACCATCCATTACATAGAAAGCGTCTGCACGAGACTCAACTTTACTAATTCCGTGTTTGGTTACTGATGGATGATATTCGTGTATAATACCAGGTGTCACCAACATATTGATGTCGAATTCATCTGGATTACTTACTGCATTGATTGCTCTCTCATATGCCTTTGAACCACTTTTTGCTGCTCCACTACAATCAAACCCTTGTGTGTTTGTTGCAGAAATGTTAGTACCAGTAGCTTTTAATACTGATGGATCATCTCCATCGAAACCACCTTGAAATGGTACAACAAATTTTCTCTGAGCTTTTGCAGAAAGTGCAAGAGTAATTTTCTCACTTGCGTTTGAGAAAGTATCTGCTCCAATGTTACCAGCATCTGCATGTCCATTCATTAATTCTAATGAAAAGTATGTGTTGTTACCAACACCAGCACTTGCAGGTAATGGTGCAAGATATTGTTTACTATCTTCATTTGCGAAGTCAAAACCATAATAGACATTCTGGTCAAATACACCATTTGCGTTATTCTGAGCGGTGACTTTCACTGCTGCTGGAACTGATGTAGTTCCAAGAACAGGGTTAGTCGGTGCTGCATATCCGTGTGGTAATATTGCCTCATCTATTCCCTCAAGATTACTTTCCCAATCACTCATATAAATGTGTACAGATTGATTTGGCCAATCACCATTGTAGGTTAATTTACCATTTGAATCAATTGATACATATCTATCACCAATTTGTCTTGGTGCATATTGTTTGGAATCTTTGTCAAAATTAAGGTTTGGAAATTCTTCTAATACCTCACCATCGTTATTTTGTCCTGGATTATTTCTCAATACTCTTAGAGTAAATGATCCAAAATCAGAACCTGGTACCGAACCAGCTGCGGTTAAATCTGCAATTGCAAGTTTAAAGTCACTATTAACTTTATTACCGTGTGAACGAGTATTAATTTTGAATAGATTCTTTCTACTTCCACCTACAGTTTGTCCGATTATGTATGGTGTGGTTGCTACACGGTAGTCGTGTTTAAAATTCTCACCAGCGGTTGCACTAGCACTAACGATTCTAATTGTGTTAGATGAAGTGTACCCTTGTGAAGATTGTCTGAACTTAAAGTTCTTATAAACATAAGCACCTGTGTTTGTGGTTTGTGCGTCTGTTCCGTAGACTTTAGAAATATAATTATCTGAACCTGTGTCAAATGAAACAGAAACTGCAGATGCAGCTCCTAATGTCAAATGAGTTGCACTCCAAGTACCACCTGCATCGATAGAAGCACTTGTTGGGCCTCCAAAGTCAAATGTTGAATTACTTCTCGATGGTTTTAATACAGCTAGTGTACTAAATGTACCATCGGATTCAGATACCTCTAATCTAACAGAACTTGACTGATAACCACCTAATCCTAATACACGAACAATTGTTACTGTCGGTGCATTTTTAATGTATTCCTGTACGGTAGCGGGTACATAGAATCGACTATCAACATCTCCGAAGATATTTTGGAACTCAGAAAAACTTGAAATCTGAGTAGGTGTGAATGCAGGGCCTTTTTGTGTTGGCCCAATAATTGCTGCACCTATTTCTGCAATACCTTGTGGAAGAAATGATAAGTCTTTTTCTCTTGTAAACACTCCAGGACTTACGATTCTTTCAGCCATTTTATTCTCCTAATAAGGTTATAAATTATGATATATCGGAACGATATACTTCGATTAATAAATATCACGCAGAATTCCCAAAATGGATCTGCGAGATAAATTTTTTAACTATTAGGAATCAGATTCGGTAGCTGGTACTTCAACAGGTGTGAATACTCCTGTTTGTGGATCCAGATTACCTGGCCCGTACTTATCATTTAAAGATTTCACAATTTCTTGTTCAGTTTTTTGTGTCTCTGCATAACGAGTTTCCAATTGAACTTCCGCTTCTTCCAAAGAATCAAGTTGCTGTGTTAACAGAACCTTTCTTACTTTGATAGCACCAAAATCATTTTGAACAGCTGCGTATGTTTCACGCAAATCACTCAATGATTTTAGTTCGTCTTCTGTGAATTTAATCTCTTTAGCCATAATATAACTCCTTTATAATGTTATAACTTTTAAATTAACTATATATAAATATAAACTTATTTATTCAAACAATCACATTTTTTTTCAATGTGTTCAACTTTGTCTTTCAATTCCTTAATAGATTCAATTAATAAAGGTACAATTTTTTCATAATCAACTGCAAGATACCCATTGTCTCTTTCCTTAACAACTTCTGGTAATACTTCTTGAATTTCTTGTGCAATCACACCAACATCGTGACCTGTACGAGAGTGTTGAGTTTCTTTTTCTTCCTCTGTTAACTCTTTCCAATCAAATTCATATCCACCAATCTTACCAATCTTATCTAATGGATTTCCTATAGGAATAATATTTTCTTTCCATCTTCTATCTGAAGAACTAAATGCGATAATATCACCTGCTGCATCTAATTGTCCACTTGTACTTGTTGCAGCCATTCCAACACCAATACTATCTGCTCTGAAATCATTAAATTGTACATCTGAACTTGTGGTTAATCCTTGATTTATTGCCTTAACTGCTGCTAAGTTAGTTAATTCACTATCCATCAATGCACCTGCACTTGTAACATTTGAAGTATCTGTTACATCTGCATTACTTTCAACCGAGTCAAGTTTTGTTTCTTGAGCATCAGTCATAAATCTTCTGTTTGAAGCATCTGTCATATTTGCTGTACCGAATGTTGGTGATGCTCCACTAATTACTGATTGATCTAATGCTTTAACATCTGAGATACTTGCAAGTTCACTATCCATCAATGCTCCAGCTGCTGCTACATTAGTAGCATCTGTTACATCTGCACTTGCCTCTATTCCATCCAACTTACTATGGTCAGCGTTTGTAAAGTTATTATCAGTTTGAGATGCGACTGTGAATGTTAAATCATAAGGATCACCATCCGTACCATTATCTGTATCTGTCCAATTGATATCAATACCACTACCCTCAACAAACTTAATTTCTTTTCCTTGTGAGATGGTAACTTCAGTTCCATCCCCATCTTCTAATACGAATGTAGTTAATTGATTTGTATTGGTTGTAGTTACTGAACCACCAAGTGATACCGAACTACCATCAATTGTTATTGCACTATTTGCAAGTTTTGCATTTGCAATCGAACCAGCAAGTTTATCATTTGCTATTGAACCAGCCAACTGAGCATTTGTGATTGTACCACTTAAATTACTTGTTAAATATCCTGTTGCATCTTGTAAGTCAAATGCTGGTGTTGCATCTGAACCACCCAAGTCTAATGATACACCACCAAAACTAACACTATCATTTGCAAGTTTTGAATTTGCAATTGAACCAGCAAGTTTATCATTTGAGATTGAACCTGCCAACTGAGCGTTTGTAATCGTACCACTCAAGTTACTTGTTAAGTATCCTGTTGCATCTGCCAAATCAAAAGCAGGTGTTGTATCTGAACCACCAAGTGAAACACTTACTCCACCAAAGTTCACACTTGAATTTGTAAGTGATGAGTTTGCTATATTTGATAAGGTGTTACTTCCACCACTAATTGTTTTGTTTGTAAGTGTATCGGTTGAACTAATCGTAGGTAATGTTACCTCAGCACCTGCAGTACCTGCAATCCATCTGTTTGCACTTACATCGTATAATAGAGAACCAGTTGCGTTTCCACCACTTGTCTCCTTAACATATAAACCACCATCATTTGCTCCAGCATTTAATTCTACGATTCTGTCTGCGACATTTAATGTGGTTGAATCAATCTTTGTTTCCGTTCCACTAACGGTTAAATTTCCTGAGATAACAACATTGTCGTCAAGTGTTATCGTTCCACCTGCCGAGTCAATTGTTAAATTTCCACTATCGGTATCGATTTCGTTATCACCAGTAATACCAACATTAATATTACCACCCTCGACACCAGCAAATATTGGTGTATCTCCTGTTCCAACACCAATTGTTGTTCTTAAAGTTGCACCACTTTCATATTGGAAAGCACCTGCACCTGTTGCAACTATTACTTGTCCATCCGAACCAGCTGCACCTAATGTGTCTAAATCTTCTAATACTCCATCAACTCCTACAGTAACTGAACTACCGAGTGATACTGCACCCATAGAAGCCATACCAGCACCTTGTGATAATGTTACAGAACTATTTGCCAATTCAGCGTTTGCAACTCCACTATCTTTAATCGTAACTGCTCCACTTGACACACTAAAGTTATCTGAACTGAATGATGCCACACCCTTATTACTTGTTGTTGCATCTTCTCCACTAAATGTAACAGTACCTGAACTCTCTGCAACATCTAATCCCTCACCTGCTGCAAAAGTCATTGTTCCACCAAGTGAGATTGCTGTAGTATTTGAACCATCACTTAATGTTATAGAACTATTTGAAAGTTTTCCGTTAGCAATCGAACCTGCTAACATATCATTGGTTACTCCACCATCTGCAATTCCTAAATTCTCTGAACCTGCGTCTTCTAAACCAGCTCCTGCGAAATCACTAACATCGATATCAAGTGTAACAGAACTACCAAGTGATACACTACCACCTGTTTTCAATCCATCACCTGCAGTTATCGTTACTGCACTATTTGAAAGTTTTGAGTTAGCAATTGAACCAGCAAGTTCATCATTTGATACACCACTATCTTTAATTGTAACTGCTCCACTCGATACACTAAAGTTATCTGAACTAAATGAAGCAATACCCTTGTTTGATGTACTTGCATCTTCACCAGCAATAGTAACGGTATCGGCACTTACACTTGTATCAATTCCCTCTCCACCAGCAATCGTAAGTGTATCGGTTGTGGTATCTGCAACTGCAGTTCCACTATCTGAAGCAACATTTTTAAATACTAACTGGTCACCTGTATTCGTACCACTTGTGTTTTGAATATTTCCTACAATTGTCTCGTTAAGTGATTGTCCACCAACTTCAAGTGTTGATGCATCTACACTAACGATACTTGCACTTATATGATTAGCCTCTATTCTACCAAACGAACCTGTCGCGGTTGTTGTGAATCCTGCTGCAGTTATTGTTCCACTTGTTGAATCATTTCCACTATTGATTAGAAATGCATCATCTACATTCAATGTATCACCACTTAAAGTGATATTTGTTCCAGCAGTTAAATTTGTATCATCACCAATATCAATGGTGTTTCTTGTAATAACTTGATTACTTATTGTGATATAATCAGGTGTACCACTTAAAGTAACATCACCTGTATTTGTACCACTTGTATTATCCAATACAGTTTCTTGAGCATCTGTCATTAACCTTTTGTTGGATGCATCTGTAAAATTAGTAGTAGTAAATGTTGGTGTTGCTCCACTAACAACTGATTGATCTAATGCCTTAACATCTGCAATGGATGTTAACTCACTATCCATTAATGCTCCAGCTGCAGTTACATTTGTTGTATCAGTTACATCTGCAGATGCTTCAATCCCATCTAATTTACTATGGTCTGCACTTTCAAAAGGAACTGATGTTACTCCTCCGATTGTTAATGCATCGGTTTCGAGTGTGCCATCAATATCTGCATCACCACTAATATCTAATGATGTTGCATCAACTTCACCTGCAACAGTAACAACACCATTTGATAGTGTGATTAAATCTGCATCGGCCGCAAGTCCATCATCGAACCCAATGATACTACCATTGATTGTGACAGCATCCACTTGTAGTGCAGTTAATGTACCAAGACTTGTAACATTTGTTTGAGCTGCTGTTTGTAGTGTACCTGTAAGGTTACCACTAAATCCAGTTGCAGTTACGGTACCTGTTGATGGATTGTATGTTAAAGTTCCATCGGATTCTAATCCAATGTTTCCACCATCTACATCTCCACCTGCAGTAAATACGATTGCATTAGATTCATCTGTCGATTCATTGTCCGTAATTGTAACGGTTGTGGCAACTGCTGCAGTAGTTGCATTATCTACGGTAGTTCCTTGAATAACACTTGCTAATGTACTACCATTTACGGTTATTGCATCTGCCTCAAGTGTCCCGTCTACATCCACATCTCCACTAATATCTAATGAAGTAGCTTCTATTTCACCACTTCCCTTGAATGTTACACCATCACCACCATTGACTTCAAATACTATTGTATTGTCTGTACCAAATTTTATTTGATTATCAGCATCTCTACCAACCACCAAACTTGTATTCAGTATGGAAGTAATACCAGTTTGTGATGCATCTATTCCTAAGTTTTCAGAACCCTCATCAGATAAACCTGTTCCTGCAAAATCACTAACATCAATGTCAAGTGTAACTGAACTTCCTAAGTCTACTTCACCACCTGTTTTTAAACCATCTCCTGCTGTAATTGTTACAGAATCATTTGCAAGTTTACTATTTGCAATCGAACCTGCTAATTGAGCATTTGTAATAGTACCACTTAAATTACTTGTTAAATATCCAGTTGCATCTGCCAAATCAAAAGCAGGTGTGGTATCAGAACCACCTAATGCTAAACTTACTCCACCAAAATTAACAGTTGTATTTGTAAGTGCTGAATTTGGTATGTTTGTTAAAGTATTGTTACTTGCGTTTATTGATT